>Ga0255334_1000446_pt1 | contig 32316 bp, 29 predicted proteins | sample EtOH5_35cm_T3_12_FD_202080 | JGI IMG/M metagenome (GOLD analysis project Ga0255334, IMG submission 202080) | Sandy soil microbial communities from University of British Columbia, Vancouver, Canada - EtOH5_35cm_T3_129 | ecosystem: Engineered > Artificial ecosystem > Sand microcosm > Unclassified ... | reverse complement strand
CGGGCTACGTGCCCAACGTCGTGTACTCGTGCGGCGCGATGCTCCACGGCCGCACCCTCGTCCTGCCGTACGGCAGCAGCGACTCGACGACGCGCATCGCCCTGGTCGACGTGGACGCCCTGCTCGACGAGCTCATCGGGCACGGCCGCGACGAGAACCCGACGTGAGCGGGTTCGCCGCGCGCGACGGCGGAGCCGTCCGGGACGATGGGCCGGTGCGGCGGACCGTGAGCGCGGACCTCACGCTCGAGGTGCAGACCCCGGGCGACCTGGTGCTGTCGATCGCGCCCGCGGGGACACCGGGCGCCGACATCGACGAGAGGCTCGCCGTCACCCTCGACGGGCGACCGGTGGTGGCCGACGAGCTCCGCGACGTCCACGGCACGCGGCTGCACCGCGTCACGGTGGACGTGGGCCTCCTGACGGTCAGGTACGAGGGCATGGTGCTCGGGCGGGCTGCGGAGCCGGGCGCGGAGAAGCACGAGCTGATCCACTACCTGCGCCCGAGCCGGTACTGCGAGTCCGACACCCTGGCACCGACCGCGGCGGCGGAGTTCGGCGGCCTCGACGGGATCGACCTGCTCGACGCGGTCAGCTCGTGGGTGGGGACCCGGCTGGAGTACGTCGCGGGCTCCAGCCTCTCGACGGACGGCGCGGTCAGCACGCTGCTGGCGCGCCGCGGGGTGTGCCGCGACTACGCGCACCTGTGCGTCGCGCTGCTGCGGGCGCGTGGCATGCCGGCACGGCAGGTGTCCGTCTACGCCCCGGGCCTGGTGCCGATGGACTTCCACGCCGTCTGCGAGGCGTACGTCGACGGCCGCTGGCTCGTGGTCGACGCCACGGCCCTGGCGCCCCGCGCGTCGATGCTGCGGATCGCGACGGGCCGCGACGCCGCCGACACCGCCTTCCTCACCACGCTCTCCGGGTACGCCGAGCTGGTCGGCATCGAGGTGACGGCCGTGGTCGACGTCCTTCCGTCCGACGACCTGACGACGCCCGTCCAGCTGGGCTGACAGCCGCGCCCCACCCGGAGACGCCGTAGGCCGGTGCGGAGGCCAGGCCGAGGGCGACGGCGAGCGGCACGAGGTGAGTCTGCGCCTCAGCGCCGCGTCCCGACGAGCACGACGGTCTCGTCGTCCTCCTCGGCCGGCACCGCGCGCGCCGCGAGCCCGCCCGTCCCGAACGCCCCCAGCGCGGCACCGGCCTGCGTGGGGTTCACCTCCGTCACCACCGAGCCGCCCGGCGCCAGCCAGGAGGCCACCCCGACAGCCAGCCGGCGCAGCACGACGAGCCCGTCGAGCCCGCCGTCGAGCGCGGCAGCGGGCTCGTGGTCGCGCGCCTCGTGCGGCATGAGGTGCAGCTCGTCGTGCGGGACGTACGGGACGTTGGCGACGACGAGGTCGAGCGTGCCCGCCAGCGCGGGCGGCAGCGCGGCGAACAGGTCCCCCTCGTGGACCTCCCCGCCGACCGGCGCGAGGTTGCGCCGCGCACACGCCACCGCGACCGGGTCGACGTCCGCCGCGTGCAGCGTCACGCCCGGCACGCGCGCGGCGACCGCCAGCCCCAGGGCGCCGGAGCCGCAGCACAGGTCGAGCACCGTCGCGCCGTCCGTCACGAGCGCCGCGGCCACCTCCACGAGCGCCTCCGACCGCCGGCGGGGGACGAACACGCCCGGCTCCACGTGGACCCGCAGGCCGGCGAACTCCGCCCAGCCGACGACGTGCTCCAGCGGCTCCCCCGCCACGCGTCGCGTCGTCATCGCAGCGAGATCCTGCGCGTCGCGTGCCGAGGCCCGCAGCACCGCGGCCTCGTCCTCCGCGAAGACGCACCCCGCGGCGCGCAGGGCCGCGACCAGCTCGTCACGACGTTCGTCGACCACGGACTCCCCTGCCGGTCCTCGTCGTCGGGGTGGCGAGATTTGAACTCGCGACCTTCCGCTCCCAAAGCGGATGCGCTACCACGCTGCGCTACACCCCGCGGGCCGGAGCCCGCCCACAGCGTACGGCCTCCGACACACCGCAACGTCCGAGGTCCGCTTGCCCGGGGCAACGCGGACCTCGGACGTTGCGGTTGCGGTGCCCGGTCTCAGAAGACGCGGACCGCGATCTCGGCCGGCGCCGCCAGGAGCGACGTGATCTCGTCGTCGAGCTTGACGAGCGTGATGGACGCGCCCGCCATCTCGAGCGAGGTGCAGTACTCGCCGACGTAGCTGCGCCACACGTTGACGCCCTTGGCGGCCAGCTTCTCGTGGGCGATGCCGTACAGCAGGTAGAGCTCGCTGATCGGCGTGCCGCCCAGGCCGTTGACCATGAGCGCGACGTCGTCGCCGGAGCCGTACGGCAGGTCGGGGACGATCGCGTCGAGCAGGATGTCGACGATCTCGTCCGCCGAGACGATCTTGGCACGGCGGCGGCCGGGCTCGCCGTGGATGCCGACGCCGACCTCCATCTCGTCGTCGCCCAGCTCGAACAGCGGCGAGCCCTTGGCCGGTGGGGTGCAGGCGGTCAGCGCGATGCCCATGGACCGGGTGACCGAGTTGACCTTCTCGCCGATGCGGACGAGCTCGTCGATGTCCGCCCCGGCCTCGGAGGCGGCGCCCACGGCCTTCATCACGAAGAAGTTCCCCGCCACGCCGCGGCGGCCGACGGTCCAGGTGGAGTCCTGCACCGCGACGTCGTCGTTGATGAACAGCGTCCGGACCTTGATGCCCTCGGCGTCGGCCAGCTCGGACGCCATCTCGAAGGCCATCTTGTCGCCGGTGTAGTTGTTCACCAGGAGGAGGACCCCCTTCTCGGAGGCGAGCAGCTTCGTCGTCTCCAGCACGTACTCCATGGGCGGCGCGGAGAACACGTCACCGGGGCACGCGCCGTCGAGCATGCCCTTGCCGACCACCATCACGTGCGCCGGCTCGTGGCCCGAGCCGGAGCCCTGGACGATCGAGACCTTGTCCTGGCGGGGCGCGTCCGCGCGCATGATCAGGTTGTACTCGGGCACGTACTTCAGCGTTCCCGGGTTGGCCAGGGCGATGCCCTTGAGCATCTCCGGGACGAAGTTCTTCGGGTCGTTGACGAACTTCTTCATTGCCGCCTCCACATCGATGTGTTGTCCAGCACGTGCTGCGGCGAGGTGCACGGTCTCACCCCGCCCTGCCCCGGGCGTCACCCCGGGGACGTCACCAGCTCTCGGCGATCTTCTCGGCGAGCACCGCGACGGCGATCGCGCCCGGGTCGACCGACCCGATGGAGCGCTCGCCGGTGTAGGAGGCGCGTCCCCGCTTCGCCTCCAGCTCCTTGGTCGCCTCGGCGGTGGTGCGCGCGGTGACCGCGGCCGCCTTGACGACCTCGGCCGCCGCGTCGCCCGCGGCGAGCCGCTCCTCGATCGTGTCCGTCATCGGGACCAGCGCGTCGAGCAGGGTCTTCTCCCCCAGAGAGGCCCCGCCGCGGGCCTTGATGCCCTCGATCGCGGCCCGCAGCATCGCGACGACGTCCTCGCCGGTCAGGTCCACCCTGCCCTTGGCGGTCCCGCCGGCCCGCAGGAACGCGGTGCCCCAGATGGGCCCCGACGTGCCGCCGACCCGGCTGGTGATGACGATCGCGATCTTCGACAGGAACGTGCCGATGTCGGTGCGGTCGAAGGTGTCCCACCCCTCGTCGACCCGCTCGAAGCCGCGGGCGAGGGAGAACCCGAAGTCGCCGTCGCCGACCACGGAGTCCAGGTCGCCGAAGTACTTCTCGTTGGCCAGGCATGTGTCGGTGATGGTGCGCACGACGGACTCGACGCGGTCGAAGGAGCTCGTCACGGTGTCACTCCAGGGGTTGTCGTGATGGTGGGTGCTGCGCTGAGCAGGTGCTCGACGTCCGCCAGGTGGATCTGTCCGCCGACGACGAGCCCGTGGGGGTTGGCCAGCACGGTCGCGGGCTCGTCGGGCAGCTCGCCGAGGGAGGTGACCACCAGGCCCGCCCCGGTGAAGTCCTCGCCGGCGGTGTAGCTGCTGACGGTGACGAGCGTGGCCAGCCCGGCCGCGAGGCTCGCCCTCAGGCCGTTGCCGCTGTCCTCGACGACGACGACGTCGCCGGGTGCGACCCCGAGCTCGTGCAGCGCCAGGAGGTAGATGTCCGGGGCCGGCTTCTTCTTCGGCACGATGTCGCCCGCGAACACGGCGAACCCCTCGGCCGCGTCCACGCCCACCGCGTGCTCGAGCACCGCCCGGACCGACGCCTCCGCGGACGTCGACGCCACCGCGAGCTGCCAGCCCGCCGCTGCCGCCTCGGCCGCGATCCGCGCGATGCCCGGCCGCGCGGGCAGCACGCCCGAGCCGATGAACGCCGTGTAGCGGGCGGTCTTCGCCTTGTGCAGCCTGGCAACGAGCTCGGCCTGCCCCTCCGGGTCGGCCGGCAGGCCGGCCTCCTCGACCAGCTCGGGCGTGAAGATCGACGCCAGCCGCTCCTTGCCGCCGCCGATCGCCAGCAACCGGCCGTACTCCTCGACGCTCCAGCGGATCGGCAGGCCGAACTCGGCGAAGGTCGCGTTGAAGGCGGGCAGGTGGCCGTCGCGCTCGGTGTCGGCGAGCACGCCGTCGCAGTCGAAGACGAGGGCCGGGCTCATCGCGCCGCGCCGCCCGCCCGGCCCGCGGCGCCGAACCACTCGATGTGCGTCGCGATGGCGTCCTTCACCGCCGCGGAGATCTCGCGGAACATCGTCGGCGGGTCCCACCTGTCCTTCTGCCGGGCGACGTCCAGGTGGGCGGCCGCCGCCTTCATGTAGGCCATCTTCACGGCGGTGGAGATGTTGACCTTGGAGACGCCGGCGTCGATGAACGCGCGGAAGTCCTCGGGGGCCAGCCCGGTGCCGCCGTGCAGCACGATCGGCTTGTCCGTCAGGCCGGCGAGCTCACGCACGCGGCCGGGCAGCAGCACGGGACGGGCCTTGTACTGGCCGTGGGCCGTGCCGAGCTGCGGGGCCAGGAGGTCGACTCCGGTGCGCTTCGCGATGTCCGCCAGCTGTTCCACCGTGTAGGCGTGCAGCGCGACGTCGGAGCCGACGCCGTCCTCGACGCCGACGATGTTCTCGATCTCGGACTCGACGTCGACCCCCTTCGCGTGCGCCTCGGCAACCACGTCGGAGGTCTCCCGCTCGGCGTCGACCAGCTCGCGGTCGGAGGCGTCGAAGAGCACGGACGACCACCCGGCCGCGACGACGTCGCTGATCACGGCGCGGTCGGGGCAGTGGTCGAGGTGGAGCGCCACGGGCACCGGCGCGGCGGAGGCCGCGAGCCTGAAGGTCGTCGTCGTCAGCTCGGTGCCCAACTGCTTCACCGTCTTGACCGAGACCTGGACGATCAGCGGCGAGGCCGCCTCCACCGCCGCGGCGACCACGGCGCGCAGGCTGACGTCGTCCAGCACGTTGACGGCGGGCACCGCGTACCCGTTCTCGCGGCCGTGCCGTGCCAGTGCCAGGGTCGACGCGATCATCGTTGATCCTCCGTCCGGACGAGCCACGTCCGATTCTCGGCAGTCTAGACAGGTCTACTCACGAGTAGCCATACCTGCCCGCGCGGCTCTCGTCTTCGCCGCAGCCCGGAGGAACCGCCGCTGGTAGGACACCACCTGGTTGGTCGAGGTGAACCTCGCCAGGTACGCCGGCTCCGCGGTGACGACGACGCGGTCGGCGATGCGCCGGCACTCCGCCAGGTCCGCGTCGGCGTCCGCCGAGGACAGGTAGTCGTTCTCGACGAGGTAGGCGCGCAGCGCGATCAGCGGGGCCTCGTCGCGCGTCGACGAGTGCTCGTCGAGCAGCTGGGCCATCCGCCGGGACTGGAACGCGTGGTGCCGCACGAAGCTGTTGACGTACGCCGGGCGCGCCTGGAGCGCGAGCCTCGTCTGGTACGGCTCGAACATCAGCGTGACGTTGACGCGGAACCCATGCTCGCGCAACGTCACGGCGAGGTTGTGGCCGCGGAAGGCGTCCACGGTCGCCGGCCGGTCGTAGCGGACGTCCAGGTGACCGTCGCCGACGAGCAGCCGGCCCGAGTTCTCGCGGGTTCACCGGACCGGTGTGCGGCACCTTGATCACCACGCGGTAGGGCGGGACGAGCTCGCGCAGGTGCTCCGCCTCGTCGAGCACCTTCTCGAGGTCGTCGAACGGATCCTCCAGCTCGACGCTCATGTCCGCGCCGGGCCCGAGGACCCGCGCGAGCTCGGCGACCACCTCGTCGCGGTCCCTGAAGACCCCGCCGACGTTCGCCTTCGGGTCCGCGAGGAAGAGGTCCCAGATGATCGACGGGTTGCAGGTCGGGTTGGCGACGAGCGGGGCGAGCGGGGCGATCTCGTAGGGGTTGGCGCTGTCGACGCTGAACAGCTGGCCGGTCGGTCGCAGCACGCCGTCGGCGCCGTAGGAGATGTCGCGCAGCAGGTCGAAGCGCAGCGTGCCGTCCGCCTCGAGCTCCGCCGCGACGCGGAAGCCGGCGGGTGTGTGGCCGGCCGGCACGTCGAAGACCCGCACGATCCGCGCGAAGCCCTCGGTGACTCCCAGCCCTCTGGCGGTCCGCGCCAGCTCGCGCGCGGCGCCCGGCTCGAGCGGGTGGTGCAGGACGCGGGCGACGTCCTCCTCCTCCTCGCCTCTCACGGCGGGGAGCCCCAGTCCGCGCACCCGATGGACCGGGGCGATCGGCACGACGAGCGGTGCGGTCTCCATGGTGGACTCCTTCGCCTCGGCACCGCGGCGATGGTCCAAACGGGGCCTGCGCTGGACTATACAGGTATAGATTGGGACGGGCCACCGGAGCCCGGCTCCTCGCTCGCTACGATGCGCCCGCGGAGAGGAGGCGTCATGACCGAGGTGCTCGAGCGTGAGTCGGCGGTGCCGCTGTACGTCCAGCTGGAGCAGATCCTGTCCTCGAAGATTGCGTCCGGCGAGTGGCGGCCGAGCCAGCGGATCCCGTCGGAGAACGAGCTGACCAGGCTGTACGGGCTCAGCCGTATGACCGTGCGCGGCGTGCTGACCAAGCTCGTCGACGACGGCCAGCTGCTGCGCGTCGCCGGCAAGGGGACGTACGTCGCCCCCGAGAAGATCAGTGCGGTCTCCCCCGCCTACCGCGGCATCCGCGAGCAGCTCGAGGCCCTCGGCTACTCGACCACCACGCGCCTGGTGTCCTTCGAGCGCGAGCCCGCCAGCTCGACGGTGCGCGAACGGCTGGGCCTGGCGCGGGGCGACGACGTGTACGTGATCGTCCGCGTGCGATCCGTGCAGGGCGAGCCGATCAGCCTGCACCGATCGCACGTCCCGGCGACGCTAGCCCCCGGCCTCGACGCCCACGACGTGGTGAACGAGCAGCTGTGCGTGATCCTGGAGAACAACTACGACCTGCCGATGCGGCACGTGCAGGAGCACCTCGAGGCCGTCGCCGTCTCCGGCGCCGAGGCCAAGCAGCTCGGCATGCACCGCGGCGACCCGGCGCTGCTGCTCCACGACGTCGTCGCCGACGGCGGCGGGAGGCCGTTCGAGTACTCGACGATCGTCTTCCGCGGCGACCGGCTGCGGCTGGCGTTCGACTACGAGCTCTGAGCCCGGCGCCGTCCTGACGCGAGGGGGTCGACCTGCACGGCTACGTCCGGTGGCCGCTCCTGGAATTCGTCGACTGGTCGCGGGGCCACGTAGCCCGGCGTGCGGCGAGCCGTGACGCGGGTCCCGGAACGCCGGCCCGGTGGTCCGGCGCCCGACGAAGGCACGCGGGAACCTTTGCGCCACGTGCACTGTTACGGATACCGTCGGGCGACATGAGGGCGCGCTGAGCGCGCCCCGTGAGCGACGAGGAGGGCGATGAGCGTGCGCACCAGCACCGCCGCCTTCCGTCCGACCGTCTCCGCAGCCCGTCGCCGCACCTGCTGCTGTCTGTAGAGCGCCGGCCGCACCCTCGCATCGAGGGGTGACCCGCGGGCGACCCCCCGCACGCAGCCGGCGCTCGCCCCACCGCAGCCCGCTCGACCGCCACGCACCCGCACCCGCCCCGAAGAGGAAGCCATGTCCCGCATCTACGCAGACGCCACCGCCCTGATCGGCAACACCCCGCTCGTCCGCATCAACACCATCACCGACGGCGCGCCCGCCCAGGTGGTCGGCAAGCTCGAGTTCTACAACCCCGCCAGCTCGGTCAAGGACCGGATCGGCGTCTCGATCGTCGACGCCGCCGAGGCCTCGGGCGCGCTGGCGCCGGGTGGCACGATCGTCGAGGCCACCAGCGGCAACACGGGCATCGCCCTCGCCTTCGTCGGCGCCGCGCGCGGCTACGACGTGGTGCTGACCATGCCGGAGACCATGTCCAAGGAGCGCCGCGCACTGCTGCGGGCCTTCGGCGCCGAGCTGATCCTCACGCCCGGCTCGGAGGGCATGAAGGGCGCGGTGACCAAGGCCGAGGAGGTCGTCGCCGAGCGTCCGGGCGCGATCCTCGCCCGCCAGTTCGCCAACGAGGCCAACCCGAGGATCCACCGCGAGACCACCGCCGAGGAGATCTGGGCGGACACCGACGGGCAGGTCGACATCTTCGTCGCCGGCATCGGCACGGGCGGCACGATCACCGGCGTGGGCCAGGTGCTCAAGAGCCGCAAGCCCGGCGTGCGGATCGTCGGCGTCGAGCCCGCCGAGTCGCCGATCCTCAACGGCGGCGCGCCCGGCCCGCACAAGATCCAGGGCATCGGCGCCAACTTCGTCCCCGAGATCCTCGACACGACGGTGTACGACGAGATCATCGACATCGACGCCGACACCGCGATCACCTACGCCCGCCGGGCCGCCAGGGAGGAGGGGCTGCTGGTCGGCATCTCGTCCGGCGCAGCGCTGGCCGCCGCGATCCAGCTGGCGAACCGGCCGGAGAACGCCGGCAAGCTGATCGTCGCGATCATCCCGAGCTTCGGCGAGCGGTACCTCTCGTCGGTCCTGTACCAGGACCTCCTCGACTGACGGCGCGGGGGCGGGGCACCGCACCCGGCGCCCCGCCCCCGCCCGCCCTGCTTCTTCCTACGACGAACCCGCGAGAACCCATGCCGCACCACGTCCCGCTCCTCGAGGCGCTCCGGGAAGACCTCCTGGCCGCCCACGACCACGACCCCGCCGCCCGTTCGCGGCTCGAGGTCGCGCTCGCCTACCCCGGCGTGCACGCCCTCTGGGGCTACCGGATCGCGCACCGCATGTGGCACCGGCCGCTGCTCAAGCTGCCGGCGCGGCTCTTCTCGCAGCTGGTCCGCGCCGCCACCGGCGTGGAGATCCACCCCGGCGCGACGATCGGCCGGCGGCTGTTCATCGACCACGGCATGGGCGTGGTGATCGGCGAGACCGCCGAGGTGGGCGACGACGTGGTGATGTTCCACGGCTCCACCCTCGGCGGCACGTCGATGCGCCACGGCAAGCGGCACCCCACCGTCGGGGACCGCGTGATGATCGGCGCCGGTGCCAAGGTGCTCGGCCCGGTGTACCTCGGCGACGACTCGCGGATCGGCGCCAACGCGGTGGTGATCCACGACGTCCCGCCGGGCGCGGTCGCCGTCGGCGTGCCGGCCAAGGTCCGCTTCCGCCCCGCGGACGCCCCGGCCGACCACGAGGACGACGACCCGGCGATCTATATCTGACGCCCCCGGCCCACCGCTCCCGACTCGACCAACCCCGCGCGCTCTCCCTCCCTCATGCCCGGCCATCCGCCGAGCGCATCGTTGTGCAGCCGGCGCGTACGTTCTGGGTGCTGGAACGTACGCGCCGGGCGGTGAACGATGCGCTCGCGGAATGGACTTGGTCTAGTTGGCGGACCGGCGGCCAGGTGCGTGCGCTCGTCGCGCGCGGCGGGCTGAAGGTTCCCGGGCGCACCCGAGGCGTTGCGGGAGCAGCCGTGACGAGGTGGCAGGCTGGGGCCACCGCAGACCTCTGGAGGCCCGACGATGCCCGCCCCCGCGCCGCAGCACCGGCTCGCGACGACGTTCTGGGCGCTCGTCGTGCCGCTGGCGATCCTCGGCGGGGCGCTCGCCCTCGCGCTGTCCTGGCGCGAGGAGCTGCCCGACCCCGTCGCCTCGCACTGGGCCGCGGACGGGGTGGACGGCTTCGCGCCCTTGGCGCAGGGGCTGTGGGTGCTCGCCGGGGTCGTGGTGCCGTTCTCGCTGCTCCTGTGGCTGGTGGGCTGGTCCACCGGGCGCACCGCCGGCCTGCGGCGGATGGTGGCGTTCCTCTCCGTGTGGTTCGCCGTGGCCATGTGCGGCGTGATCGTCGGCTCGCTGTGGGGCCAGCGCGGGCTCGTCGACGCGCGGGACGCCGGCGGAGTCGGCGGCGTGCCGGCCGTGACGCTCGGCGCCGCGACGGTGCTCGGCGTGCTGGCCGCGTGGGCGACCCCGGGTGACCGGCCGCTCCCGGCCACCGAGCCGGTGCCCGCCGACGCGCCGCGCGTCCCCCTGACGGTCGGTCTGCCGCCGCAGCGGGTGGACCCCACCGGCGCCGTCCGGGTGGCCGGGGCCGCGCACCGGCCGTTCCCGGTCGGGGCGACGTGGCGGCGCACGGTGACGTTCGCGGACCCGTGGCCCTTCGTCGGCTTCTGCGCGGTGGTCGTGGCCGTGGTCGGGTTCGCCACCCGGTCCTGGATGGGCGTGATCGTCATCTCGGTCGCGCTCGGGCTCGTGATGGCGAGCCTGCTGCGCTGGACCGTGACGATCGACCACCGCGGGCTCGTCGCGCGCCCGCTGCTGCCCCGGCCGCGGACCGTGGTGCCGCTCGACGAGGTGCTGTCCGCGACCGCGGTGCAGGTGCGCCCGCTGCTGGAGTTCGGCGGCTGGGGCTACCGCGTCGGCCGGGACGGCCGGACCGGCATCGTCCTGCGCAAGGGCGAGGGCATCCTCGTCAGGCGGACGGGCGGCCGGGAGCTCGTCGTGACCGTGGACGACGCCGCACAGGGCGCCGCCGTGCTCAACACGCTCGCGGGGGCTAATCGCCTCGCCCCGTGACGGTGGTCCTGGGCAGGATGGCCGCCATGAGCCTTCCCGAGGGGTACCGCGTCGTCGAGGTCCCGCACGAGCGCAGGGACGAGTTCCTGGCCATCGACGGCATGGCGTTCGCCATGGAGCAGTCGCCCGAGACGCTCGCGATCGTCCCGGACACGTTGCAGTGGGGCCGGACCATGGGCGTCGACGCCCCGGACGGCGCGCTGGCCGCCGTGCACGCGTCCTATCGGTTCACGCTGCCGGTGCCGGGCGGCGCAGTGCCGTGCTCGGGCCTGACCTGGGTGGGCGTGCGGCCCGACCACCGCCGCCGCGGCCTGCTCTCGGCGATGATCGGCGCCCACTTCGAGCGGTCGGCGGCTCGCGGGGAGCCCGTGTCCGCGCTGTTCGCGGCGGAGGCCGGGATCTACGGCCGGTTCGGCTACGGCCAGGCGGCGGACGACACGCGGCTGTCGCTGCCGAGGGGTGCCGCGCTGCGCCCGGTCCCCGGGTCCGACGAGCTGGGGGTGCGCTTCGCCACGCTCGACGCCGACGCACACACGGAGGTCGTCGACGCCGTGGATCGCACCGCCGCCGCGAGCCGGCCGGGCTGGATCACGCGCGACACCCCCGAGCTGCGCCGCAACGCCGTGGTGGACCCGCCGGCCTGGCGCGAGGGTGGCGAGCCCATGCGGATCGCCACCGTGCACGCGCCCGACGGCACCGTCGTCGCGTACGCGCTGCTGCGCCGCAAGGAGAAGTGGGACCACGGCGGGCCGCAGTACACGGTGGCGCTGCGTGCCGCGGTCGCCACCACGCCGGCCGCCGCCCACCGGCTGTGGACCTTCCTGCTCGACCTCGATCTGACGGTCCGCGTCGAGTCGCCGATGCTGTCGCTCGACGACCCGCTGCTCACGCTGCTGGTCGACCCTCGCGTGGCGCTGCCGAGGCTCGGCGACAACCTGTGGGTGCGCCTGCTCGACCTGCCGAGAGCGCTGGCGGCCCGGCGGTACTCGGCGCCCGTCGACACCGTGCTGGAGGTGGCCGACGCTCACGTGCCGGCCAACGCCGGCCGGTGGCGGCTGGCGGCTGCCACCGAGGGAACCGACGGCTGGGCGGCCACGGTGACGCGCACCGACGACGCCCCGGACCTGCGGATCGACGTCCGCGAGCTCGGCGCCGCCTACCTCGGCCGGCCGGTGCTGGCCGCCTCGGCCCGCGCCGGGCTGATCGGCGAACTGCGGCCGGGCGCGGCGCGCGCGGCCGCCGCCGCGTTCGCGTGGCCGGTCGCGCCGTTCTGCAGCTGGGTCTTCTAGTCCTGCGGCCACCACACCGCGCGGCGCAGCGCGACGCGGGTGCCGTCGGCCGTCAGGGGCGTCCTCTCGTCGCGCAGGTGCGCCAGCGCGTCGCTCGCGTAAGGCGGTGGCGGGGCACCGGCGGCGTTGGTGACCCGCCACCACGGCACCGACCCGCCGCTGTTCGCCATCACACGGCCGACGACGCGGGGACCGCCGCGGCCGAGCCGCTCGGCGAGCACCTCCGCGATGAGGCCGTACGTCATCGCCCGGCCGGGCGGGATGGTCGCGACGAGGTCGAGCACGGCCTCGGCGTACTCTTCGTCGGCCATCTGCTGCTCGCGCTCAGCGCGCGGCCTCGTAGGCCGCGAGCTGGTCGATCCGGCGCTGGTGGCGGGCGTCGCCGCTGAAGGGCTCGGCGAGGAAGGCGTCGACGAGGGCGAAGGCCTCGTCCGCCGTGTGCTGGCGGGCGCCCACGGCCACCACGTTGGCGTCGTTGTGTGCACGCGCCAGGCGCGCGGTGTCGCCGTTCCACGCGAGGGCGGCGCGCACGCCCGTCACCTTGTTGGCGGCGATCTGCTCGCCGTTGCCGGAGCCGCCGATCACCACGCCGAGCGTCCCGGGCTCGGCCACGACGGCCTCGCCGGCGGCGAAGCAGAACGACGGGTAGTCGTCGAGGGCGTCGTAGGTGCGGGCGCCGTGGTCGACGACGTCGTGACCTGCGGACCTCAGGTGCTCGACGAGGGCGGACTTCAGCTCGAACCCGGCGTGGTCGGAGGCGACGTGGATGCGCATGGCGCCATCCTGCCGTAACCCCCACCACGTCCGAGGACCGCTGTCGGTACCCGCCCTTACCCTGGGTTCATGACCAGCACCGGGGTCCGCACCCCCATCAGAAGCGGCATCGACACGTCCGAGCTCGACCCGGCGGTCCGCCCGGCCGACGACCTCTTCGCCCACGTCAACGGGCGCTGGGTCGCGCGGCACGAGATCCCGCCGGACCGCGCGATCGACGGCTCGTTCCGCACGCTGCACGACGAGGCGCAGGAGAAGGTCCGCGACATCATCACGGACCTCGCCGCGTCGGCCGCCGCGGACGGCGCGAGCACGGCCGCCGGGGGCGACGAAGGCTCGGTGGCCGACGAGCGCGCGAAGATCGGCGCCGCCTACGCGTCGTTCATGGACACCGGCACCATCGAGGCCCTCGGTCTGGCGCCGCTGCGCGAGGACCTCGACCTCGTCGCGGGCGCGGCGGACAAGGCCGCGCTGGTCACCGCGCTCGGGGCGCTCCAGCGCACGGGGGGCGCGTCGGGGATCGCGTTCTTCGTCGACAACGACGCGAAGGCGCCGGAGCGCTACGTGGTCCACCTGACGCAGTCAGGCCTCGGGCTGCCCGACGAGGCCTACTACCGTGACCCGCAGTACGCGGTGCTGTTCGAGGCGTACCGCCCCCACGTCGCGCGCATGCTGACCCTCGCCGGCTGGGTGGGCCAGGACGATGCCGACGCGGCGGCCGGCCGGGTCGTCGCGCTGGAGACCAGGCTCGCCGCGCACCACTGGGACGTGGTCAAGGACCGCGACGCGGAGCTGACGTACAACGCCGCGACGCTCACCTCCCTCGCCGAGGAGGCGCCCGGCTTCGACTGGCGGGCCTGGGTGACCGCGCTCGGCGCGCCCGAGGGCACGATGGCGGACCTCGTCGTGCGCGAACCGGACTACGCGCGCGGCTTCGCCGCCGTCTGGGACGGCGCCCCGCTCGCGGACTGGAAGGACTGGCTCGCGTACCACGTGGTCACGCACCGCGCACCGTACCTGACCGAGGAGCTGACCGAGGCCAACTTCGACTTCTACGGCCGCACGCTGACCGGCGCCCAGCAGCTGCGCGAACGCTGGCGCCGCGGCGTCGGCTTCGTCGAGGGGGCGCTGGGCGAGGCCGTCGGCAAGGTGTACGTCGAGCGGCACTTCCCGCCGGCGCACAAGGCGCGCATGGACACGCTCGTCGCGAACCTCGTCGAGGCCTACCACCGGTCGATCACGGCGCTGGACTGGATGGGCGAGGCGACGAAGGCGAAGGCGCTGGCCAAGCTCGACGCCTTCACGCCGAAGATCGGCTACCCGGCGACGTGGCGCGACTACGCGTCGCTCGAGATCCGCGCCGACGACCTGCTGGGCAACGTGCGGCGCGCCGACGCGTTCGAGCAGGACCGCGACCTGAGCAAGATCGGCCGGCCGATCGACCGCGACGAGTGGTTCATGACACCGCAGACGGTCAACGCCTACTACAACCCCGGGATGAACGAGATCGTCTTCCCCGCGGCGATCCTCCAGCCGCCGTTCTTCGACGCCGACGCCGACGACGCCGCCAACTACGGCGGGATCGGGGCTGTGATCGGACACGAGATCGGGCACGGGTTCGACGACCAGGGGTCGAAGTACGACGGCGAGGGCCGGCTGACGGACTGGTGGACGGCCGAGGACCGCGCCGCGTTCGAGTCGCGCACCGCGGTGCTGATCGACCAGTACTCCTCGTTCTCCCCGCAGCAGCTCGGCGGCTCGCACCACGTCAACGGCGCGCTGACGATCGGCGAGAACATCGGCGACCTCGGCGGGCTGGCGATCGCGATCGAGGCGTACGAGCTGGCGCTGGGCGGGCCGGTCGAGGAGGCACCCGTCATCGACGGGCTCACGGGGGCGCAGCGGCTGTTCTTCGGCTGGGCTCAGACGTGGCGCACCAAGGCGCGCGACGAGGAGATGGTCCGCCGCCTCGCCACGGACCCGCACTCGCCCGACGAGTTCCGGTGCAACGGCGTGGTCCGCAACATCGACGCGTTCCACACGGCGTTCGGCGTGCGGGCCGGGGACGGTCTGTGGCTCGAGCCCGACGAGCGGGTCAGCATCTGGTGACGCGGGCGGCGCCCCGGGCCTGCCGGGACGCCGTTCCTCACGGCAACAGCGTCAGCGCGGACCGCTGGAGCCGGAACCCCACTCCGCCCGCGCCGGTGCAGGTCACCCCGTTGGTCGCGCTCCGGCAGGTGTAGGCGCCGACGGTGCTCGAGGCGCCGTAGGACAGCGTCGGAACGTCGTTGCCGACGACGGTCGGCGCGGGCGGGTCGAGGCACGGGACGTCGACGCCGCCGGCGTCGAGGAGCACTGTGTGACCGTGCACGCCGCCGCACGGCTCCGGGGGCTCCGGCGGCGTGAAGGTGATGCTCGCGATGGTGCAGGTGACACCTTCGTCGGCCATGTCGCACGCGATGTTGCCACTGGGCAGCCGGAACCGGGACGGCCCCGGGGTGGACGTCGGGGCCGGGGTCGGCGCCGACCGCGTACCCGTGGCGGAAACGCCCGGCTCCGGACCGGTCTCCGGCGGCGCGGTCCGCGCGGGGGGACGGGTGACGACCACCGCGACGACCAGCACGGCCGCTACCAGGAACGTGTCCACGGCGACGAGCATCGGCACCCACGACCGCCGCGGGCGGGCATCGGGCTGCGGCGCGCTCACCGAACGGCTCCCTCCGGCGGGTCGTCGAACACCGGGCCCTGTGTCCGGGTGCGCTTGAGCTCGAAGAACCCCGGCACGGAGGTGAGCGCCGTGAGCCCGTCGAACATCGCGAGCGCCTGCTCGCCCCGCGGCGCCGGCGTGACGACGGGCCCGAAGAACCCGACGCCGTCGATCGCGACCACCGGTGTTCCGACGTCGTCGCCGACGAGGGCCTGGGCGTCGGCGGTCCAGGCCCGCAGGTCGGCGTCGTACTCGTCGGAGGCCGCCGCGTCCGCCAGTTCGGCCGGCAGACCGACCTCGGCCAGGGCCTCGGCGACGATCCCGGCCGTGTCCCGGCGCCGGCCGGGGTGCCGGCGGGTGCCGAGGGCGTCGTAGAGCGGCTTGACCGCCTCGGGCCCGTGCCCGCGGACGGCGGCGGCCATCACGCGCGCAGGACCCCACGACTCGTCCATCAGGCGCCGGTAGGACTCCGACAGCTCGCGTCCCTCGTTGACCACGGAGAGGCTCATCACGTGCCAGCGCAGGTCGACCTCGCGCAGCCGCGACACCTCCCCGAGCCACCGTGACGTCAACCAGGCCCAGGGGCACAGGGGGTCGACCCAGACATCGACGACGGGGACGTGGCTCACGGGCACCGGCCTTCCTGCGGGGTCTTGGCGGACGTGTCGAGTCTGCCGCACCCGGGGTGGCCCCGCGCGACCCGGCCGCCGCGGGCCGTGCGCCCGGGCCCGGCCGGCGGGGCCGCCATGGAATGATCGTCCGGCCCACCCCAGCACCGACGAGGAGCAGCGCGTGCCCGGTCAGAACCTCACCCGCGCCGAGGCACGCGAGCGCGCCGCCACCGTGCGGACCCGGTCCTACGACGTCGAGCTCGACCTGACGACCGGTCCTGCGACGTTCGGCTCGCGCAGCACCATCCGGTTCGAGGCGGTGGCGGGATCGTCGACTCATCTCGACCTGATCGCGCCGGCGGTGCACGCGGTGCGGCTCAACGGCGTGGACCTCGACCCCGCGGCGGTGTTCGCCGACTCCCGGATCGCCCTGGCGGGCCTCGCCGAGGAGAACGAGCTCGTCGTCGAGGCCGACTGCGCCTACATGAACACCGGCGAGGGCCTGCACCGGTTCGTCGACCCCGTGGACGGCGAGGTCTACCTCTACTCCCAGTTCGAGGTGGCCGACTCGCGGCGCGTGTTCGCGGTGTTCGAGCAGCCGGACCTCAAGGCGACGTTCACGTTCACCGTCACGGCGCCGGCGCACTGGACCGTCGTGGCGAACAACCCCGTGGACGGCGAGCCCGAGGCGGTCGCGGGAGCGGTCAACCACAACGGACGGGACACCGGGGCGCGGCGCTGGCGGTTCACGACGACCCCGCGGATCTCGTCGTACGTCACGGCGATCGTCGCCGGGCCGTACCACGGCGAGCACCGGGAGCTGACGAGCATCGACGGGCGGACCATCCCGCTGGGCGTCTACTGCCGGGCCTCCCTGGCGGAGCACCTCGACACCGACGAGATCGTCGGCATCACCCGCGCGGGCTTCGAGTACTACGAGCAGGTGTTCGGCCGGCCGTACCCGTTCGAGAAGTACGACCAGCTGTTCGTCCCCGAGTTCAACGCGGGCGCGATGGAGAACGCGGGTGCGGTGACGTTCGTCGAGTCGTACGTGTTCCGCTCGGCGGTGCCGGACGCGACGGTGGAGCGGCGCGCGGTGACGATCCTCCACGAGCTGGCGCACATGTGGTTCGGCGACCTGGTGACGATGCGCTGGTGGGACGACCTGTGGCTCAACGAGTCGTTCGCCGAGTTCCAGTCGACGCGCGCCACCGCCGACGTCACGCGGTGGCGCAGCGCCTGGACCACGTTCACGTCCGTCGAGAAGCGGTGGGCGTACCGGCAGGACCAGCTGCCGTCGACGCACCCGATCGCCGCCGACATCACCGACCTCGAGGACGTCGAGGTCAACTTCGACGGGATCACGTACGCCAAGGGCGCCTCCGTGCTGCGCCAGCTGGTGGCGTGGGTGGGGCAGGACGAGTTCGACGCCGGCGTGCGCGCCTACTTCGACCGCCACGCGTGGGGCAACACGTCGCTGCTGGACCTGCTCTCCGAGCTGGAGACGACGAGCGGACGCGACCTGTCGGCCTGGTCCCGGTTCTGGCTGGAGGAGGCGGGGGTCACGCTGCTGCGGCCGCGGATCGAGACCGACGAGGCGGGGACGATCACCGCCTTCGAGGTGCTCCAGGAGGTGCCGGCCTCGCACCCGGTGCAGCGGCCGCACCGGCTCGCGATCGGCGGGTACGACCTGTCGCCCGCCGAGGGCCGCCTGGTGCGGGTGTGGCGCGAGGAGCTGGACGTCGACGGGCCGGTCACTCCCGTGCCCGCTCTCGCCGGGCGACCCCGGCCCGCGCTCGTCCTGGTCAATGACGACGACCTCGCCTACGCACGGATCCGGCTGGACGACGAGTCCATGGCGACCGCCACCGCGCACCTCGGGGACTTCGGCGACTCGCTGCCCCGCACGCTCGTGTGGGCCGCGGCCTGGGACGCCACCCGCGACGGCGAGACGCCGGGCCGGGACTTCCTCGACCTGGTGCTCGGCAACATCGCCCACGAGACCGACTCCTCGGTGGTGCAGGCGCTGCTGCGCCAGGTCGGCACCACGCTCGACCTCTACGTGGCGCCCGAGCACCGCGCTGCCGCGTCGGTCTCGGCGGCGGACGCCCTCGCCGCCCTGATGGGTGAGGCACCCGCGGGCTCCGACACCCAGCTCCAGCTGCTCAAGGCCTTCGCGGCGCGCGCGACGAGCCCGGGGCAGCTCGACCTCGTCGGCACCCTGCTGTCCGGGCAGCACACCCTGCCGGGCCGCGACATGGACACCGACCTGCGCTGGGAGCTGCTGACCGCGCTGGTCGCCGGCGGGCGCGCGGGCGAGGACGAGATCGCCGAACAGCTCGCCGCCGACCCGACGGCCACCGGCGAGCGGGCGGCGGCCGCCGCCCGGGCCGCGACGCCGACCGCCGAGGCGAAGTCGGCCGCGTGGGCCGCCCTGCTGGACCGCGACGACCTGCCGAACGCCGTGCAGTCCGCGACGATCGCCGGGTTCGGGCGGGTGCACGACACGGGGCTGCTGCTGCCGTTCGTCGGGCCGTACTTCGACTCGATCGAGCGGATCTGGGCGACGCGGACCAACGAGATCGCGCAGAACATCGCCTTCGGGCTGTACCCGCTGGAGCTGGCCGGTGACCCGCGGCTGGACGTGCTCGCGCCGACGGAGGGCTGGCTGGCGGAGCACCCCGGGGCGCCGGCGGCGCTGCGCCGCATCGTCACCGAGCAGGGCGACGACGTGCGCCGCGCCCTCGCTGCCCAGGATGCCGACCGCCGACACCCCTGATCGTTGCGTCCGCACACGTTGTTGCCCCGGCACCAACGAGTGCGGACGCTACGAGGCGGGGAGCGCTGCCAGCCAGCGGCGGACGTCGCGCGCGGATCGCAGGCGGGTCACCGGCGCACCCGAGGCCGTCAGGGCGGCGTACCGCTCGCGATAGGCGTGGTGCTCGGTCCACGCCCACAGCACGATGTTCTCCTCGGGGTCGCGCCGCAGCAGGCTGGTCAGGCGCTCGCGGTTGCCATGCCACAGCTCGCGACGCGTCAGCCCGCGCCAGACGGTCCGCCGCAGCACCCGGGACATCACCACATGGCGGGGCATGTCGAGCCAGACCACCGCGTCGGCGGAGTCCAGGGCCCCGGCGAGGCGGTCGTTCCAGTTGCCGTCGACCACCCAGCCGTCACGGCCCCGGCCGGCGAGGAAGCCGGCGAGCAGCCGGTGGGCCTCGTCGGCGTCGCGCAACACCCAGCCGGCGTCCCAGAACACCTCGTCGAGCTCCAGGCGTGGCACGCCGAGCCGGGTCGCGAGCGCAGCGGCGAAGGTCGTCTTGCCGGACCCGGAGTTCCCGACGACGCGCACCCGTCGGGGCGCGCTCACGTGTCGAGCGCGTCGGCCAGCGACGTGAGCCGCGGGTTGTCGAACAGGTCCTCGAGGAGCACCAGCCGCCCGGCGGAGTCGGCGAGCGGCACCTTCCAGTTGGGGTACTCCTGGTCGGTGCCGGGCTGGTTCTGGGTGCGACGCTCGCCCACGGCGTCGGCGAGCGAGACGCCGACGAGCACCGCGGGCGTCGCGAGCACCCACCGGTGCAGGGCCTCGACCACCTCCCGCTCGGAGGGGCGCTCCCCCACGAGCCCCCGCTCGCGCAGCGCGGCGACCATGGCGTCCCGCTCGGCCTCCGCGTCGGCGGCGACCTCCTCGACGGGTTTGGTCAGCAGTCCGAGCCGCGAGCGCAGCACCACGTGCTCACCGGCGAGGTACCCGGCCGAGGGTGGCAGGTCGTGCGTCGTGACGGTGGCGAGGGCGAGCCGCCGGTAGTGCTCCGGCGCGAGCGGTCGGCCGGTGTAGTCCTTCTCGAACCAGAGCACGGAGGTGCCGAGGATGCCGCGCTCGGACAGGTAGTCGCGCACCCAGGGCTCCACGGTCCCGAGGTCCTCGCCGATGACGACCGCACCGGCGCGGTGCGCCTCGAGGGCGAGGATCCCGATGAGCGCCTCGTGGTCGTAGCGCACGTAGGCGCCCTGGGTCGCGGGATGGCCGCGCGGAACCCACCAGAGGCGGAAGAGCCCGATCACGTGGTCGATCCGGATGGCGCCCGCGTGGCGCAGGATGGTGCGCAGCATGTCGCGGTAGGGCCGGTAGGCGGCGCGGGCCAGCTCGTCGGGCCGCCACGGGGGCTGTGACCAGTTCTGGCCCTGCTGGTTGTACATGTCGGGCGGGGCGCCGACGGTCGCGCCGGTGGCCAGGACGTCACCGAGCGCCCAGACGTCGGCGCCGGACTCGTGGACGCCGACCGCGAGGTCGTGCATCACCCCGATCCGCATCCCGGCGTCCTTGGCGGCGCGCTGGGCGGCAGCGAGCTGCTCGTCGGCCACCCACTGGAGCCACTCGTAGAACCGGACCCGGTCCGCCAGCTCCTCGCGAGCGGCGGCGACGAACGGCGAGGTGGGGTCGCGGGCCTCGTCGGGCCACGGCGAACCGTCGTAGCGCTCGGCGAGGGCGCACCAGAGCGCGAAGGTCTCCAGACCGGACCCCTCGCCGGCGACGAAGTCGTCGAAGGCCTGCTGCCGCGCAGGGCTGCGGGGGGCGGCGAACACCACCTCGAGTGCGGCCCGCTTGGCGTTCCAGGAGCCGTCCCGGTCGATGGGCCCGGGGTCCTCGTCGAGCGCGAGGGCCGGCTCGGCGGCCCACTCGGTCAGCGCCCGGTCCGCCGACGAGAGGTACCCGGCCTCCCGGACGTCCTCGACCCGGATGTAGAGCGGGTTGACGAAGCGCCGGGTGGTCGGCAGGTACGGGCTGGGGGTGAGCGGGATGACGGGCTCGGCGGCGGCGATCGGGTTGATCAGCACGAAGTCGGCGCCGGAACGCCGCCCGGCCAGGGAGACGAGCTCGGCGAGGTCGGCGAGGTCCCCGACGCCCCACGAGGTGCGCGAGCGCACCGAGTAGAGCTGCGCCATGTAGCCCCAGGCGCGGCGTTCGGCCAGGCCGCCGGGCAGCTCGAGGTGGTTGGGGGTGACGACGACGAAGCCGCGGGCGGTCGCGTCGGGCAGCTGCGCGTGGAGCTCGTGCCAGCCGAGCGGAAGGTCGGGCGGGAGCGTGAAGGTCGCGCGGCCCACGGTTCGGCCGTCGACGGTGCGGGGCTCCACCCAGACGTCGGCCTGCACCAGGTCGCGGCGGCCGCCGCCGGCCTCGTCGTCCAGCTCGAGCCACGCGGTGACGGGGTCGCCGTGCGCAACGTGCACCGGCACATGGGCCCGCCGGCCGGCGCGGACCACCACGACCGGCGGCACCACCCGCCGCCACGGCATGTCCTCGGCGTGCCGCAGCGCCACCTCGACGCGGCCCGGGGTCGAGGCGTCCACGCCCAGGGCGGCGAGCACCGCCTGGAGCGTGGCCTCGGACGCCCGGTGGTGGTGCCCGTCGTGGCCGAGGTAGTCGGGGACCACCCCGTGCGCGGCCGCGAGCCGCAGGAGCGGCTCGGAGGGGCGCGTGGCCTCGTCGGACATGCGCACATCCTTCCAGAGCGTGCCCGGCAAGGCCCGGAGCCGCACGTGCGTAGCCTGTCGCACCATGACCCCGCGCTACCCGGCGGCCCGCCGCGACGACCTCGTCGAGAACCTGCACGGCCGTCTCGTCGCCGACCCGTACCGCTGGCTGGAGGACGCGGGGTCCGACGAGACCGCGGCGTGGTGCGCCGCACAGGACGAGCTGTACGCGGCCTACCGCGCGGGCGCGGAGGCTCGAGCCGCGGGCACGCCGTTCGCGGCGGGGGCGCTCGAGGACGGGCTGCAGGCGCTGCTCGGCGCAGGAGCGGTCACCCCGCCGGTGTGGCGGGGCGAGCGGTACTTCCAGTCACACCGCGAGCCGGGGGCCGAGCACGCGGTGGTGCTCGTCGTCGAGCCGGACCCGGATGCGCCCGGCGGGCGGCGGGAGCGGGTGCTCGTCGACCCCATGGCCCTCGACCCGGCGGGGACCACGACGCTCGACTCCTGGCAGCCCTCCACAGAGGGCGGGCTGCTCGCCTACCAGGTGTCGACCGGCGGCACCGAGGAGAGCGTGCTGCGGGTGCTCGACGTCGACACCGGCCGGGTGGTGGACGGTCCGGTCGACCGGGCGCGCTACTCGCCGGTCGCGTGGCTGCCGGGCGGCGAGGCCTACTTCTACGTGCGCCGCCTCGCGCCGGAGCTGGTGCCCGACGACGAACGGCAGTTCCACCGTCGGGTCCGGCTGCACCGCGTGGGCACCTCTCCCGACGTGGACGTCGAGGTGTTCGGCGCGGGCCGGGACCTGTCGACCTACTACGGGGTCTCGGTGTCCCGTGACGGGCGGTGGCTGATCGTCTCGGCGTCGGTGGGGACCGCGCCGCGCACCGACGTGTGGATCGCGGACCTCGCGGCGGCGGGGCTCGGAGAGGCAGCCCCTTCGGTGTCCCTCCGCGAGGTCGCCGTCGGGCTCGACGCCGAGGTGGGCGCGTGGGTGGGCCGGGACGGGCTGCTCTACGTCCACACGAACCTCGACGCCCCGCGGGGCCGGCTCTGCGTCACCTCCCCTGACGACCCCGGACCCGCCACCTGGCGCACCCTGCTGCCGGAGGACCCGGAGGCGGTGCTGGGGGACGTCGCGCTGCTCGACGGCGGCGGTGAGGCGACGGCGCCCACGCTGCTGCTCGCGTCCTGGCGCCGGCACGCGGTGAGCGAGGTGACCCGCCACGACCCCGGCACGGGCGCCCCGCTCGGCCGGGTGGCGCTGCCGGGGCTCGGTTCGGTGTCCGGGCTGGTCACGCGGCCCGAGGGCGGGTCCGACGTCTGGTTCTCCTACACCGACCACGTCACGGTGCCCGCCGTGCACCGCTTCTCCGGCGCCACCTCGTCGGTGGCGCTGTGGGCCCGGCCGCCGGGCGACGTGCCCGAGGTGCCGTCCGTGCGGGTCCGGCAGGTGGTTGCGACGAGCACCGACGGCACCGCCGTCCGCGCCTTCGTCGTCGCCCTGGCCTCGTCCCTGGACGACGAGGGACGACCGCTCGCGCCCGCGCCGACGATCCTGTACGGCTACGGCGGCTTCCAGGTCGGCCTGGACCCCGCCTACTCCGCGGCGACGCTCGCCTGGGTGGAGGCGGGCGGCGTGTACGTGGTCGCGAACCTGCGCGGGGGCGGTGAGGAGGGCGAGGCCTGGCACCGCGCGGGGATGCGCGGCGAGAAGCAGAACGTGTTCGACGACTTCTTCGCGGTGGCCGAGCTGCTGGTCGCCGAGGGCTGGACCACACCCGACCGGCTGGCCTGCTGGGGCGGCTCGAACGGCGGGCTGCTCGTCGGCGCCGCGGTGACCCAGCGGCCCGAGCTGTTCGCCGCCGGCGTCTGCTCGGCGCCCCTGCTCGACATGGTGCGGTACCAGATGTTCGGCCTCGGCCGGACGTGGACGGAGGAGTACGGCGACGCCGAGGTCGCCGAGGATCTCGGCTGGCTGCTCGGCTACTCGCCGTACCACGCGGTGCGGGCCGGTGCCGCGTATCCCGCGACCCTGTTCACCGTATTCGAGGGCGACACCCGCGTCGACCCCCTGCACGCGCGCAAGACGGCCGCGGCGATGCAGGCGGCGATCTCCGTCGCGCCCGACGAGCGACCGGTGCTCCTGCGGCGCGAGACCGGGGTCGGGCACGGCGCCCGGGCGCTGTCGCGCTCGATCGCACTGACCGCGGAGCAGCTCCGCTTCGTCGCCGACCGCACGGGGCTGCGGTAGCCGATGGCGAGCGCAGCGCTCGCTCCTCAACTCGAGCGCGAGCGCGCCGCCTCCAGGGCGCGCGTTTCGCTCAAGCCGTGATCGGGCCGCCGTAGCGGGTGGTGAAGACCCAGCTGCCCGTGGGCGACCGTCGGATCTGGACGTGCAGGGTGTGCACGAGGTCGTGGTGGTACCAGCACAGCAGGATGCCGGTGTTGATGTCGGTGTCGCCGCCGTCGCGGGCCCACCAGTCGATGTGGTGCAGCTCGCCGAGAGCTGGTGGGGCGTTGCAGCCGGGATAGCGGCAGGTCTGGTCGCGGGCGATGATCGCCCGGCGGCGCGGCCCGCTGAACGTGCGCTCGGCCCGGCCGACGTTGATCACCTGCGAGTCCGGGCCGAACACGACCCGGGACACCTCGCTGTCACACGCGAGGCGGGCAAGCACGCTGCTGGGGACGGGCCCGGCGCCGAGGACCTCGCCGACCGCGAACCGCTCCACGTCCATCACCGGCTCGAGCCGGAACAGCGCCGACCCCGCCCCGGCGATCGTCCCGACCGTGCAGTCAGGGTCATCGGCAGGCTTCTCGCTGATCCCGAACCCGACGCCGGCACCGGTGACGGCGCGAGTGAAGGTGTCGTAGTCGACCACCACGTTCACGTGCGGGCGCACGCTCGCGCCGCTGCCGGCCAGGCCGTGGTCCAGCACCAGCCGCGCGGACTCGACCAGTGCGGTCGCGCGTCGCTGCTGCGTGGTGCGCGGACCGTCCTTGGCGGGTGGGGTCATCATCGCGTCCAGCATCGTGCCCACCACAGCACCGTGCTCCGTGGCCAGAAACCCCGCCAGGTGGAACCCGCCCGACGTGGGCGACAGGGCGACGTACTCCCGGTCGCAGGCCTCCTTGTAGCCGCGCTCGTCCGCCGCCGGATCCGCCGCAGCAGCCCACCGGCGCACGAGGTTCCGGTAGGAGTCCGGTACCAGCCGGCGAGCCCGCTCGAGCAGGAACGCCTCACCACACTCCTCCGCCGGACCGGCCAGCGCTGCCGCTCGCGCGGGAGTGTCCACCGCGTACCGGGCCAGCGTGTGCGCCTGCGCCACCGCCACCTCACCGACCACGACCGCCTGCGCCGTGGCAGGCAGATGGTCACGCAGCGCCCGCGACAGCTGCACGAGCTCCTTCGCCTTGTGATGCGGCAACCCCGCGGACACCGCCAACCAGTCCGTGACCGACCGACCGCCCGTCAGCGCCCAGAGGCCGTCGCCCTCGACCTGCGACAGCAGCCGCGCGGCGGCGCCGGTGGCACGCGAGATCACGTCCATCACCGCCAGCAGCGAGTCGACCGCAGCCCACTGCTCCGCCTCGTCCACCACAGCAGGCAAGGCCTGCGCCGCACGGAGCAGCTCCGCCACCACAGGATGGGGCGTGCACACCGCCCGGCGCGGCACCTCCTCGACACCCGGCGCCGCCTCGACGGCCGGCGCCGCCGGCTCGCCACCACCGACGGCCCCGGCACGGGTGACCGCGGGGTCGTCGTACATCGTTGTGCTCACAAGGTCACCCCTTCCGGTCGAGTACCGGCTTGTCGATTCGCGCCGTGAGCACTATCGTACATGTGTTCGATCCCGACGCCCAGACCCCGGAAGGGTGAAACCCGACAGCTATGCGTCCGTCCACTCCAGCAGCGCCTGCCCGGCCGCCACCGTCTCGCCGGGCTCCAACAGCAGCGCGAGCAACGAGGGTGAGGCCTCCAGCGCCACCAGCGGGCAGGTGGTCGGGAGCCCCGCGGCCGCGACATCGACCGGCGACCACGTCACCACGCGCTCCCCCGCGCGCACCGACTGCCCCGCCACCACGTGCAGCTCGAACCCCTGCCCGGCCAGCCGCACGGTGTCGATGCCGAGGTGCACCAGCACGGAGCGCTCGTCGGGCGTCCGCACCACGAACGCGTGCGGGTGCAGCGCGACGACCACCCCGTCCACCGGCGCCAGCACGTGCTGCACGGCCGTCCGCACCGGGTCCACCGCGGTGCCAGGCCCGACGATCCCCTCGGCGAACACGCGGTCGGCCACCGTCCGCAGGGCGCGGACCGTGCCGGGCACCGGACTCGCGAGCCGCACGGGGGACCTCAGCGGAGCGAGTCGATCTCGGCGGCCAGACCGTCGGCCTCGGGCCCGACGATCACCTGGACCATCCGCCCCGACCGGACCACCCCGAACGCGCCCGACCCGCGCAGCCCACCGTCGTCGACCAACCCGGTGTCGCTCACCTCGACGCGAAGCCGGGTGATGCACGGCTCGACGGCCACGACGTTGGCCGCGCCGCCCAACGCGGCGAGGATCTGCTGCGCCTTGCCCATCCGACCTCCCGCTCATCAGGGCGTCCGCCCAGACTAGGCCGCCCGCCACGGGCACGCGCGGTACGTGTGAGGATGATCGCCGTGCGGTCCGACTCCTTCTACGACGCCGTGGGCGGGCACGAGACGTTCACCCGCCTCGTCGCCGAGTTCTACCGCGGGGTGGCGGCGGACCCGGTGCTGCGCGCCCTCTACCCCGAGGAGGACCTGGGCCCGGCCGAGGAGCGGTTGCGGCTGTTCCTCGAGCAGTACTGGGGCGGCCCGACGACCTACTCCGACACGCGGGGACACCCGCGCCTGCGGATGCGACACGCGCCCTTCAAGGTCAACCCCGACGCCCGCGACCGGTGGCTGCGCCACATGCGGGACGCCGTCGAGGCGCTCGACCTCGCACCCCTGCACAAGGCCGAGCTGTGGGACTACCTCGAGCGGGCCGCACATTCGATGGTCAACACGTTCGAGGAGTGAGCCCCACGCAGACCGACCCGCTCGCCGCCGTCCTGACCGCCCTCGACCTGCGGCCCGGCACCGCGCCGGACACGTTCACCGGCTGGTCCCTCGCGGTCCCCACCGGCCGCGTCTTCGGCGGTCAGGTGATCGCGCAGGCTCTCCTCGCCGCCGGCCGCACGGTGGCCCCCGAGCGGCTGCCCCATTCGCTGCACGGCTACTTCCTGCGGGCCGGCGACGTCGCCGAGCAGATCACCTTCGACGTCGAGCGGCTGCGGGACGGCCGGTCGTTCAGCGCCCGACGAACCCACGCCCGCCAGGGCGACGGGCCGATCCTGTCGATGATCACGTCCTTCCAGGAGCACCAGCCGGGGATCGAGTTCGCCGAGCACCCGCCGCACGGCGTGCCGGGACCCGACGAGGTCGAGTCGGCCCGCGACCACCTCGCCGCCGTCGAGCACCCGGTGGCCCGGTTCTGGACGGAGTCGGCCTTCGACCTTCGGCACGTCGGCGGCTCGGTCTACCTGCGGCCGGACGACGAGCGGACCGGCCGCCAGCTCGTCTGGATGAGGACCCGCGGCCCCGTCCCGGACGACCAGCTGCTGCACCGCGCCCTGCTCGCGTATGCCTGCGACCAGGTGATGCTCGAGCCGGTGCTCCGCCACGCCGGCCTCTCCTGGTCCAGCCGCGGCCTGTCCATCGCGAGCCTCGACCACGCGATGTGGTGGCACCGCGACGTGCGCGTCGACCAGTGGCTGCTCTTCGTCCAGAACGCCCCGAGCGGGCAGGGCGGCCGCGGCCTCGGCGCCGCCCGCGTGTTCGACCGGAACGGCGTCCTCGTCGCCTCCGTCGCCCAGGAGGGCATGGTTCGCGTCCCACCGGAGTGAGCGGCCGAAGACCGCTGGTCACGCCCCGTGCCTGGCGCAAGGACCCGGCGATGACCCCGACCCCGCAGCGCCGCGGGAACTCGACCGGCAAACGCCGCGGGGCGGCTCAGCGCCGCCGGCGGAACTCGATCGGCGCCTCGACGTAGGGCGCCCAGGCGGTGCGCTCGACGTCAGTCATCCGCTGCGGGGCGCCGGTGGCGTCGACCAGCACGATCGTCGTCGTCGCGCGGGCGTAGACCCTGGCCTCGTCGCGCAGCTCGTAGCAGACGTCGAGGCTCGCCCCGCCGAGGTGACCCAGCCACAGCTCGACGATCACCGGCGAGCGTCGGTACCCGAGCGGCGCGAGGTACTCGATCTCCTGCTTCGCGACGAGCGTCGACAGGCTCGCGCCGGGGCCGGCCTCGAGCACGGCGGTGGGGAACCGCGGCGTCGCCTCGTCCGGGTGCCGCCAGAACGCCTCGATGCGCGCCTCCTCCAGCAGCTGGAGCATCGCCGCGTTGTTGACGTGCTGGTAGGCGTCCAGGTCGCCCCACCGCAGCTGCACCGGCACATGGAGCCTGGCCATCGGTTTCCCCTCGTCGCTCGTCGTCCCCCGCATCCTCCTCCGAACCGGCCCCACACCCCGTCCAACCCCGCCGCACCTGGGACTGGTGATGCAGGAGTGACGCAAGTGACATCCCACCTGTCACACCAGTCACTCGCGTACCAAGTGCGGCGGGATCGGACGAGTGGTGCGGCGACGCGGGGCGGGATGTGGCGGGGGTGTCAGAGGGGTTCGGTGGCGCGGGCCGCGTGGCGGCGGCACCCGTCGAGGCGGGCGAGCTCGTCGGCCACCGGGGCGACCACCCGCCGCTGCGCCACCTGCGCGACCGCCGCCGTCAGCCGCTTGCGCGCCGCGCGCGCCCGGTGCCGGGCCGCGACATGCCCGACGAGCGAACCGAGCCCCCCCACGAGCCAGCCGGCGGCGACCCCGCCGATCGCCAGCCACGTCGGCACGGGCAGCGCACCCCACATCGGCGTCCCCACGGGCGGCAGCTGGAGGTAGCCGACGAGCGCCACCACGCCGAGCCACACCAGCCCCACCACCGCGGTGGCCAGCAGCAGCCACTGGAGCCATCCGGCCACCCGCCACCACCCCGCGGGGCGGTCGGGCAGCAGCGGCGTCCCGGCGACGGCGCGGTCGAGGTCGTCGGTCAGCCCCTCGGTGCCGGCCCGCGACCGCGCCGCGAGCTGCCACGCCTCGGGGGCGCCGCGCAGCGCGCCGTCGACGTAGTCGCGCACCGCCACCGAGGCCCGCGCCTTCGCGGCCGGGCCGGCAGGCGGCAGGGAGGTGCGGTCGGGGGTCTCGTCCGACGAGCCGCCCCGGACCAGCCCCGGACGCGGCCGGTCGCCGAGGTGCAACCGGCGCAGGGGGTCCGGCCGGAGCTTCGCGAGCCACCGCACCGGCGGCCAACCGGTGTGGGCGCCGGCGCGGCGGACGGCCGCGCCGCGCACCGCGTCTACCACCACGTCCACGCCCGCCACCTGCTCGAACGCGGCCACGAGGCGGTCCGCCGGTCCCGCGCCCCGCATCGGCTCCTCCGGTCCGACGGCCGCCAGCACGCGGCTCGCCACCGCGCGCTCGTCGGCCGCCCACCGGTCCGTCGCCGCCTGCCGGCGCGCCGCCGCCTGACCCAGCAGCGCCCGCAGCTCGTCGATCCCCTGCCCGGTCTTCGCGGACGCGGCGAGCACGCGGACGTCGCCGAGCCCGTCGGCGGCGGCGAGGCGGCGCAGGTCCGCCAGCACGGCGTCGACCTCGGCCGGCGAGAGCCGGTCCGCCTGGTTGAGCACCAGCAGGGTCACCGCCTCGTGCCCGCCCCAGGCGCGCAGGTAGCCGGTGTGGAGGGCGGCGTCGGCGTACTTCTGGGGGTCCACCACCCAGACCAGCAGGTCGGCGCGCCGCACCAGACGGTCCGCGCCGACCCGGTGCTCCGCGACCACCGAGTCGTGGTCCGGCAGGTCGAGCAGCACCAGCCCCGTGACCACGCCCGCGGCACCGGAGGCCCGCCGCCGGAACCGCGCCGACCCCTGGCCCATCTCGTGCCGGTCGCGCACCTCGAGCCAGTCGAGCAGAGGTCCAGCGCCGGCGCCCCAGAGGGCGGCGAGGGCCTGCGCGGTCGTCGGCCGCTGCACGCCGGTGCGCGCGAGGTCCACCCCTACCAGCGCGTTGAGCAGCGACGACTTGCCGGACCCGGTCGCACCGGCGAGCGCCACCACGGTGTGCTCGGCGGACAGGCCACCGCGCTCGCGCGCCCGCTGGAGCACCGCGCGGCCGTCCGCGACGAGGTCGTCCGGCAGCCGCCCCTCGCCCGCGTCGAGCGCGGCGGCGAGTGCGTCCCCGCGATCCGCGAGGCTGAGACTCACCGGATTCCCCCGCCCGATCGCAGTCCTCGCCCAGCGAGATGGGCACATCCCAGCGAGATGGGCACGTGCTGGTGCCCATCTCGCGTGGATGTGCCCATCTCGGCGGGGGCCTGCCGGGTCATCGGCGGTCACCATGGGCCGGTGGGCGGCACAGGAAGCCGGGGCAGGGGGTCATCGGGGGCCGCCGCGGCGCAGGAGGCGGCGCCAGAACCCGGGGCGGGAGGCGGGGCGCGCGGCAGCGTTCACACCAGCGGGTTCCGTGCCCGGGTGCGCGTCGGCGTCCATGCCGGGCAGGCCGGGGGTCGACGAGCCCGCGCCCGGCTGGTCGGACCGGAACAGGTCGGCGCCGCGCAGCCTGCGCCCGGGTGGACGGGCGCCGGCCGCGGACTCCGAAGGGCGCGAGCCCCGCTCGTCGCGCGCCTCCCGCTCCACCTCATGAGCCGCCGCGCGCAGCCCGTCGCCGCCCGCCGAGGTGCCGAGCGCGTCGAGCAGCCCCGTGTACCGGGCTGCCTCCGCGTCGAGGACCGCACGTACTCGCTCGTCGAGCAGCCTGCGGGCCGAGGCCGTCAGCCGGCGCACCGCGTCGTCGCCGAACACCGCCTCGAGCAACCTCTGCGCCACCACGGCGGTGCCGCCCGCGATGACGATCTCGCCGCCAACCAGCCCGCCGGTCGACGCGAACACCACCACGATGAGCGCCACCCCGGCGGCGTTGACCCCGAAGGACAGGTACCGCGCCGTGGCCCGCCTGCTCGCCCCCTGCTCGCGCACCAGGTCCAGCACGTCGCCCTGCCAGCCGCGCACCTGCTCCGCCGCCTGCGCCCGCAGTCCGGCCGACGAGCGCGCCAGGTCCGTGCCCGCGACGAGCGGGGCGCCCGCCGGGTCGGTGCGCCACACCGCGTGCGTGCGCTCCGCGGCCTCGTCGGCCGCGTCCAGCAGAACCGCCTCGAGACCGCTGACGATCGCCTGCTCCACCTGCGGCTCGGCGGCGGGCCTGCCGCGCAGCACGCGCCCGAGCCGGTCCCGCAGCCGCCCGACGCCCTGCTCCAGCGACCGGAAGAACTCTCCGGTGCCGACGAAGTCCTGCCACCGCGCGAGCACCTCGCCGCGCAGCATCGCCCCGTCGCTCGTCGCCTCCGCCACCCGCTGCGCCGCCTCGGCGTAGCGCCGCCCGACGATCGTCCGCAGCCGCGCGCCGGCCACCACCTGCTCGTCGCCGGCCCGAGCCAGCGCGACCGCGCGGCGCACCAGGTCGTCGACCACCCCGTCACGGGTCGCCAGCGCGACGGCGCGGCGCGCGGGCTCGTCGGCCGCAAGCCCGGACAGCCACGCGGCCGGCCTCGCGACCGCCGTCTCGGGCAGCAGCCCTTCCGCCAGACCCGTCTCCGGCACGACGAAGAGCGGGGCTGCCGCGAGGCCGTTGGCATCCATCATCCGGCGCAGGTCGTCGACCACCGCCTCGGCGCCCGGATCCACGCGGTCGACGACGATCGCCACCTGCGCGTGCCGCGCCGCCGCGCCGCGCAGGAGCGCCCACGGCACCGCGTCGGCGTACCGGGCGGCCGTGGTGACGAACAGCCAGAGGTCGGCCGCGGCGAGCAGCCGCTCGGCCACCTCGCGGTTGGCCTCCTCGACCGAGTCGACGTCCGGCGCGTCGAGCAGCGCGAGCCCCACCGGCACCGCCTCCGACGCCACCACCCGCAACCCCCTCTCCCCCTCGTAGCGTCCGAGCTCCTCGGGGTCCTGACCACGAGGAGCTCGGACGTTGGCGAGGGGGGAGGCGAGGGGGGAGGCGAGGGGCGCCGGCGAGAGGATCGACGAGGGGGCGTACCACGCGGTGTCGGCGGGGTTGTGCGCGAGGACCGGGGCTCGCGTGGTGGGGCGTAGCACGCCCGGCACCGAGACCTGCTCGCCGAGCAGCGAGTTGACCAGCGTCGACTTCCCCGCCCCCGTGGACCCGCCGACGACGACGAGCAGCGGCGCCGCGGGTGCCGCCAGCCGCGGCAGCAGGTACGTGTCGAGCTGCTCCAGCGCCGCGGCGCGGTCCGCCCGCGCGGCGTCCACGCCGGGAGCCGCGAGCGGCAGCTCGAGCGCTGCGAGCGACTCGCGCAGCCGGGCCAGGGCGGCGGACAGCGCCGACTCGGCCGGCGTGGGCATGACGGGCGGCGC
>Ga0255334_1000445_pt1 | contig 32358 bp, 18 predicted proteins | sample EtOH5_35cm_T3_12_FD_202080 | JGI IMG/M metagenome (GOLD analysis project Ga0255334, IMG submission 202080) | Sandy soil microbial communities from University of British Columbia, Vancouver, Canada - EtOH5_35cm_T3_129 | ecosystem: Engineered > Artificial ecosystem > Sand microcosm > Unclassified ... | reverse complement strand
CGTGGCGCGTATAAAGGGTCACATTGCAGACGATGTCAGGAGAACGGTTCACACCGCATTGCGTGTGTTTCGCTTTGATACAAAGGCCTTTAGGGGGTGGCTCAGCACGAGCCTGAGCAGCGTGCGCAATGTCAAGCCCTCACTCAGATTGCGCTACCCGGCATCCATTCACACACCCGAACTCGGCGGCGTGCTTGTGGACCCTGACGATCGTGTCTTGACCGGAGTGCTCGTCGGATTCGCGCACAGTATCGAGATTGATTCCCCACTCAGGGACCCCGTGCACGTTCCGCTCCGTGAGCGCAGCGATGCCGGCGGCGAGCCCTGGTGGCCCTCCTACGATGACCTCGTGTGCGCCACGCCGCAGTTCACCGTGGGCCTAAACAACGCTCACAGCCGTGTTCGCGCGGGCGACGGAGCCCTCCTTATCACGTTGCGTGCCGCAGAGCGTGCCTGCGTTACGGCTTCCCCCGCGGGCGATGGTGACAGCGAACCGACCGACCTGTGGCCAACGTGGCACGTCTTTAGTACAAACGGCGAGTGCCATGGCCCTATGAAACCCTTTATGATCTTTGCCGACCGTCGAGGGCGCCATCCTACCCCCTCTGACGGCACACCCACAGACGGTCATAACGGTCGTTGCGACAATGGCGGTGCCACCAGAGAGGACCCGCTTTCGCGCTTTGTGGACCTTCCGTGCGAGATCCAGGAACAGATCGTCGAGTGGCTCGTGCGCCGCATCATGCCCTCTCGCGATGCACCGTGCTTGGCCGACCTGGTAGGGTGGATGTCCCTGCATGCGCCCCTCGCACACCAGTGGCACACGTTTCGCATTGTGGGACAGCGTGTGTTTCGCGAGCGCGCATCGGCATACACCGCGGTGAAGCAAATTGGCAAGGACCTACCCGTTTGGGGCAAGGACCTCGCACGCTTTCATCGCAGTCACTTTGCCCTGGATCTTGCCACGAGGCACGGCAGCGATCTGGGTCCGGGCCCAAAGATATGGACCTGGAAACCGAACGCGCGTCCAGTGGTCGCCCTGACTGCCGCGTGGAACACGAGGCCTTGCCAGCCTGCACAGCAAAGGGATACCACACCGGTCACTTTGGCGCGTGCGTGGCTGCAGGCTGTCTCCCATGCACTCGATCTCTCACACGGCGGTGATGACGAATCGAGCGACGCTGAGGATAGCAGTAATGATGATGATTGTCGGGGCAAGCGGGACCATCTCGAAAAGGATCCCCAGCCGACCTTTGCCTTTGCCATGATTTGCTTCACAAAGCCCTAAAGTCACTAGGAGACAGTCCATTTCCCCATGTGTGTTTTTCTCTTTTAGGGAGGATCTTTGCAGAGCATAGAGTTGGTCGTCACCTCCTGTGTGCATCACGACCGTCTCTTACGAATGTGTGGGGAACCAAAAGCAGGAAAACGCTCGCGGAAGGAGGGAGAGGATCCAAGGGGCAATGTATTGCAGAGTGCTCACGATGAGAGTTGGGTTGTTATACACTAAAGGGGCAAGAGAGCACGCATCGGGGTCGCACTCTTGCGGCGACGGCGTCGCCCTCCAGGAGAGAGGGACCCAGTGGGATGGGACACAATCTCCGTCCACAGTGCCGCCCGGCGAGCGGCCCACTCGGCCACGGGAGACTCCCACTCGGCCCATGATCGCGCAGTGCCTGAGCGAGACCGGCCCCTTGCAAGGGCATCGGAACCTCCCTTGCTCATCACGGTGGCCGTGGCCGTAGTGTGCTGATCCCCCTCGACCGAAAGGGACATGGCCGTCACGGATCCGTCCTTGGGCACCATCAGGTTTGCCGACATAAAGTCGACCACGCGCGATGAGGCTTCGACCAGAAAGACGCTGCACACGGCCGAGCGGCCCACGCCCGCCCCGCGAAAGGCCTCCTGACCGTCCCTCTTGCGTTTGAGGTCGTGGCGGGCACTACCGTTTTCTCCATCAACGCCGGGACCACCGTAATCGTAGCCCGTGCTCGGGCCGTTTGACTCCCCAACACTACCACCACCACCATTACCACGGGGCCAGATGAGGGGGCCCACTGCGCAAGATTCCAGCGCGTCGTGACCCTGGAGCATAGGCGAATTGGTCGGCGACGACATGGCACTGTCCGTCGTGGTATCGGTGCCGCTGGATCCGCGGGCCATCGATCCGTTTTTCCTTCTCCTCTTGCGCCGCGCGGCGCTGGTCGCTGTCTCCAGCTGGCGGGCGCGCTCGACCATGATGCGCGCCCACAGGCCAGGTTCTTGGGTGCTCAGTCGCTCAATCTCGCTGGGGGTCATGAGACGACGCTCGCCCATACCGCTCACCGCGCGATACAGGTTCTGCGCAAGACGCCAGCGGGTCGCGCGCAGGAGCAGCGGGCCGAAAAAGTACCGCTTGCCGTCGTCGTCCTCCATGCAGGCAAAGGTGATGGCTTCCAGGGGCGAGAGCGCCTGCTCCTGCTTTTGCTTTGTGCGTTTGCTCCGTGTCGCTGACGCGGCCCCCATAAGGCTGGGACTGGAGAGGATGGTCACATCGTAGACGCGCAGCTTGCCCACTGCGGGTTCGCCAATGTCGCACATCTGCCCCGTGTTTATGCCCATCAGTAGCGAGGGGTCGGGAGGGTGCAATGAACAGGGGCGAGCGTGTCTGTGGCCTTTGTGTGGGTCCGAATGGGTCTTTCGTCTCCCGCCCTGGCGCTTTTTGGTTTTCTCACTGGCCTGCTATGAGAGATCACCCACGCGAGCCAACGGCGCACGCCCCGTGCGGTCCACCGTTTTTTATTGGTTGCAAACGATCGTCGCTATGACAATACTGCAGAGCACCTGTTTGGGGTGAGGGCGACGTCATGTGCGACGTGCATCTATACTGCCATAGGACGGCGCAGCGCGCACAGTCGAGTTGGTCGTGTAGTTTGCCGGCGCAAGGTAGCCCGACTGGTAGCACCCGCCGTCGGCCGGATCTGTCTCCCACGCATCGTTCGAGTCCGAGATGGACGTGTACCCGCGGCGCCTCCTCCCGGGAATGGGCAGACCAATGTCGCCCACAGGCAGGCCCCTCTGCAACAGCGTCGTCCGGCCCCCGTTACCACGTTGATCGTGTGCCAGGGCAGCGTCGTCACCGTCGGCGCTCTCGCTCTGCTTGGACGATCCGCTCAGGCGACCCACCCATGCGCGCGCCCACTGCATCCTTGCCTTGGTGCTGTGCCTCTTTTCGGTTTGTGCTGCTTCTTCCTGTGGCGTGCCCTTACCCTCGTGTTGCCTCCCGTCCTCCCTCGTCCTCCCCGCCCCCTCCGTTCTTCCTTGGCGAAACCTGCGCCCCCCCTCTTGGTTCGCGATCGGGAAAGAAAAGGAAAAAGGAAAATCAGATGAGAAAAAGAAAAAAACCGTGGTTTTTTTGTCGCTCGGGGAAGAGGGTCCGTTGTGGCTTGCTGCGCATACAAAGCACAAATGTCTCATGGTGCGCATCGCGACTGCCCTCTGGTCGACGTGCTCGCACGCTACGGCCCGATATGGGACACCGTGATCAGGTACCTGGGTATGTGCGACCTGGTCGCCGCCGGCGTGGCCAGCAAGGATATGCGCGCCCTCTTTCACGATCGCGACCTGTTGGCTCGTCGAATGGCCGCCGATCGATCTGTCCTGCTGGCCACCGGTCGCATCTTGCGGTTCTGGAACGCGCCCATGCAAGGTCCTCCCGACGCGCCCGCCTGCGAGCGCGATCAGAGATACGGGTCCGCTCCGGACGACACCGTGCGCTGTGACGCGGCGCAAGACAGCGTGTGTGTCCGCGTGGGTCCCCCCACCGATTTGGCCATGTGGCGCGCGTATTGTCTGCGCCTCTCGCGCTGCAAGCGATCAGCGGCCCATGCCGATGTGTCTCCGAGCGTCGCTGCCGACATTGTTCTGGCGGCGGCGACCTGCGGTGACGGCGTCTTTCTCAACCGGTGGGTGCGGCACATGACCGGTGCTTTGGAACCATCGGACAGCATCGCCTTTGAGGCACACGCACGCCAGTGGCGGCTGGATACGGCAGATGCCCTCGCTCACGATGTGTGGGCCGAGGAGGATGCCGATCTGGCCCGTATACTGCCCGTGGTCCTGCACGTCGTCATGGTCCTTCTCGAGTGCGTGGCTGTAGGTCCCAGTCAGCGGCCGTGTGGCTTTGTGCGTAGGCGCCCCAAGTGTCATCGGATGCACCCCTACGAGGCACACGATGGGCGCCTCGGCCGCATCGAAGACGAGGCCCTCTACCGACTCTTGGACGCACTGCCCCTGCAGTGGACCTATGGGCGGGCCACCGTATCACAGTGTGCCCGCCGTCTCGTTTCGCTCGTGCGGCACCTTTCGCTCGCGCGACAGCGACACACGCCCGCGCCCTCTTCTCTGCCACGGTGGCCCTCGTCGCAGCAGCACCAGCACCACGACGAACAGGCGCACCCGACGGATACACAAAGCGTCAAAGACGGTATCCACAGGGTGCTGCGCTATGTCGCCGAGCCGACCCCGTTGCCGGCACCTGTGCGTCGGGCCCCTGACGGGTTGCTTGCTGCTCAACCGCGGGTGCCCCTCGAGCGCCCTGGGAAACGTCCCCTTTGGTACCGAGATAGAAATCATCATGATGATGATGATGATAACTATGGCGACGACGGTGGAGATCATCGTGAATCATCGATCCGATTCGCCGCCCAATGTCTCTGTGTGGCGTCAACCGAGCGCGGGCGATGGCACACGCTATTGCTGCGCACGGCGGCGCACGTCTTGGATGTCGCCTTTCCCACCGAGGCCGCTCTCGCAGCCCATCTCGTGCCGGTGGACTCGAAAGGTGGCCAGGACGCATGGCATAGGCACCTGGTGTGGCAGGCCTTTTGCGTGCAGACGGCCCCGTGGAAGGCCACCGTGTCGGACCCCACCGTCGATCGCGTCATGGACCAGCTGGCGTCCCTCGTGTGACCTTGGTATCTTTGTACACATATCCCCATTGCACAAGGCCAAAAACCCTTTTCTTTGACGGATCCCGCGCCCCCCCCCCTGCAAATAATCGTCAGATGGTAGACTGCTTTATTAATCATACAGTGCCCGTGGGCCAGTGCGCGCTCGGTGCGGCCTGGCGCAGTCGCGCTTTGACTATGTAGGCATCGTGCTTGACGACCACCCAACGTTCGTGCACCGCGCTTCTGTCTGCACTGCTCCACATCATGGCCAGCAGGGGCTCGCTCGGGTGCCGCGCCGATCTGTGGGGCGCACTGTGTGCGTGCGCCAGGGCCATGTTGTACACGTTGATGTCGCGCACCGACACCGTGTGCGTGATCCCACTGAATAGAACCAGAGGCTGATCACATTGCGTTTCAGCATCTGTTCTTGCAGGCTTGTCATACGGACCCAGTGGCGCCGGCCGGTAGACGCACTCGCTTTGCAGTCCGCAAGGGTCGCATCGGGCGTAAACGGCTGGACCATTCACGGGAAGCGAAACGATCTTGCTCTCTGCGAGGCCCTCCGTGGAGCGTGACGCTTGTGGCCGGCAAAGGGAGCGCGATACCGTCTCCCGTCCGTCGTCAGCTTGCACCGTCCTCATCGAGTGACACGCTGCGAGCCAACAGTCGGATCGGCAGCCGGTGCGATCGCCGGTCTCGCTTTCGGTGCACTGTTTCAACTCGCGCGCGTAAAACCCGCCGAATCGGTTCTCCATCAGCAGCGTACGGCAGTCCCGTTGGTGGGCAGTATCGTGCGGCGCAAACAGGGGGACCACCGTGCGCGATGAGAGGCATGGCGCTGCCCAGAGGAGACTCGACTCGGACCACTGCCAGGCCAATAGACGGAGGCGTGCGCGCTCGCCGATCGGGCGCATCCATCCGTGAGCACAGGGTCTCTGCGCACACGGGCGATGCACGCATCCGCAGCATGAAACAAAGGGTGGCGCGCGTGCGCTATTTGCACCGAGTGCATTCCACACGGCGCCTTGGAGGACCCCGTCGACGTGGCAAAAGTCAAACGCTCGGCGAAGGGCGACGCCCAACGCGGTGACGTCGATCCAGTTGGAGCCCAACGACGCCCTGGCAAACGCCAAGCACAAACGCTCGGGAGGCACGAGGACGTCAAAGCAACGCTTCATGAGACCATGTCGGCGCAGCCGTCCAACGTCGATCTCTGCGAGCAGATGCACCAGTTGAACTACATCCCCTTTTCGGTTTGCCGGTTCCCCGCCATTGCCGTCGTCCAAAGGGCAACCTCTCATCGTTGCACGGATGTGCCTTGCTTATCCCTTCTCCTCCCGCAAGAACCCCATCGCGCGTCGTACCGGGGTGCTCGTTGCCCTTGTGCCAGTGCTTCTTTTCCCGCCTCCGCCTCCTGTCGCGCAGAATCAGCGGGCGCGGGTGCATCGTGCAGAGATGCGAGAGAACTGGAGGGGAGAGGGGAGGGGGTGATTTATTGCTTGCGCGGCAAATGGCTGGCAAAGCGTGCCCACGATCGGGCCAGAAAGACGGTCATCGTGCCCAGCGCGACCGCGAGGAACGCGTGGCGCATATCGAGGTAGGCGCAACGCAGCGAGGGCACAAACAGGGACACGGGCGCGACGAGCCATATATTCCACGAGAACCACAGCGGCATGGTTAGGGCGGCGCACAGGCCCGCGCCCATAAACATGCGCACGGACCACATTGCCGCCGTCGATACTGGTCCGTGCGTCGCAGTCAGGCACGTGAACGAATGGAGTGCCAGGGTGCCCATTGCGGCACTCAGAGGGGTTCCTCCGAGGGCCCTCCACCCGATGCCAAAGGCCAAAGGCGCCGCCCGACATACGAGGTCACACGCCGCACCAGCGAGTGCGCTCCTCGTGCGGCCTCCATCACCGGTGGTAAAGGTCGGGTTAGGATCCACCGTGCAATCTTGACTGCTACTCTTGGCGTTAATCATGGGATCGTCGTTGTCGTCGAGGGGTGCCGCAAGAGCGGCCACGGTCGCAGCGCGTGCCACGACAAAGCTAGAGTCGCTGAGGGCCACCGCGAGAACCTCATGACTGCCGTACATAAAGGACATCTTTCGAGTGTTTGCTCTCTGGTGTGTGCGTGCTTACGGATATGTGCAAGCGCGTTTGTCCGGGAACATTATATAGGGCAGGCGGAGCCGCACACGATTGGGCATCATCCTCTGCCCTCCCCCACCCCCTCACCTCAATGCACGATCCACCACTGGCAAACATTCTCTAATGTACCAAGGGCAAAACGCATGTCTTTGAGAATGACTAGCAGCACGACTTGATGGAGATAAACTCTTTCAGCCCGCTTTCTGACTTGTTGTTGTACAGATTCCGCTCCGTTCATAACGCGAGACACAGTGCATACGACCGGTTCCACATATGATATGTCGCCACATCATGCATACAATGAAATCGATCAAATCCCCCAACAACTCCCTTGGGTCGTGCCGTTCGCCATTCTTTTTGGCTGCGACAGCGGGGGCGATGCTTGCGAGTCATAAACAGGCACACAAGGAAAACCTGGTCTTTCCTCTGTCACTTGCGCACGAGATCATGAGTACACAGGTAGGCCACCATGGCGTCAAAGTCGTTGACTTGGTCCCATGGGACATGCATTCGGACGCAACCGACCAAGTCCCCGTCGAGCGGCGTCGGCCTGCACCAGCGTCCCCACTCTGGAGGAGCCACTGGTTCGATCAATGCCGCGCGTACGGCGGCGTATCCGCACGCGCGCCACCATTTTTGCCTGGCGTTCGTGGAGCCCGAAACCTCACGTTCTGGTCCCACGGCGTAAAAGCGGCCGTTGCGCCGAAAGACACACGCATTTGGGTGCCACGCCCCTGCCGACAGAGCGCCAGCACGGTCGCTCTCGCGATGGGACATTTCGGTGGCGGTGGTGGGGTTGCACCTGTGCACAAAGACGACCAAGGTGGCTAGCGTCTTGAATGGACACGGCGCGTTGACATGGGAGGTGATCCTCATATACAAGGTACGCACGGCCTCTGACCATAGATCCAAGGGAGGCGGTTCCCGTGCGTCACGTTCACGGCGACGATCGTACAGGGCCGTAAGCAAGCGGTCCACAAAGCGCCACTCGCCATTGTCGATGGCCTCTGTCATGTATTTGCGCCATCTGTCGGCGCCCATGTGCTCCATGGTTTGAAAGGGCCAGCGCACCATCGCGGCGCCCAAAACGCGCCAGCGCAACGCTAGGGGTCTGGCGTCGATCGTTGCCGCAACGAGGTCCTCTATCGGATCGCTCGCAGGATTCATACCCCACGCTTTGTCGGGATGAGCCGAGACATGGTTCAGGAACCAAGCGATACCGCGAACGGTTCTAGTGGCCACGTTGAACGGAATCCAGGCTTCGGAGCCAAACAGCACGCCGTGTGACTTGGTGACATTTGCGGTCCAAAACGCAAAGGGCACCATGTGTGTCACGATCCGTTGGCACGCCGTGATAGCGCCCCGACGCACCATAAAAGGAAAGACATAGCGCAGAGTATGCTGGAGGTCAAACGGGTGCACCTTTGACAGGGTCGCAATGTGGTCGATCACATCGGCGAAACGGCCCTTTGGTACCGAGGCGTACAAGAGGGACCGCGCGCAATCCCGTAGATCATACGAGTCACCAAATTCCGGACGCGAGTTGATTACGCGACGGCACAGCAGCCAGTCGATCAAACGCGGTGAAACGCTGTAAAGGCATTCGTTCAGCATGACACTCTTGTACGTCTCTAGGGAATTGAAATGCCTCGCCTTTTTGCACAGGACAGCTATACCATCGATCAGCACATCGAGCGCCTCGGTGTCGTTGCGGCGCGCCAGTTCAGACACACACAGACGAAAGACGTCCACGCCCGGTGGTTTAGACATGGCGGAAACGACCTTGGCGATCAAATATCCACCCACACTGTGCGTGCAACGGCACGCGATCAGCAGGAAGCTGTCGTCGGTAACGGGCACCATCGGCACCCGCGTGTCGGGGCGCGTCAGGTGCGCATTCCATTTGTCTGGGTAAAGGCGAGTTTTATCGCCCAGCGTTTTAAGGGGCATCCCATAGAGACTCGCCTCGCCTGCATCGCTCGCGCACACGCTGTTGGCCTTGTGGTGATGACGCAGCCATGGGAGGTGCACCGGCGCCGTCGTATCGCGCTTTGACCCAAATGACGCCAGACCCATCTCGACGGCCTCTGGATGGGCCGACGCCAGGAGGGCGGCATCCACGGTTTCGCGCGCGATGCCGCTGGTGAACAGCCACTGCATGGCCTTGGCGAGGTCGATGTGGCCCCGGCCCAGCGCGTCGCTGATGGCCGACACGCAGGCGATGCGGCCGGTCACCCAACGGGCGACGCCAAAGTGGGCAGCCACATAGTGGCCGCTCATGTGGCGCACCAGCTGCTGCGGGGGGTTGAGGATGCAAAAGCGCCACGCGTGCGACACCCTATTGATGGTAAACCGCCACAGGGGATTGAGGTAGGGGCGGCCCGCGGTCGAATCGCACCCGTTGAGCAAAGCATAGAGCATCTCGAACGGCAGGCTCGCCATGTCCGGCTCGCGGTGCCTGCCTCGTTGCCGCATTGTCACCTGCATCGCTTTTGTGTATCTGCGGCGTCAGAACCGGTCGGACCAAAATCAACCCCGTGCGCGTGCACAGACAAACCAATGGTACGCATTCGAATTCTCTGCGCTCATAAAGACGCTGGCACAATCCAAGAGAGCCGCTGGGCGGGCAAGTGCCCAAAGTACGTTTTTGCGGCAATGCGACTGGCTTTCGCGGCATTGCCTTTGTCTTTCTATCAGAAAAGGAACGCAAGGTAGGAAGCCGGCACAAGTACTATCTTGTCCCGACAATGGACCCTCTGCCGCACCCCCACATCAGCAGCAACAGTGACAATGATGAGACCAACGTCGTCGGGCTCGATATGGCAAGACGGACGACCAGACGCAACGAATTTCTCATAGAGACCTGCCTGCAGGGCACCGACGGGACTATCAGAGCCACGACGGGCGACCACACCGACCGCAAGTGTTACCGCTCGACGATCTACCAGCCCACCGTGCGCGATCTGACCCAGGGCCTCTGCCTGACATCCGTCCACCTGGCACGGTGCGTGCACGCTGCCCTAGAGGGTGCGGTAGGGTGGAGCGCCGACGTGCGCCCCTCGCCCAAGGTGCACGATGCGCTCGCGCTGACCGTTACGCACAGCATGGAGTTTCGCGACATTGAATTCGTGCTCGTGCTCTATCGCGAGATGACCTTCACGGCGGACGAACGCATCGATATGCTCGTCGCTGCCATTCCCGCCAGAACCGACGATGCCTTTTCGCCGCTCCCGCAGCACTGCCACGGGCGTAACAAGGTCTATCATAAAGGTCTGGCCGTCGTGTGCGACCTCGATGCGCCCGACGAACGCGCCACGACAACGACGGGCACGCGCTACACCTGCGGACGCCACTATATCGAGTTTTGCATCATTCGCGAGCGCGACTATATCAGCGTGGGCGTCACGCCGCACTCAGCCGATACGCCGGTCGCGGAAAGGTCGGGGGACATCCTGTTTGCCTGTGACGGGAATGTTTACGGCCACCGGGACCAGGTGATGATAAACAGCGGAATGCCCTTTGACGAGGGCAACTACGTGGGCGTCCTGCTCGATATGGATGCGGGCACGGTTGCGTTCCATGTCAACTCTCACTGCGTCGGTACGGTCAACGTTCCCGGTGAGGCCTACTCTATTGGCGTCTCGCTTAATAACCAGGGCGAATCGGTCAAGCTGGCTCCCAAGCACTGCTGGCACGCCTATGCGCCCCTCGCCGGCCCCGTGCCGAGCGTCGAGTAGGCCCCTTTGCCACGCCCTCGGACGCATTGCGTTCGCCAAAATGAAGCCATTGTTGTTTACATGATGGTAATAACATTGGACGCGTATAGACACGACCAAACGCATTTTGGATCGGGCGGCACCGGCAGGGATCACCCACCATCGCGTTGTTTGTAGTGCGAAATCTATCCTCCCTATAAAGAGGCGACCGTCCTCGCAAAAAGGGTACAGTGGGCATGGCGCCCTATACTCTGCATGTTTTGGATTTCGATGATGGCCCACACATGATGATAGTTTCCGCACCCAACGCATCGAGCGGTTTGGAGCCTGTGCTGAAACGCACAAGCGCCCATGTCTCATGTTGGTATCGTGCTCTTGGCCGACCGTAAGGCGCGTTTGGGATATCTCTACCGTTGACGTCACCGACTCGCCAAGGCCCGGCTAAACCCGATTGGTTCATTTGGCACTTTTGGCGGGATATTGTCATGGCACAAGAGGACAGGAAAGGTTTGTCCAGGGCGGGTTTTGCACAAAGCAAAATGCGTTTGCGTGGTGTCTGCCTCTCAACGCCATGGGGTTTGTTGTCGGCGCCCTCGTTGCGAGCGCGTCCAAAGGAAAAGTCCAAAACGCTCCAATGGGGTGCGTTTGCTGTTCCCACCATAAAAGGACAAGATTTGGTACCGCCTTCCATGCCAAACGATCATGTTGTGTGCCATCCCTCGCCCATACCTATTCTCTTCGAGTGCCCATGGGTGCAACTCTGACAATGTACAGTGTTTTTGGCCTCACAAAAGAGGCACGTTCAAGTGTGTACAGAGCGAGGCACGGCCATCGCTTGACCAGGGCCCGAAACCCGAGCGCACGTATTCGACAAACAGCTGCCTCTGGGGGCTGTCCTCGCGCGCCGGCCAAAAGATCCACTCATCGACCGATGACTTGGGTCTGTCCCTTGGGGGACGACGTATCTGCACGGAAACGCCCAACATATGGTGAGACCATCGTACGGAAAAAGCATCAATGAGGTGAGCAAGAGGCGGGATAGAAATGAGGAGGAAGAGGTACGGGCGCGGTCACCCAAAAGCACTTGTCAAAGACGTGGCCAGCAAAACGTGCGTCGGGACACAGGGGCGAGACACGAAACCAGCATAGTCTGGATGGCGTCTCGGAGGCCCATACCACCGACGCCGCGTCGCCGTTGGGAAAGAGCCACAGATGGGATTCGTGCTTTGAGGCAGAGTAATAAGCCTTGGTGAGGGGTCCTCGCTTGGGCGTGCACCCGCACCCGTGATCGACCTCGTCGGGAGAAAAGGGCACGGGCGCGACTGACCCTGTTGAAGGGCAGTAGCCGTCAACGTGCCGGCGGTTCTTGTACGGGTGGGCCTCGCACGAGTCGGGATAGTATACGCGAAACGGACTCGGCCGCGACGGTTTCTCGCGCGCCATAGACGCAATCCAGTCGCGGCACAGCGCGTCGATGCGCTCTATCGTTGAACGGCCATCGTCGCCACAGGCAAACGCCGACACCTTTACATGATGCCTACGGTCGTGCGCTCGTGCGCGGAGAAAGGCATCACCACGGTCGCATTGCGCGACGGTATCATGCTGATTGAGCGTGTGGACAAAGGGCACATGGCCGTCGCGCCACCACCACCATGACCGATGCTGCGGCTCGGTCTCTTGTTGTGCCGACGAGGGGCCGTATGTCGACGACGATAGAGGCAAAGAGCGCACGACAAGGTCGATAAAGCGTGCCACATTGCACGTCCACCTGTCGATGTCTGCGGCATCGGGCACATTTAGCACTCGCAATGTCTCGCACGCGACCGCGCAAAAGAGCGTGTGGGGCAGGACCAGCGCGTTGCCGTATCCGTTGGGGGGACCACGATCTGCGCACACCGTTTTGGACGGATCCGCCCACACGTCCCCACTCAACGCCTCCCAGAGAGATGACACCCGACGGATGGCGGTCCACGTGCTCGATGAGGCGCACGTGATTGGTATCATAGACCGTGAGGCCCTCGCAAAGCTGGCCCTTGCGTGCGATTCCATCAAACACAATGGGGCGGTGCTCGACGGTAGGCATGGTGCGCCTCTCTTTGGGGCATATGCCCATCCTGAAGAGGGCACGGCGGACGAGTTCCTGGTCGTTTACGGGATTGCGACCGCGCATGCAAAACACACGCCCATGAACGAGGCCCTGATCAAACTGACCGCATATGCGTTCGCCCGTAGATGGACAATGAAAGTCGCCCACACCGTGCCACGCACCTCGGTCCCATCCACCCACATAGGTAGCGTAGGGCGCGCCCCCATGCTCTGCGTCGGGATCGCGCTCGTAACGGCCATATACGGCTGTTCCCAAACGATAGGGTTTGCCGTCGCGCCACTGGCCCCGGCAGTGCCGCACGCGCGCGCTCGCCGCACTGGAGCGTTCCGACGAGCGAAACAGGCAGTCCCCACAGAGGCAGTCGGACCACTGCGTGCACCTCACGAGGGACTCTGACGTCGCGCACACCCAGCGACCCTGACCACAGGGCCTGGCGTCTTTGAAAAAGCCCTCGTACCGCGCCGTGACAAAGAGGCTCAGTCGCCTTGCGCCTCCGCCGTCGGAACGTGTCTCGCCAAAGAGGCGGTCATAAACACGAAACCTTGCGCCATGGGCGCAGCCTGCCATCCGCGCAGACTCGTGGTCGCACCAAAGCATAGAGTCGCTCATCGTGTGGCTCAAGTCCAACGTGGGCGCCTGGTGAGGCCTCGCCACGATCGCGACAATACCGTACCCGTGCAGGCGGCCCTCTTTATTGAAAAAGCCACACTGCACGGTGCTGGCGGTGGCGTCATATAGGGCAGCATAGCCCCTGGGCACCATGCCAATGTTTGAAGGAATGCACCACTGCTCGTGCAGCAGGATGTGGCACCAGTAGGCCGCGCGCGAGGAAACGCCCACGGACCGCTCGTAACCCAGGGGGAATGTGTCTCTGGGCCGGCCGTGGCCGCTTGACTCGAACGCAGCGGTCCTTTGATTGTGGGCCTGCGCGAGGAGGCGCTCCCACACGGTTGGGTCGCGTGCGAGCCTGTGCAGTCTACGCGAAACGCGGTCCAGGGCCAGGATGGTGGCGCTATCGCGCACACGGTAGAGTATGATGGCCTGTACGAGTTCGTCGGGCAGCGTGTCCATCTTGTCGGCTTCTATCAGCGTCTGCGGCGCTCTTTTCCTTTTGTAGGAGGAAAACCGACCAATCGCATTTTGGTGTTTGGCGGGAACGCCGACCAGTGGAATACGGTTCAGAGACATTATGTCTGTATGCCTCTATCAAATGCTTTTAGACACGTTCAATGGCCATCCGATTTATGTGCTTTGGTTAAAGGAGGAATCGCGCGCGCACAAAGAGTGACCGGTTATGGTCTATTCTCTGTCAGAAATAGGGAATGGGATCAAACGCAGAGGCGATTGCGCAGGTGGGCATAGGCAGCGGGCGACCACGGTCCGTGACCCGAGAGCACATACCCGACAAAGAGGGCGTACTCGGACGATGCCTTGTCGTTGGGCCAAAAGATCCACTGGAGTTGGCCATGGGTCTCGTCGGGCGAGGGCGCAATCCGATCAAAGCGCCAGTTGGAGCGCGCAAACAGGTGGCTGGCAAAGCGCTCGTCGGGACACGTGGGCGATACCTCAAAGGTCTTGATCCTGAGCATGGTGTCGTTGACCCACACAAACAAAAGGCGGCTGCCGTCACTATAGTCTATGCGGTGCGTGTGCCACGGTGCACTGCACAGACCGGGCGCCACCCAATCTGGCGCAACGCCACAGCGATAGGTTCTTTGATCGCCAGCGCGCCCGGTGTGTACAATGTCGCATCCGCGGTGGACATAGAGGGGTCCACTGCTGTAAACGTGACCGCACGGTCGCGAGGTCCAATTGTGGTATGCACGGTATTCGCGCGTCTGCCGTTTGCGGTCGGGTACCACCGCGAGTGCGTCGCCATACTGGCTGAGCGAGATCATTGCCTTGAACGTCGCCTGCGACGTCATCAAACAGGACGCGGGCATTTGAGCGGCACGCATCACGTCCGACATGTCCCACTCTAGGGATCCTCTGTGGGCCCGACCTCTGTCAACGGCGTCTTTGCTGTCACTCGCATCCACCCGACAAAGATCAAGGGCGGCGGCAATGGGGCGATTGTCGTCGCTCGCGTGGGACCCACATATAGCGTCGATCGAGTGATAGAGACGCCTCATGCGCTCCACGTCTATATATCCCATTAGGTCGGCCATTTGCTCCTTTGTGGGCAGCGTGAGACTGGCAACGAGGGCCCGTGCCGCGGGCTCTAGGTGATGATCCTGATCGAGCACGATGCCTCCGCCGTGAGGACCGTTCCACGCGCCGTGCACAATCTCACCCGACGCCTGCCTCAAAAAGCCCTGACTCTGTGGGCCCAAAGTGAACCTCACAGCGCCGTTGCCATAGAGTGTGATTCCCTTTTGCCACACACCATCGACGATCGTGCCGTCAAAGGCGATGGGCGCGTGCTGATCAGGACCGTTGGGAGACGTGATCACGTACGCGACGTTTGGCCCATGCGATTGATTATCTACCATGGACGCGATGATGAGGCCACGCCCGTGGGCCACTCCGCGAACGAAATAGCCCACGTGACTGATGCGCCGGTGCTGTAGAATGTCGACGCACCCGACGCCGTGCCATTTGCCGCAGAGCCACTGGCCATCATAGGTAAGGATCGGCAGGTGGAGAGCCCTCCCGATGTCGTCCGTATAGTAGGCCCTGCCCGTCCCGTCGATCTGGTCGTCCAACCACTGACCCCTATAGTAACACATCCTCGTGCTGGCACAGTCTTCCAAGACCGAGCCAGCGATCGGGCTCATATACCGCAGTGCGCCTTCTGTCAGATGCATGGCCTCGCAAGGGGACGACGTCTCGGTGTGGGGTCCAGTGCGCGCTGCGCACGGACAATTGGTGCTCGTGTTGCCCGAAAAGAGAAAGTCGACCCAGCGACCCTGGCCGTGACGCACGCCACACACAAACTGGCCCTCATACCAGCCGGCGGCGCGGTCCTTGATCCATCTGGGCGGAACGCCGGTGAGCGTCGCAACTGTCGCAGTCGTGTTGCTCTTGTGGGCCGAGCGCGCCACCTTTAGGAGTACGATGCATATGCCGTACCCATGGGGGCGGCCCATCGGATCGAGCATGCCGCAGTAGAGAATCTCTCTCTGGGAAAAGTAGATGGCCGCGATCCCATTGCATGGCGGCGCCCACCGTTTCTTGTCATTGTCGATGGTGACAACAAAGGACGTCGACAGTGGATGGAGCAGGCGGCGACACTGAAACGCCGTGCGCCACGATGCGCCCCACTGAGTGGCGTGCCTGCCCAGAGGCCAGTAGCGTTCGCCATCGACGGGATCGCAGTTCGCAAATCCTCCGAGCCCCTTGTGATAGTGCGGGGGGCGAAAGAGAGGGTCGAGGTCAAACATGCGTCGCCACACGCGTTCATCGTCGCACAATGCTGCCAACCGTTTTGACGCGCGCCTTGTGTGGCCCACGGCACGCGGCACATGGGCGCAGGCGAGGACGATCTCGAGCAGGATCTCGTCGGGCAACTGTTCCAGCAGGCTGGGTCCCTTGCCTCTGGCACTGCAAAGAGGCGCGTTTCCCATCCCCAGGATATGGCCTTTGTGGGGCACGTCTGTGTCGTTTGTATAAGACAAGAGTCGGGAGGGGCAAACCAAGGCGCCTTGGGACACTTTTCCCCCATTGGTGGTGGCGCCAAACAGAAAACGGCAATGTGTTTCGTGTTGTTGCAGAGATTGGAACGTTCAAGGTCCCAAAGGCTCGGCGGGTTCGGCATTGGTTTCCAAATGCGGCACTCGCCACTAGACTTGTGGCCGTCCATGCGTGACAGGTGTTTTGCGATTGGTTCCCATCCACCCGTTTCCGCATGTTTTATCAACAGGCCCTTTCTTCCTCTTACCGTCGTCTGTAAACACTCGTTTGTTCTCTTACGGCTGACTCGGACAAGCTACCTATACAAAAACGCACATTGTCGGACCCAGATGACCGACCCGATGAACGTTGTTGTGACTCGAGATGCCCCTCTGCGAGGCATCCACGAAACGGCCACCCGACCGCCCACAGTCAGCGCGACCATTCAGTACGGCGCGCCCACTTTGCACGTCCCTGCTGTGACCGGCGCCGGCTCGCGCCATGCTGATACACCCAGCGAGGTCACGACGGCGGCGGTGGCGGCACGGTCTGCTCAACAAGGGGCCTCATCTGCGGGATGCCAGCTGCCCGAGGACGCGTTTGCTGTCATGGCCAGCCTGCACAATGCCATCGTTAGAGACGACGCAGTCGAGGCGCGCGGCGTTCTTGTCAGCCATCCTTTGTTGCGTGACCAAGTCATGCCTCACGGCTGCAACCTCGCTCAATGGGTGACGGATGTGCTCTTGCACTTTGACGACCATGGCAGTATCCCCGATGACCGTGAAGAGCGCGTTCGCTTTTCCTTTTTCTCTAATCCCATTCATCACCACAATGAGGAACGCTACCTGCAGGTCCCATCCACGCCCTTGGCAAGGGCCATCGAGGTGGGTGCCCGCAACGTGGTAAAGGTGCTCTTGGATTTGGGCGCCAAGGCTGAGCCCTCTCCAGAGGCCCTGCTGAGCCGCGCCATCAACCATCTCTATGAGAACAAGATCTTTGTATACCGAGCCGTTCACAGGGAGGAATCGTACCCGACGATAGACACTGACAGCGCGACCGATCGGCGTGCGTCGGACTGGTTAGGCATACTTGCAGACCTTTTGACGACGTTTGGGCGTACTGCCGGACGCCTGTCGCCCATCGATGCCAACCCACTGTTTGTGCTCAGGGTGACATCCCTCTGTCGGGCCAGATGTTCGCTCGGGCTTAGCGAACCGTCGACGGCCTTTAGCGATAGCGAGACCCTCGAGCGTTTGCGCGTGGCACTCGGGCTGCTGTTTGCTGCGGGCTATTCGCCCGACGAGATCATGTCCGAGACGCCGCAGGAGCACCGCTTTACGGGTTACCACAACCGAGACGACTACAAGGAGGACGGTCTACAAGACCCTGGAAACGAGAGTGGATCGGGACCAGCATGGCCTGTTCTGTCCAGTGAACGCACGACCGAACACCGCCGAGCGTGTCAGACAATGACCGAACGTGAGGGCGCTTTGCTGACGCGCAACCAATGGTCTTGCCAGATATACGATGGAGGCAACGGTGCCAAGAAACTGAGGGATGACATTACCGCCACCATCCTCGCTGCCTATGCTCAGATACCTTCTGCCTGATCTCCCTTTCCCTTGTTGTCTAGTAAAAGTGGACCCCTTGTTTGCGTTCTGGCAACAATAACAGTGTTTCATCCCTACCTTTGGTAAGACAAGGAGGTACCGATCATGAGGTTTACTTGACGCACACGTGCCCAACAATAAGCGGGCGCCCGAGGTTGCATCGTGGTCTACGGCAACGTTGCCATGTCGCAATCATAGGCCCATGGTAAAGCATCCATTGCGCGCGGTACATGTGCCCACATCGTAGACAATCATGATTCGGTGATTTTGTCACATCGGGGAGCGATGTGCACCGACTCGACGGTGCTGCGTCGCGCACAAGGGGCAAAGCGATACTCGAAGGATTTGCCCGCCAAAGTCCTGTCGCCTCTCTCTACATAGGTCGTCACAGTGTGCATTCTGCCTGTACAGTATGGTCCACTACTGCTTCCGTATAGGCCCCGATGGGCGGCACCGTTGGGCGGTATCGTGCATGGCACAATGCCCTCATGGTAGGCACCAATCTGAACCACGTCTGAGAGCCCGATAAAGTGCTTGCACCTGGCCTTGTTGCACAAAGGCATGGTGACTCTTTGACACAACACCTGCATTGGGGGATTTGGAGAGTCCACAAACATCCTCACGGTGCGTTGGCGTCCACCGAGGACACCAAAATCTATTTGAACGTAGGATCCAGTTGATGTGTTCACCGTGGTATGCAGTCCATGCTACGGTCTCTTGATGCCCATATAACATACAGGGTCTGCGTTTTGTACCACGCTCTCGCATGGGACCCATCTCCTGAAAAGGGTACACGCTATCGACGCGCATTGCATTTGTCTCACTGCCCAGTCGTAATGTCCCAGTATCGGACATAGATGCATTGTGTTTCCCGAGGCACGTATGCTCTTTTCTTTAACGAAATAAAGGGATGTTTGCCAGACAGAGTAGCGTTTGACGAAACGGGCTTTGTCCAGCAGGACCAATCAAGATCAGCCGCCGCCATTCCCCCCCCCTTCCCGTTGGTGGTTCCAAATAGGGAATGGCAGCGCTTCCAGGTTATTTCGGGGATTCGAAAATTCAAGGTGCTCAAGGTTGTCAAGGTTCAACGGGCGCGGCATTGTTTCTAAATCCCGCGTTTGCCAACAGACCTGCCACCGCTCACGTATAGGGAAAAGACTCTGCCATTGGTCCCCACCCATGTTTTCCGTACGTCTCTTTGATAGGCCTCTTCTTGCCCTGCCGCCATCTATAAATATCCGTTCGTCCCCTTGGGTCTGATACAGACAAGCTGCCGATACAAAACACACACCCCTGGACAAGGATGGCCGATCCCATGAACATTGCTGTAACCCAGGATGCCCCTCTGCAACCTGCCCATGTGATGGCCACTCGGTCGCCCACAATCACCGTGACCGTTCAGTACAGCGCGCCCACCCCGACGGAGGCGAAACCAGAGGCGGCCGTGTGCCCTGCTCGTGCGCCCAACAAGGACGCAGCGCCGGCAGAGATGCAGTCTGCACAGCAGGGGGTTGCGCGTGCGGAACGCCAACTGCCCGAGGACGTGTTTGCCGCCATGGCCACCCTGCACAATGCCATTGTCAGGGGCGATGCGATCGAAGCGCGCGACGTTCTCGTCAAACACCCCTCGTTGCGCGACCAAGTCATGCCTCATGGCTGCAGCCTCGCGCAGTGGGTGACCCATGTGCTCTTGCACTTTGATGACCATGGCGACATCCCCGACGACCGCGACAAGCGCATTCACTTCCACTTTCGTAGAGAGGCCCGCAATCCTCTTTACCATAACGAAGAGCGCTACCTACAGGTTCCCTCGACGCCCTTGGTAAGGGCCGTCGAGGTGGGCGCCCGCAATGTGGTAAAGGTGCTCTTGGACCTCGGTGCCAAGGCCGAGCCCTCTCTGGAGGCCCTGCTGAGCCGTGCCATCAACCACCTCTATGAGAACAAGATCTTTGTATGTCGGGCCGTTCACACAGAAGAGTCATCCCCCATGCTGATCGGCGAGCCCGCGATGGGACAGCGCGCCTCGGACTGGTTGGGCATACTCGCTGACCTCTTGGCGGCCTTTGAGCGCACTCCCGGACGCCTGTCGCCCATCGATGCCAACCCCCTGTTTGTGTTGAGGGTGACGTCCCTCTGCCGGGCCAAGTCCTCACTCGGGTTTGACGAACCGTCGACGGCGTTTAGCGACGAGGAAACCCTGGAGCGCCTGCGCACGGCTCTCAAACTGCTGTTAAATGCGGGCTACTCGCCCGACGAGGTCATGTCTGAGACGCCGCAGGAACAGCGCTTTACGGGCTACCCTTACCACGACGACTATGAGGAGGACGACCTTGAAGGGCCCAAGGCCAAAGATGGTTCGGACATTGTGTGGCCCGTCATGTCGAGCGAGCGCATGACCAAACACCGCAGAGGGTGCCAGACCATGACCGAACGCGAGGGTGTCCTGCTAACGCGCGACATGTGGTCTAGAGGTGCACACCATGGGGACGATGGTGGCGACAAGCTGAGGGACGACATTATCGCCGCCATCATCGCTACCTATGCTCAAATTCCTCCCACTTGAAACGCGTCTCTTATCTTGTCTTTCAGCACAAAAGGGCGCTCCTCGCGTTTGGCAAAGTAAAGGGTCATCCACCGTATCGTCCGTTTCGTTTATATGCATGCGCGTTTTTAACGCCATCCACTATTGCTCCTATATGGCCTTTATGAGCGCGATCAGCGGATGATATCACACAATGCATCCCATCACGGTGAGCACGAACCAGGACCGTATGTGAGAACTTGGCGCGACGCCCTACGCGAGGCCTCGTCGCGATCGAGAATATGTTGGCCGTTCATATGATGTCTACGTGGGAGGTCTAGAGCGATGGGGTCTGCCTGCTCCGAACCTCACGCAGCGGACAACATCTGCCAAAGCACCGACGCCACCTTGTGTGTGCGCGCGCGGTACGCGTTTGACATTGGCCCTTGTTGTCCCCCCACCGCCGTCTCTTTTCCGACAATACCCTCAACATTGTCGCTGGTACCCATTCAACATACCCGCACACGTTTCGCCCAGCGCCCTTGTGCGAGGTCCACTTTCCGGGCAACACGGCATGGTGCCCAATACGGTGCGGCGTTTTACTCGTGGTCAAGGTACAATGCCTGTGCGCTTGGACCCAGACCCGTCCCACACATTTGAAGCAAACGCGTTCCTTTCCTCTTTAGCTACGCAAGGGGGCGTTTCGCCAGACAGGACATTGTTTGGCTGAAACGCACTAAACGGCCCTGGTGCAATAGGACCAATCGCAACGATTCATTCACTGCACGGCCGACCACATTTCGCGTCGCCTGCAAGTGCCCAACGGTCCCTGGCGGTTGCCGTTGGTGGTGGCGACGCCAACGTTGTCGTCCCGCAGTGACCTTTGTTTTATGGTTGGTGATACGCGTGTGGCCGAATTGTCATGGTAAAGGGTGTGGATTGGTTCCCGTAAACTATTCCAACATCGGCGCAACAAAGCACACACCTTGCGCTTGGCAAAGAAGGAGCAAACATGGACGGAACGCTGCTGGGCCTGCCCGGCGAGGTCCTTGCCCATGTCTTTACATGGATCACATCGGTGCGCGACGTGGCCGCATGCAATATGACCTGCCGTGGGCTCTTTGTCGCCCCCATGGTCGATACGCTCCATTGCCACTACGAACCGAGTCTGGCCCCGCTGCTCCTCTCCGAGGGCATGCCCCTAGAGGTCGCTGTGCCCCTTTTTGAGCGTTGGGACCATACGTGGTCGCTCGCCTTTTTGCCGCACGTGGTGCAGGGCTGTCACCTTGACATGTTTAGTTGGCTCTGCGAGCACGTATGGCGCTGCTGGGTGCTGCCACTGCTGTATGCGGGCGCGGATGGCGTCGGCCGGGGCGGGCGTCGCTCCGCAACAGGTGACTCTGGTTCGGGCGGTGAGACCGAAAAGGACAGGGCCGCCCCGGCAGAGGTCCAGAGCGTCGAAACGTATGGGGGCGGTTCCTCTGATAGGGATCCTCCATCCGTGCCAAACGGTAAAGCGGCCGACGGGGTCGTGTTGGTGACCTACAAGTCGCAAAGCGAGTGTCCCTTTTATGACGCGCTGCACCGTGCGTTTGCCATGACCCACACAAAGATCATCGACTATGTTCTATCGGACGACTGTCCCATCGTGTGCCACTCTCCGATTCCGGCCAGGGTCCTGGACGACCTGCAGACCTTTGCCGCCAGACAGGGCAACGTCGCCGTCGTCCAGAGACTGCACGAGCACACCCTCCAATCCAGTGGACTGTGTGGGTGCAAGCCGAGCACAAACGATGCCGCCGTCGTGGGACAACACATAGGCGTCCTAGAGTACCTCTATGAGGCACACCGTCGTGGCTTTCGCTCGGGCTCATCCGTCAGCACGCGCCTGCTGCGTGATCTAGAGGTTGCCATCGCGAACAACGCCATGCGCTCGCTGACATGGCTCGTCGAGCGCGCAGCCAAAGCGGGAGCGACGGTGGCGGGGAACGTTTCGGTGACGCCCATCGCGCTATCAAGGTCCACGGTAGAGTACATGGCGAGGAACGTCAGGTCTCTGGAATGCGTCGTGTTCCTGCACAACGTTGGCCTCTACCCATGCACGCCCTATATGCTGTTTTACGCCGCGCACAGCGCCCACAGGGCCCTGATCGAGTGGGCAGCGGGCGACGGACCCGTGCCGCGCGAGCCCGTGGCTGCGTGGCACACGGGGTCCGCCCTGTAGGGCGTCATTCGCGGGCGCGTCGGGGCGGCCTTGAAACGCGACGGCAGCCACGAGCCCTACGATGGCCTCGTCGAGTGGATGCTAAAGCGGCCCGATGCGCCGCAGCTGGTGACACCCGCCATGGTGCGCTTTACGCTGCTCTCCAGGCAGCGTCACCTCTTTGACCGCGTTGCGCGCGCCGGACTGGCCCGTTTTCGGGAGTGGGATGCCGTCTCTTGCGCCCTGGACAGCGGCGACATCTCCCTGCTCGAGGGCGCGCTCTCTGCTGGAGCGAGACCCACTTTGGAAGCCCTTGAACGGTCGATTCTTTCGCCCAACCCGTTGGCGTGTCGCTGCCTGGTCGCGCACTGCGATCCAGAGCGGCTCCAGCAGGCCTTTGATACAGCCGTCATATCACCCAAGGCGCATTCTCTAAACACGATCCACTGGCTCAGGGACAATGTGCCGGATCTGTGCCTGGCCACCTACAACTGCATGCTGTTTGCTTCGAGCGCAAGGGACACACCATCCAGTGCGTTTACCTGCCGCTGTTTTCGTTGTTTTCCCCCGCCGGCAGTCTAGCATCGTGGTGGGCAATAGCAAAGCGTCCCCCCCCCTTCTTTTGTCCCTCTCTATTCGCGACTAGGACAGGTCGATGCGATAATACTCGCGCACCGCTGCGCAAACTGTTGGCGGACCCGCATACCGAGCCACACAGGGTGTGGGGATGGCACGTTCTTGGACAAAGTCCCCACCGAACGAATGGCACAGACCTAATGCTAGTTAGCGGCCCAGCGGTGTCTTGCAAACCAAGATTTTGCCCAAGCACAATATAGCGGTTGGGCCTGGGTTTGGCATGGCCAAGTCGATCGGCTGGCCAACGACTAGCCGGTTGTCCCACAAAATGCCAACTTGCCAACAAGCTGCCAGCCACTATCGCGCACAGCGGACGCCCGTATGTTGATCGTTTCCCTTGTCAGACGGCCCATACCCAGAGGATGACTAGGGACGCAACTTGATGGAGTTGGTGGTGGAGTTGATTGATTTCGTTGCATTCATGGCATAAGAAGCGATGATAACTGAAATTGCTTGTTTGGCACTGTGTCCCACGCTGGAAACAGGAAGGAATTTGTGCAATAAGATGGCAAGTTGCCCAAAAAGAGTTTATCTCAATCAACTCCACCACCAACTCCATCAAGTTGCGTCCCTAGTCATCCTCCCAGAATCATTAGATACGGCCATATTGCAAGGGCCAAGTCTGCGGTGATAATGCGGTTGGCGCGCCTCCCTTCCCCCATACTTTACAGAGCCTTTACATGATAATGCCGCAATGGTAGCATGCGCGACACGCTCAGCACCACCGATCAATCGACTCTTGAATCGTTAAACGCGCGACACATGGGTGTGAAACAATGAGATTGCCTGCGGTGTCATCATGGTATTTGCTTTTCTCGCGCACAGGATCATGTGCGGGTCACGACCTCGGTCGGTGGTTTGCCTTTTCTCGGTGATGTTTTGAGGAAGGAATCGAGTTTGATAGTGTGCCCACAACAAGAGGCAAAAAGCACAAAAAATGGTAAAGAAGGTCAAGAGTAAGAGCGAGTTCAAGAGCGCCGCACTCAATGCCGGCGACCGCCTTGTCGTGGTGGTCTTTGGTGCCAAATGGTGCGGGCCCTGCAAGAGGATGCTCCCCTTTGTTGATGGCCTCGCCGAGAGATACAAAGACAGGGTGCGCTTCATCAAGGTCGACGTCGACGAGATTCCCAAGGTTGCCGACAAGTACGATGTTTCGAGTCTGCCCACGTATCTCTTTCTCCGAGACGGCAGAGAGGTCTACCGCGTGTCCAGCGCCGACGAGGACAAACTAAAGGGGGGCATCAAAAAGCACAAATAGTCCTGTCCCCAGAGTCCCGGCTAAGCCCCAACCCATAATAACATTGAATAGAAACCATTTGCGTATTACGAGTATTCTAGGTATCGCTGCCCGACACTCTTTGTGTCGGACAGGTTGTATCGTGTTTGCTGTGCTGCGGTATATACGCAAGGTGTTTTTGCACACGCCATGCGTGAGAGTCTGAAAGAGAATGCGGCAAGGGCGCAAACAGATCTATGGCGCAAACGTACAACGGTATGGACCTCTGCGCTCTGGGCAAGTCTCACCAAAACGGAGACGGTAGTGCTGTCCTATATAGTACTGCGCAAGTGCTGCCCTTTGTAGTGAGCAGTGGGGGGTGTCTGCTTTGGCTGCAAAAAGGAACGGATGGTTGGCCATGGCATTGTGGTACGTGAGCGCTGCCCTACATACGCGTCCTGATCATCATGAAGCGGAACGCGCAAAAGAGGTGGAAGCCTTGCATTGGCCAGCCAAATGTAGGTGGCACGAAATCGTCTAATCATCAGCTATGGTGGCACATCGACTTGTGCCCACAAAACACGGGGTAGGATTCGGCCACGTTGGCATGGTCGTGGACGCGCTCGGTAGGTCGGGAGAGACAGAACGAGATGTGCGCCATGCACGCGAACCCTCGTAAGCCATGGTAGACAAGGTCGTGGACACGCACGCTGTCTTGTGATCCTATTGGTCCATTTTGACGTCTTGCCACTGTTGTCGGTGATCGACGTACGAAACCATGGGCCCCAGACCCAAACGTACACGTGGATGATACAAAAGACGCCCACGCGTTGGCCTCTTCTGTCTTGACGTTTTGCCGGCGAAAGGCTGGCAGGCTTTGCCGAAAGTGAAACGCAATTGGTCGCTGCCGACAAATGGGAACGACCCCTCTCTCGGGACAGGAGCAACCAATATCAGGTGACCGTGGTGGTGTGGTTCTCGTCGTTTGGCACAGATACGCCTGCACTGCCCCATCTATCCATAACTGTGCGCACACAACGAGCACCGAGGGTCATGGAGTCAAACGAGACGGGCAAGCGCAAACGCTCACAGGGAGTCGCCTGCCTTATCAAGCGGGTGAGACAAAAGAGAGTGCGTGCCAGGGCCCCAGATGCGCGCGCCCCACCAGAACGCGAGGGGCCCACGGTGAACGACCTAGCACTCGAGATGCGGCGCGCGATCCTCTTGAGGCTCGACGACTGGAGGGACGTGACCGCGTGCCTGTGCGCGGCCTGGTGCTTTCACGGGGCGCTCACCCAGCACGACGTATGGATCACAAAGTACGCCCCCTCTTCGGGCAAGCTGCTCACGGCATCGGACGAGCCCCTCGCCGCCTACGAGGCTGTCTACGAACGGTGGGGTATTGCGTCGCCCGACTTTACCTATGGCGGTCTCTGCGCGCTCGCCAAGGCGGGCCGCCTCGAGCACTTTACGTGGCTCGACGCGCGCATCGCCGCCATCGAGCGCTGCCGCCGCGCGGTACGCATCAAGGAGGCCCACGGTCCCGGTCCTCACTTTGGAATCGACCTCCCTCGGAAGAGTCCGAAAACGTCGGTCATCCCAGAGAGTGGCAGCAGCGACGGCCACGTGCGCACGCTGCACCCTACCGTCGTCTGCAATCTCGACGCCACTATCCATCGCAAGCAGCAACTTGACGGCTTTAACACCATCCTCAATGTGTCGCATGTGCCCTACCCGCCCATTCTCCCCTCATCCCATGACCGCAAGGTCGTGCGCCACATGAGCAGAGCCGTGAGCGCCTATAGTCAAGACGATTATGATGGCAAGGATGAGGACGGGGAATACCTAGATGACTATCGCATGGACCAGTACGTGGGTGGCGGGTACGAAGACGGCGGCGACGAGGGAGAGGGAATGGAACGGCAGCCATCGCCAATCGATCCCTACCTGGCCCGCGTCTACATCCGCATTGGCATCTGCGCCATAGAGCAAGCGCGCGAACCCATCGTGCGGTATATCGTCAAGGCGCACGCCGACTTGGAAGAGCGCATGATGCCCGCTCTTTTCGAGGCGGCCAGTCTGTGGTCGCGCTTGAGTATCGTCCAGACACTACACGATCATGCACTCGCCGCCGCGTCTCGCGTCCTCGCGGTACAGAATCCCCAAGATGCCGACGCCTCCTCGTGCTCGGGCGACATTGACGACGTGGCGCGCTACATGTCTGACGAGGAGGACGATGGCGGGGACGACGGCGACGACGACGACGATGACAAAGCCGAACCGTCCTACCTGGACATGTGGCGGTGGACAAGGGCGCGCATACGCCACCGGTTCCGGCTAACGGATCGCGACGATTTGGACGAACTCGTGCACCGCTGGTGTCCAAGGCATATGCCGGTCGGCACTCATAGCCGCATGACGCCCGAGGTGTGCGGGCACTATCGCGCGCTGCGCTGTACGACCGAGTTGCCTCTGACGCCGTCCGTTTTCAACGCCGTCATCGAGAATGGCCACGTTGATGTCGCGCGGTGGATGCTCGATCAGCCGCGTGCGCCCCATGACCGGCCCTTGCTGTGCAAGCGCGACTCGGTCAACCACGCAGCCAGTCAGGGCCACATCCAAATGGTGCAGTGGCTCCACGATTCGCGTATCAAACGGTGCTCGACGGCGACCCTCGTCAAATGCATCAGGTCGCGCATTTGCTCCGAGGACAACGTGATCAATCTGCTCCAGTGGGCCACCTGTCCCCCTCTGCCAGACACGCACGAACGAGGACAAGCGCCCGATCAGAGGACTCTAGGTGGAACGTGCAGGGTACCCGAATGGCGCGACGCCAACGTGGCCATTGAGGCCGCCACCTTTGACCGTCCCGAGGTCGTACGCTGGCTCTACGAGACCTATCCAGACGCCGTTACGATCGAGGCCATGCGCAGCGCCGCGCGCTGGGCCAACCCCGACGTCTTGCTCTACCTTGCGTCAGTGGGTGTCGCCACGCTCGCCGAGTGCGACGCGCTCAGACTGGCAGCGTCGAGCCTCGACTATAGGAGAAAGTGCCTCCAGTATTCCCATGCCCCTGTTCCTGTGGTGACCCCGGAGCGCGTGGTGAGCGCCCTTGGATCCCTGCACGCCGCCGGTGCGCCCTACACTCTAGCTGCATTTTATAGCGCGCTGCACTCTTGCTGCAGACCCATCATTGGGGCCATGATCCAGCTGTATGGGACGGCGCCCGAGATGGACCCCGACGCGGCCATGCGCGACGCCGCTCACGTCAACCATATTGACACGATGCGCTTTGTCCGCGACAACCTTCCGGGAGCGCGCGTGTGCGTGGCCGCTGCTGTGATGCGTGCCAACGGTGATCCGGACACGCGCATCATCTGTCTGGGTCGCTGCAGGTGCGATTCCTGTAGGAGTGCGCGCGCGCGTAGGCTGCGCCGTCCTGCCCAAAACTAGTGTTGTCTTTGGTTTTCAAAAGAACCCTGCTTTTGCCTACTCGTTTACACTGTATCTTTCTCTCCTGCTTCATGTTGCTTGGTGAAGGGGGGGGGGTGGCTTGCATAATGTACCCGTTCTGATCATACAGCCCGTTTGACGCTCCCCTCCCCCCGCCCCTGATAAAAGCCGAAACCCTGCTCAATCGTAGATCAAGACATGAATCTTTCAGAAACCAACCATCGACGACCTACTGGCCGGTAATGCGCAAGGCATGTGCGCGCCCTTGATATGGGTACGCACCAAAGGGGCATCTGGTAGATGAGACCATGTGGGCCACACCCATTGCACAAAAAGCGCGGATTGGGTAAGGCCAATGATGCCTAATGTTCCAGCAATCCTGTGCCTCTCTCGGATGGGCAAAACCGGAACAAGAGATAGAGCAGAATGGCGCGCGACCTCCCTCTGGAACTCGTGTTTGCCATCCTCAAGAGGATCAAGGGCGAAAGCGTATTTGAGGCATGCCTCGAATCAGGTCTGTTTCGCATCGACGACGTTAGGGACGTGCACGCATGGCGCCGCTGTGGGACAACAAAGAAGCACGTGCTGGTGCGCGAGGGTGACCTCGATGCCCTCCAGCACATGTACAGACGCCGTCGAGCACGGTTCTTTTGGCAGGACGTGAGTCTGGCCGCTGCCAGTGGGCGCCTCGATACCGTGCAGTGGCTGTGGCACATTGTCTCCTCGCCTCTGCCGTCAACCGACAATCATCTGCCTCTGGGCGTGCGCGGTCACCCCCAACATATACTCGCGCACGCGGCATGCTCGGGCAACATCCGCCTAGTCGAGTGGATCTCTGAACGCATATCCCCACCCGCCGCGATCGATGTGGCCAACGCCATGGACGCCGCCTTGGGTGAGGGTCACGCTGACATTGTCAGGCTGCTCTACCGGATGCACGCAAACAAAGGCACCAGCGGCGGTCTGGCGCGCGCCGCCGTCGGTGGCCATATAGAGTGCATGCAGGCGTTCGTCTCTCTGGTGCCCAAGGCGCGCCACCTTTTCCGAGGCACACTGTACCGTCTCTGCAGGGAAGCCTTTCCTGCGACCGACGATCTGTCTGACCTGAAACAAATCGAGAAAGTGACACTCTACGATATGGCATGTGCACATGGGCATATCGCATTGGCCCAGTGGCTCTACGATAGCCAGCTGTCGTGTCCGGACGATGCCGTCGCGCTGTGCGTGGCCCTCCACATCGCTCGCGCGGAGCCCGCCATCGAATTTGCGCGCCAATTGATCGCGATGACCAAGGACCGTGGTACCATAACCGGGTACTCTACGGACGTGTATACCGAACGCATCGCGCGCCACGCTCGCAGCCTACGTGATCGCGATGTGGGCGTGCTTTTGATGGACATGATCGACATGCCCGAGCGGCATGCGCTGCTCTTTGCCGTTCGCTGGAATGATAGGCAAACATTTGAGCGCATCGTCCATCTCTTTCCGGATGTGTTTCGCGAGCACGCTGCCGAGTGTCTCGCCGAAGCCTCGCGCCACGGGCACAGCGGACTGGTGTGGGCCATACTGGAGCGACTGCAGAGCGCGTTCTATGCAGGGCGAGCGCTCAATGACGCCCTCGTCAACGGCCATGTTGGGATGGCATACTCGCTCCTCGTGCGCAGGAAGTGCACGTATGCTCCCGCAAATATGCTTGTCGAGGCCATCGCACAGGGCCGGTTCGAGAGCGTGCGCTTTCTCTTTGAAAGAAATTATTATGTGCGCGACGCCATGGCCTTTACCAGGGCCGTCGCCGGTGCCATATCGGCCAGACGGTACGACATACTCGAGTACATGTGCTCCCACGCGGGCCAGGTAGACTTTGCCTCTGTGCCAGTTGAAATCGACACCTTTGGCGTATTTACAAAGAGCGTCGTCGCCCATGCGAGCGTGACCACGTTGGACGCCTTGGTCCGCGCTGGTTACGCGCTGCGACCGTATCTGTTTGGTCATGCCATCGCACATGGCCGCGTCGATATGATCGACTTTTTGTGGTCGAACCGCGCTCGCATGCCGCTCGTCCATGATAATGTCATACTGTTGGATGGAAGCGCCGACACGTTCAAGGGCCGAAAGAGCGTGCGTGCCCTTGACAGGCTCGAGGAACACACCGCAAGGGACGATGTCAAGATGGACTGGTCCCCTTGTGGGTTGCCTACAAACGCGATCAAGCAGGGGGATATCCCTGTCGCCAAATGGTTTCACGAGCGCGGCCTCTTGCCACTGGACCTCTCCAACATGTGCGAGACTTTGGCCCAGGTGGCCCTCGCCGGACACCTAACCATGGTCGAGTGGCTCTGTAAGGACGTATGTTTGAACGCACCAAGGGACCTCGTTCTCGCCGCTCTAGACAAGCGCAGTGATTCGACAGAGGCATGGGTCCGGACAATGCACGATCCAGCGGTGCAGTTTCTACGTGCCTGGTGTTTTCTTCTGGCCACCTAGAACATCGCCATACTCTGTTTGTCCATCTCTAGGTTTGCTGCACGGTATGCATTAAAAACGCTATCGCTATTCATGAGCACGTCCCCTTGGATGCAGCAGTGTTTCTGGCCTTGTGTGTGCGGTTTCGCCCTGTTTATTGGTGACAGCCGGCCAATGAGGGCTGAATGCACATTCGCTTTATGTGGGAAATCATTCCAAGGGCACATTCACGAGGACAGCAGAGGCGAGGACCATGGCAGAAGGTGACGGCAGCGGTAAGATGGAGGACATGATGCCCGATGAGATGTTGAGCGCGATTATATCAAGGCTTCCATGTGTGGTGCGCGTGGCCACGTGCCAACTGGTCTGTCAGCGGTGGCGCCGTGTGGTTCTAGACGACGCGGCAATCGGACGCAAGCCGTGCGCGAGACCGTCGTCCTATGATTTTGCATGGCCAGAACGTTGGGCCGTTCGCTCGTGTGATCATGCCGCGCGCTGGGGCCACGTCGACTGCCTGCGGTACGCTCGTGCCAAGGGTGATCCGTGGGGCGCGTCTTTGTGCATGCAGGCGGCCTACAATGGCCACGCGGATGCGCTGGGGTGGCTCCTCGACCAGGGTTGTCCTCATGACCCACGTGGCGACAGGGTTACCACATATGGCTACGGTCCCACGGACCTGGCCACCGCGGCGATTTACGGAGCGAGCATCGGTTGCGTCGAGCGCGTTCTCTCTCATGGCATTCCCCTACCACAAAATGCGTGCGTCGTAGCCGCGCGTGCGGGCAACGTAGGCATGTTGCGCCATCTGCACGCTAAAGCCTATCGATGGGACGACGACGTGTGCAAGGCGGCTGCAGCATGGCGCAAACTTGACTGTCTCAAGTACGCGCATGCGTCAGGCCTGTCTGTCGCCGCCTGCGACCTGCAGGCGGCCATACAACACGGAAGCGACGCTGTCGTGGGCTATGCCGTCCAAAACGGACGGATGCCCACCAGAGAGGAACTTTGGATGGCCATCAACCTTTGCCGCACCCAATGTGTGATCCATATGCTCGATGCCGGCGTGCCCTTTGGCGGGCGCGAGTGGGAGTACGCGCTTCTATCAGACCATACCGACATGATCGAGTTGGGGTTGGAAAGTGGGTGGACGCCAACACGAGCAGACATGTTGATGGCGATCCGCAAGAACTGTGGTACCACCGTGATGCATCTTGTCCGAGGGCGCGACTTTGGACTGGCCATGGTCGAAACGCGCAGCCTCTACGCGGTGCGCTGGATGCAGCGCCACTATAGGTACTATTGGCATGAACGCCTATGCGAGGCCGCCGTCGCCGCGGACGACTGCAACGTGTTGCGTTATCTCCACGAAAACGGGTGCCCATGGGATTGGCACGCGTGCATGGCCAAGGCCCGGAGCAGGCGCCATAGTTGTTATCGGTATTTGAGAAAACACTTTTTAATTTTGGACGCGCCACATACACTGGATTGCGCAAACGCTGGGAAATGAATATACGGCGTGTTTGTTTGTTTGTTTGGGGGAAGGCTCTGGATACTATGTGCCCCGTGGAGTGACTCAAACATCGGACCTGTTGTATCATTTTTGGATGACTTTGGATCCCCTTTTGTCATAGGAAACCACACATAATGGACCAGTAAATTATCATATTCCATTGGCGGTTGGCGCTCCTGCGCAGCGTCTATATTGCTATCCTTGTGCTTAACGGATGCAACAGTACCTAA
>Ga0255334_1000443_pt1 | contig 32436 bp, 20 predicted proteins | sample EtOH5_35cm_T3_12_FD_202080 | JGI IMG/M metagenome (GOLD analysis project Ga0255334, IMG submission 202080) | Sandy soil microbial communities from University of British Columbia, Vancouver, Canada - EtOH5_35cm_T3_129 | ecosystem: Engineered > Artificial ecosystem > Sand microcosm > Unclassified ... | reverse complement strand
CACCATCCAGAAGATCGGGAAGAAGATCAGGATCGCGATGGCCCAGGCCAGGGTGCCGAGCAGCAGGCTTTGCAGACGGCGGGATTGTTGAAGGGTCATGGCGCAGGCCTCAGGCTTTGTCTGTCAGGTTTTTGCCGATCATCCGCACCAGCACGATCGCCGCGATGTTGGCGATCACCACCGCGATCAAGCCACCGGCGGACGCCATTCCGACGTCGAACTGCACCAGCGCCTGGTTGTAGATCAGGTAGGCGAGGTTGGTCGAGGCGTAGCCGGGGCCGCCGTTGGTGGTGGTGAAGATTTCGGCGAACACCGAGAGCAGGAAGATGGTTTCGATCATCACCACGACGGCAATCGGTCGTGCCAGGTGCGGCAAGGTCAGGTGCCAGAAAATCGCGATCGGCCCGGCACCGTCGAGGCGTGCGGCTTCCTTCTGTTCCTGGTCGAGGGACTGCATGGCAGTCATCAGGATCAGGATTGCGAACGGCAGCCATTGCCAGGACACAATGATGATGATCGACAGCAGCGGGTAGTGCGCCAGCCAGTCTACCGGCTGCGCGCCGAACAGCTTCCAGACGTAGGCGAGAATCCCCGACACCGGGTGGAAAATCAGGTTCTTCCAGATCAGCGCACCGACGGTGGGCATGATGAAGAACGGCGAGATCAGCATCACCCGCACGATGCCGCGACCGAGAAACTCACTGGCCTCCAGCAACGCGCTGATCAACACCCCGAACACCACGCTGATCAGCAATACGCTGCCCACCAGCAACAGGGTGTTGGTGGCGCCGGGCATGAACCCGGAGTCCGTCAGGAAGTAGGTGAAGTTCTCAAGTCCCACGAACTCGTTTTCACCGGGATTGAGCAGGTTGTAGCGGATCATCGAGAAGTACAGCGTCATGCCCAGCGGCACGATCATCCACAGCAGCAACAACGCCACCGAGGGGCTGACCAGAAACCAGCCGGGATTGGCCAACCGGCTTTTACGCACCGGCTGGGGAATGTCCATGTGAGCTTTGGCAGTTGAAATATTCATGGCAAAGAACCGAGTCATACAGACCTGAGAAGATTCCATGTGGGAGCGGGCTTGCTCGCGAAAGCGGTGTGTCAGTCAACGTTGATGTCGAGGCTGTCGTCCCCTTCGCGAGCCAGCCCGCTCCCACATAAGGCGAGAGCGGGGACGCCAGGGTTACTTTGGATAACCCGCGCGCTTCATCTCGCGTTCGGTGGTTTGCTGGGCGGCAGCCAAGGCCTGATCGACCGTGGTCTGACCGATCAGCGCTGCCGAGAACGACTTGCCCACCTGAGTGCCAATCCCCTGGAACTCGGGAATGGTCACCAGTTGAATGCCGATGTAGGGCACTGGTTTGAGTGTCGGTTTGCTCGGGTCCGCCGCTTTCAGCGATTCCAGGGTCACTTTGGCGAACGGCGCGGCGCTCATGTAGGCGTCGCTGTAGGTCGAGGCCCGAGTGCCTGGCGGTACGTTGGCGATGCCGTCCTTTTCGGCGACCAGTGCGCCGTACTCCTTTGAAGTCGCCCAGGCACTGAAGGTTTTTGCCGCGTCCTTGGCTTTGGAACTGGTCGGGATCGCCAGCGCCCAGGAATAGAGCCAGGCTGATCCTTTATCGGTGGTCTGGTGCGGCGCGTAGGTGAAACCGACGTGCTCGCTGACTTTGCTTTGGCTCTTGTCGGTGACGAACGAACCGGCAACGCTGGCGTCGACCCAGATCGCGCACTTGCCGCTGTTGAACAGCGCCAGGTTTTCGTTGAAACCGTTGCTCGACGCGCCCGGCGGGCCGGATTTCTTCATGGTGTCGACGTAGAAGTTCAGCGCGTTTTTCCACTCGGGACCGGTGAATTCGGGCTGCCATTTCTCATCGAACCAGCGTGCGCCATAGGCGTTGGCGACAGTGGTGATCAGCGCCATGTTCTCGCCCCAGCCGGCCTTGCCGCGCAGGCAGATGCCGTACTGTTCTTTGTCTTTGTTGGTGAGTTTGCCGGCGAATTCGCCGATCTGTTCCCAGGTCGGGCGCTCGGGCATGGTCAGCCCGGCCTCCTTGAACAGGTCGGTTCTGTAGTAGGTGATGGAGCTTTCGGCGTAGAACGGCAGGGCGTACAGCGAACCCTTGACCGACAAACCTTCACGCACGGATGGGAAAACGTCGTCGAGGTCGTAAGTGGCGGGCAAATCCTTCATCGGTTCCAGCCAGCCCTTGGCGCCCCAGAGTGCAGCTTCGTACATGCCGATGGTCAACACATCGAACTGTCCGCCCTGGGTGGCGATGTCGGTGGTCAGGCGTTGGCGCAGGACGTTTTCTTCCAGCACCACCCAATTGAGCTTGATGTCCGGGTGCTCGGCTTCGAACGTTTTCGAGAGCTTTTGCATGCGGATCATGTCGCTGTTGTTGACGGTGGCGATGGTCAGGGTTTGCGCGCCGAGGCTGACGCTACTGAGGGTCATGCAGGTGAGGGCCAGCAGAGCTTTTACCGAAGGTTGCATCGTGCACTCCTTTTCTGCGCCCGGTGGGGGCAGAAGGACAGTTATTGTTTTTGTGTCTTCCTGGGGGGGGAAGAATGTGCACTGATTACAGCCTTCAATTGAGGATGAGACAAATCATCCATCGCACTTGAATCGATACTATTTTGCACCGGTGTTAGAGGGGGGAGATACAAGGAAAGGCGTTGCAGGGGTAAACGGGCATCGGTTTTGTACAGGTTTTAATGGCCTCATCGCCAACAAGCCGGCTCCTACAGGTCTTGCGCAATCCTTGTAGGAGCCGGCTTGCTGGCGATTCGATCTGAAAATTGACGCATTCCCCAGAGCGGTTAACCCAGGTTTTGCTCGGTCAACCGCTGCACCGCCAACCGCCGGTAGTGCGATGGAGTCATGCCTTTCAGTTGTTGAAAACGCCGGTTGAAATTGGAAATATTGTTGAAGCCCGACTCGAAACACACATCGGTCACCGGTTTGTCGCCATCGGCCAGCAGTTCGCAAGACTTGCTGATGCGCAGTCGATTGACGAACTCGATGAAGCAGCGCCCGGTGGCTTGTTTGAACACGCGGCTGAAGTACGTCGGCTTCATGCCCAGGTGCTCGGCGACTTCCTCCAGCGGCAGTTCGCGGGCGTAGTGGGCAAAGATGTAATCCACCGCCCGGTTAGTGCGATCGATGTTGTGTTCGTCCGCCAGTTGCGGGGTTGTCGCACCGGACAGCAGTTGGTAGTCGTCGGAGGCGGCGAGCAGCTCCAGCAAAATGAAAAAGTGCCCGAGGCGGGTCATGCCCTTGGTGTCGGCAATGCGCTGCATCAAGGTCATGGCCTGGCGGATCGTGCGTTTGCAGCGAAACTCGATGCCGTATTGGGCGCGCTCCAGCAAGGGCGCAAGCGTCTTGAGTTCGGCAAACACCTGGTGACCGCTCTCGAACAACTCGTCGGTGAAGTTGACCAGCATGTCGCGTTCGGGCACCACTTCGTCCTCGGCAACCTGGCTGATCCAGTTATGGGGCAGGTTGGGGCCGGTAAGGAACAGTGTTTCCGGGTAGAAATTGCCAATGTAGTCGCCAATGAACACTTTCCCGGAACTGGCGACGATCAGGTGCAGTTCGTATTCCTTGTGGAAATGCCACCGCACCAGTGGGCAGGGGAAGCCGTGCTGACGATAAATGATGGACAACCCATTGTGGTCATCCATCAATTCATAGGAAGGGTCGGTCACTCGGGCAGTTCGGGTCATGTCAGGGCGCTTTTCTTGTTATCGCGCCTTGATCATGCCCCTTTCCAGGCTGACAACGCCAGCTTGCGGCACGTCAAAGGGCGTTACGCGTCTACTGGCCGGTGCAGGGCGCTGCCATAAACGGCCTTCATGCTGGTGGCGATCCAGCAATAACGCACGATGTCCGACTCATCGAAAAAATCCGTATTGATGATGCCGCAGCGCGTCACCCAGTCCCGGGTCGGGTCGAACCAGTCGTTGATCTGGTTCTTGATGTCCTGCGGCCCGCCGAGAAACCCATAACTGGTGGCGGACAACGACCAGAAAAAGGTTGGGTAAGGCGCGTGTTGCAGCGTGCTGGATATGTGCCGTTCCAGTTCCGTTGTGTCAGTGAAGACTTCGCCGCTCCATTTGTGGGTGATGCGTGGCCAGAAGTAATCATTGTCCAGGTCTTGCACAAACGCCGCCGCCAGTACCAACCTGCGGCGTGTACTGACTCTTTTGAGTTCGCCCACCGTTTTCGTGGCATCGGAGGGCGCAATGATCCGATTGCCGAGGCGGCTCACCAGCAGGTCATTCAGCTTTTTTGCGTCGAAAGGCTTCGGGCCATCCCCCAGCTGGTGAAAATCGAAAACGATGAACTCATCCGGGTTTTGATCAAGGAAGGTCGACACAGCATCGATCAACTCATCGATGACGCGATGGGACTGATAGCCATTGTGGTGAAAATAAAAAACGGATTGGTCGTGTCCCGCGGTATAGCCGAGGCGGATATCGAACGCTCGGGCGCCGTTTGCCAATTGCCAGGCAAATGAATCGTTTTGACACGTGGTCCAGTTGCCGATCACGACGTCATAGTTGGGCGCTTGTTTGTCCATGCCGCTGTTATGCGTGCCGGGCCAGATAACGTCCGTCAGTTTGATTCGGTCGATCTCAAGGACGTTGCTCATCCATTGTTTTTTGTTAAGCGTTCCTTCTGTAGATCGGGTCATTGTCATTCCTTTTAGTGGCTTCATCCCGTCCGTTGGATGAAGTGGGTCGCTGTAAAGAAAGCATAGGAGTCCATTGCGACATCGCCAGTGTCGGAAACATATGCACAAATTAATGATTGTTCGCGTTTGCCTTGATCAGGTTGGCGGTGCGGCAGTGGCGAACCAGCGTCGATGTTTCAAAAAAGTCTGCGTTGATAATGCTGCTGTTCAGAATCCAGTCATCCAGCGCGGGATCGAACCATTGATCGAGGTGCTCCCAAATGTTCACCGGCCCTCCGGTTACGTGGTAACTGGTTGCGGAAAGCGACCACGGTGTGGACCGGCCTGGTGGGTAATTCATGACCCGGGTGATATGAGCGTTCAGTTCGCTGACACTGGTTGTGCCGATGCCGCTCCACAGGTGTTCGATGCACTGACAAAAGAACGTTGCATCGAGCGCAGGGTGATACTGCGCAGCGACCATCACGCGCCGGGCATGGCTGGCCTTTTTCAGTTGGCCGAGTGTCAGGGATGAATTGCTCGAAGGAATCAACCGGTCACCCAGATGCGTCAGCAACAGCCTGTTGAACTCCTGATGGTCAAAGCGCTGGTTACCCGCATTCAATTGGTGAAAATCCAGAATGAGGAACTCGTCCGGGTTTTCCTGCAAAAACCGGATGACGCTCATGATCAGATTTTCCAGAGACCTCGAAGAACGGAAATCGTTGTGCTGAAACCAGAATGTCCCCACGCCGTTGTTACCGACTTCATATTCCAGCCTTAAGTCCAGCGCCCGGGCTCCCTGGGTCAATTGATAATAAAAAGAATGATTCTGACAAGCAGCCCAGTGACTGATCCCCGGCGTCGCATAAGTGGCCTTTTTGTCGACGCCGGCATTATGCGCACCGGGCAATACAAGCTCTGCGAGTGATAGCGCATCCAGGACAGGGAGGTTGCTCATCCAGTTGTGAGAAGTAAAGTTCCTGGTGATGTAAGAGAAGTCAGGTGACTGTATGGCGAGGGCGTTATTCATCGTGCATCCTTGCACCGTTATCGGGTCGAAAGTTGCAGCGAGTTTAACGATCAGGCGTTTTCCTTAAAGCGGTTTTTCGCTTCAATCCATTGCGACATGTATTGAGTGCTCTTGTGCTGGTGATGGCGCAACATGCTGCCGGTAAAGTTGTCTCTTCTGATTTCAGCCAGGTGTTGTTGGCAATATTCGAGTTTTGCAATCAAGGCCGGGCCGTGTGTTTGCAGTTGATAACGATCAGCCAGCAGCGCCAGACCGGTAGCCTGAGCGTGTGTCCATTGCGTCTGGTCTTTATAGAGTTGCACGGCGCAATCGGCGAACTCGCGCGCCGTGCGGATCACCGCGCCAGGCCAGGGACTCTCGCCGTGCATGGCTTCGGCGCCGACAGGGGTGGTGACGTTCGGCGTGCCACAGAGCATCGCATCGACGATTTTGCCTTTGATGCCCGCACCGAAACGCAAAGGCGCCAGACACACCCGCGCCGCCGACATCACTTGCAACGCATCTTCTGCCCAGTTCATCACATGGAAACCCTGGGCCGTATTGTGCAAGGCCGTCGCTTTGGGCGGCGTATAGGCCCCGTAGATGTGCAATTGCGCAGTGGGCAACTGCTCGCGAATCAGCGGCCAGATCGTGGTTTTCAGCCAGAGCACCGCATCCCAGTTGGGCGCATGGCGAAAGTTGCCGATATGGATAAAGTGCGACCGATCCTCGAACGGTGTGGGCGGGCTGTCGGGCGCATCGACCATCAACGGGCACCAGTGCAACAGGTTGCGCGGTACGTTGAACTGCTCGGCCAATAGCTCGATTTCGAATTCGGAAATCATCAGGTTGAGGTCGCAACGGTACAGCGCCGCGATCTCCCGCTTGGCCATGTCGGTGTCGGTCATCAGTTCGAATTCTTCACGCAAGGCCGGGGCGAACAGGTCGCTGAAGTCGTTAGTATCGTCACTGGCTTTCAGGCGATTCTTGAGGCGCTGCTGGCGTGCGTCACGCAAACTTTGCAGGTCAGAAGTCTCGAGCACCCGGACGGCATCTGGGCAGTGTTTTTCCACGCGCCAGCCGAACTGTTCCTCCATCATGAAACGATCGAACAGCACCATATCCGGGGCCAATTCGGTGATAAAAGCGTCGAAACTATTGTTGTTCAACTCAATCGGCACTTCGCGAATGCCCAGCGCCGTAAGGTCGTCCCGGTGTTCGCCGGTGCCGGCAGGGCTGCTGAAGGTGATGTCCCAACCCTGCTGCAGGAAAGTCTCAAGAATCTGCATCATATGCCCGCCGGCCGCGGAAGAGCGGGGCTCGGGCCAGACGTAACCGATGACCAGGACTTTGGCCGCGTTGGGCAGACTCATGAGGGGTTTCCTTGGAAGCGGGGAAGGTAGGGATCCATGAACGGCGCAATTAAAGCACAGGTCGTTGGCACGTTGCGGGCAGGAGATTGACGAGCAACAAAAATGCGAACGCTCCCGAAAGGGAGCGTCGCTTTGAGGTATGTAAATAAAATGTCTGTTTCAGCTTTAATAATCTAGTTTTTTGGGTCCATCAACGGCAGGGTCTCTCCAATGTGGGTCTGTCGGATCAAACCATTGAAAATTGCCTTTTTTGTCGTATCCGGAGATTTTTCTTCCTTCGGCACTCCATTCAGCCAATTTGCTTGCAAATTCAGTCTTATAGTCGGATGCCCGGCAAGTTAAACCGAGCCATGGATCAACGACCCATGCATTGCTGAATGAAGGTTCGGAAAAATCCATGGTCGATGCAGTAGGCCCCGGCGGCGGCCCCCCTACGACCGTAAATGAATGCCCTGGCGTCTTCCAAACATGTGCAGAACCGCCATTCGCATTCACAACTGCCCAAGCCGTTGCAGCCATCTGGTCACAGTTACCGGCACCGGATTTGATGAACATGCCTGCCTGTTGCGCGCCATCGCGCCACTGGTTGTATTGCATTACGACTATGGGGTCCGTGAGAGCCTGACGTCGTGTATCCAGTGCATTTTGGGGAAGGAGCTGATTAGAGGATCCAAGCCCAGTAGCTTGGAGTTGCTGATCCACCTGTCTTTTTCCTTCGCTGGCATAGTATTGATTTTGTTCGGTGGCAGACCGGGTATTGAACAAGGGTGGTTTCGGTTGAACGTCGATTTTTATCGCCGGGATGGCAACTTCGACGTTTCGAAGATCGCCTTTATTCCAAGTCATTATCAGGAATTCACGTTGGTTTGTATCGGAGAGATCCGATATTAGTTTTTGAATTCTGGACACTTCGCTAGGCGGTGTCCCAGAAGCCAACATGTCCGCGTACAACTTATTTAATGATGGCAATAAGACAAAGTCTTCGCTGGATAAACGGTCAGGGGATACGGCACCCAGATAGGGTGCTTTAGCTTCACCGTAACGTCGAAGAAGATTATTGGGAAGATCATCTATATAACCGAAATTAATTTTGTGGAATTCAAGATTGCTGTTTGGCTTGGCATCGTAACGGCTGTAATAAAAAAGCCCGTTGTCCGCCTCAGCGACCAAATAGGTCGTCTTGCCATAGTATCTACCAGGTACATCGACCACGAAGGCTCTTACCTCTCGCTTATCCTCCAGTCCATGGATGATGCCGTCAATGCGAACTACACGGGTTTTAGCTTCTAGATCGGGGTCAAACTCTTTGTCGGGAAGACCGAAGTGCTTGTCATCGATAGTTTTGCCCGTAGTTCTAGATTTGTACGCCATCGGTTCGCTTATTACTTGTGGGGCACAAGGTTGCGTAGGATCAGCACAGTCAAGTAATCGTCGCTCGTGGACCAGTTTAGGCGTTTCACCCGTTGCCGGATAAAGGCGTTTGTGCTCAATAGCTATCAATCGCGTTGTTGCGGGATCACTCGCTGCAGGTATGATTTTTGAGAAACACTTGGTCGTATCGCGTTTGGCTCTGCCGCCAAGGGTGCAAATCGCGTTGTATCCGTCTAGATCCTTGTTGTAAGGCGGCGATGTTATATCTTCGAGTGTCTTGCTGTTTGGATTGAGGCGAAAAACCTTATCGCCTATGAGAACGTCGACACCATCGGTTCGCTGTATCTTCAGCGCTTCAGTCGTGGGAAGTTTCGAGGGGGTGAGTGCAGTTGACCCATCACTGAATGTCGTACGCTCCAGCGGGATGGAGCTGCTGGGTTTGAAGTTTTCAAGGGGCGTACCGTATGGTCGATTGCGTACGGGATCAAAGGCATACCATTTCCCTTCCTTGAGCAAGGCGATGACTTTAGTCGTTTGCCCTGCGACCTGAACAGCATCACAAACGCCCTCGGTAATATCCGCGCGTTTTGATAACTCACCCGAGTCAATTGCCTTTGAAACGCCGAAAAATTTTTTGCTCTGATCTATTCCTTTTTCGGCAGCGCGATAAGCTTCCACTCCCAGTTTACAGACCGAGTTTTTTGCGGTTTTTGCAAGGTTCCCGAGGCCATCCAACGGGTTCACCGAGGAGATCAGGGTGTTGCCGGCAATCCAGCCGGTCTGTAGGGCTTTATGAAAAGGGTTTGCACCGGACTTTGCAACTTTAGCGATTTTTCCTGTGGCACCAACACCCGGAATAACAAAGCCTAATACGTCTAACAAGCAGTCCGCGACCGCGCCTAGAACATTACCTTGCACGGCATTCTCGATACATGTTTTAAACGGTACCAAACCCAAGAGAAAGTCGTTGATCATACGGTCGGTTTCAGCAATTTGTTCTGTGTTGGTGATCCCTCTGGCAAGTCTGTATAACTCTTCACGCCCCGGCATGAAGTGTTCGTCAACCACCGTAGAAGCCATGAAGCCCACGTTAGTATCGGAGGCAAGCATGTTCGGCACAGTATTCAAGTCAAAGTTGTCCGGCTTGAACCACGCTCGTCCTTCCTTGGGGATTAGTTCGTCTATTATGACATCCGAGTTAACTCCATTTTTCGGGGGAGTACCGTCTCTATAGGCGCTCCAGTCGAATCTCTGCGATGTTGCAACTTGCGCCTTTATAATGACTGCGGGGCTGTTCGTGGCGCGTACATTCTTTATCTCTCCACCCAGATGCAGGTTGTGAGGCAGGTCTGTCCGTTTACGGATTTGCCCCGCGGTGGGGAAAATTTCGTAATAGACAACCTTTCTTCCGAGTTCGGATCGAACCAGTACTCCCTGATGGCCTACAAGGGGCTTTATTGTCTCCTCTGTTTGTTGATTAAGAGGTACTGTCGCTGCGCTCCTCAGCGTAAAGTAACGCTGCTTGCCGTATTGGAGGATTTTTCGATCTTCCGATGGCAAATTGGAGAATAATTCTCTGATGGCTGTTATTGATCCCGTGCGCGCATTGTTAAAGTAATCAGTAAATTGTTTTTCAAATATCGGACCGACTGGTTTTAGGAGGGTTAGTCTGGAATGAAATTCAGCGAAGGGCAAACTGTCACTGGTGGAGTAATAATAAGGTGTCAGTTTTTCATCGATGTAAAGGTCCAGCATTGAGTAATAGATTTCTGTTTCAGATCCAGGCCGATTTGTTTTTAAAAGCACTCGTTCTTCGTACGGATAGTCGTTGCCAAAAACCCGAGTCAGTTCTGCCCGTGCGAGATCTATTCTCGAGGGCATGGGCGCTGTCAGATATTCCTGAGCCAAGGCGAGTTGTTCTGCATTTTTCTGAAACTTTTCACGAGCAATTTCAAGCTGCTGCTGTGAATAGGTGTCAGTCGGGTTTTGCTTGATAACCCCTTGGGATATCGCCCAATCAATCAGCGGATCTACAGACAGCATTTGTGTTGCGATTTCCTCCCCCACGTTAATCGGGGCGATTTTGCCGTACGCAATGACTTGCTCAAAGGTCATCTCAGGTACAGCGCCCGGGCTGATCTGTTCAATTCTGGCCGCGGCCATCCGCAGCGCTGCCCAGGTATGGGACCCGCACACCAGGTTGTCAGGCATGTTCCTGACAAGAAATTCGGGGGAGTTGGCCAATAACAAGTGATGCGCGGCAACAGGGGCCATTCTCGAGGAGACCTCGCCACTATCCGCAAGATGCTTTGCAAGTCTGGCGACAACTGCCGAGGGTTTTACGCCCCAGTTTGCATCCTGAGTCAGGTTGTAACCGCCAACATGGTTACGCGGCAGGCCCGGCGTGGCATCAATGTCGAGCAACAGCGCTGCCATGACCCAGTCCGCCGTGCTGGTTGGAGTTGAAATGGCGTCGAGATTTTCCTCGAGTGTCAGGCCTAATGCTGTTGCTCTCCCGCTGCTCAGCGCTTCATCCAAGGACCCTGCCTGGTCCTGCAGAAGGTAATCGAGCAAGCTGCTGTAACCTTTTTTCAGCTGGTTGACCGTGTCGCGGATAGTCTGTTGTTGGGCAGCGGTCGGGGGTAGTGGGTAGTCGAGTGCGCCTCGGTAGTTACCACGCTCGGGGCCTTCGGGTATGACTATGGTCAATACTTCTGCAAGGTTGCGTACTTCTCCCGCGTTTTTCGGTACGTTCCAGTTATTAGCGCTGATGTACCGTTGTGCACTGACCATTCTTCGGGCTTCTGTCGGATGTTTGATGGCAAACGACGAATCTCGATGGGCAGACAGCAGGCAATCACCAAGGTTGACGGCTGCGTGATCGGGTTTGTCTTTGACGAGATTCATCAGGTTCGCCACCAGATCATGGTGGGTGTACAGATTGCCCAGGTGTAGTTTCTGGTTTTCTATGGCCGCTTCGGACCTTTGCTCCAGGGGTCTCAAGGGGTCGTCAGCCTTGATTGCCGCAAATGCCTGTTGCGCATTCAGCTCACTGGCGCGCTGCTGAATCCTGGAGCTATCCAGGCTTTCGCCATGAAATGCACTGACCAGTACAAGCGGAACACCCGGGGTAGAGGGGTAGGCCACCCCGTTAAAGGCCGGGTCGATGACTTTGACTGCTCTGAGTATTGGTCCGGCGACGTTGTCCCAGCCTGAATTGTCTCCTCGCGTGAACGTGGTTTGAATGCCTTTTACCTTGCCGGACAGGCTGTCGTTGTGGCTATTGACTGTCACCGTCGAAACATCAAGGTCTACCTCTCGAGCCCAATCAGAGAAGAATGGGTTTTTGATGGCATTGACGTAGTTAAGCCAGCACTGACCGAAGGTGGAATGTGACGGGACGTTGATTGTCTCTGCTTTGGGGGCGGTCGGAGAGTATTTCAGCAACGCCTCGGTGTAGCGGGGCAGCAGTTCACGATCACCAGCGGACCGCGAGCTATCCGTCCAGTTTCTTCTTTTACGCAGAAGTATGCGGATGACTTGTGTTTCCACATTGGCTGACGAGCCCTTGAGGTCGTCATCGCTGGCATCGGTTTCACTACCTTTCAATTCACCCGTCGATTTAAGGTATTCGTTCAGGCGCGCGACTTTATCCGTTTCGCTTTCAACTGTTTCTGCAGACGGCTGAGTGTTGGCATGCGGCAAATCGAATTCAGCGAAATCCGGGTTGACGGGGCTCTCGCGTTTTACTCTGCGGGGGTCTTCTTTTGAGTTGTTCTCCGGCGGCTGCACCGAAGTTTCGTGATCATGCGTTTTCCCCAGCGCCTCTTCAACTAACTCAAGACAGGTTTTTACGGGATTCAGTGAGCAGGGTTGTTGCAACATCTGCTTAACGTCATGGAGGAGCAGCTTGTCATTGAGCAGGTCGCGCATTGGGGATTCGTACATCCGCTCAAGGATGACGTCAGACAGGGACGGCTGCCCTTTGGCGACGGGGGCGTCCAAAATGTTCTCTACTTCATGGTCTATCCGCTCCTGATGCAGAGCAGGGCTTTCGACCTCGGGCGAGGGGAAATCGTCCGCCTCTGTTTTCGTGGCTGGTAATTGGCCGATGCCGTAAATAAGTGCTGTGAGTGCGGTTACCGCAGTGGCAACGCTTGTCGCTACAGGATGTTCCTTCGCCAATTGAAGTGCTGCCGGGCCGGCCGCGACAGCGGACTGGCCATAGTTGGCCAATTGCGCAGTAAGCTGGGCGACGACTCTATTCAAGCTCGGGACTAGAGACTCCCACCATGTCGAGCTGGCGTCATCGTTATTTCCCGCGACCAGTTTCTCGTACACTTCATTCAGTGGACCCATTTCCAACGCATCCGGATCGCCAATAAGCACTGATGTTTCGCCGGATGCCGCCATAGCCGATGGAAATGTCAGAACGTTGTCGATGGCTGCCAAAACATCAAGAACCGATTGCGACGCTTGCTCCAGAAGGCTTGTTTCTGTCGCCGACGATGTTGGCTCGGATGGTGCTGCAGGTTGCGGATCAACGCCGATGTCACTGCCCGCCGCTGCCTCTGGTGTCGGGAGCAAAGACGCAATGTAATCGTTGACCTCGGTTTCAAGTTGATCCACCCGAGTTTTCATTGAAGCAACGGAGGGGGCGGGTTCGGGGGGGAGGGGCTGCTTTGTAGCGTTCTCGGGGGGGTGAATTGGAACGGCAGGCAGATAAGGTTTAACTTTTTCCGCGACTGACATCACCCCCAGAGTGTCCAGGACATTGAGGGCGTACAGAAATTTCGCAAAGAGGCCATTGGGAACGCGCGAGCCTGTCGTGACGACTTCATTGTAAAAGCTCGACTTGTTTTCTATCTCTTTCCATGAGGAAAGCAGCGCTGATTCGGCAGGGGGAGGGGCCGCTCCTCGCGCGACAGGGTGCACATTTTCAGGAGGAAAGACGAAGAGATCGGCTTTCGAGGCCACGCTGTCGATTGTGTTCTGCAGTCCGTCCCCGACCTGCTTGAAGGGCACTGAACCCAACATATCGAGCGCGCCATTCACCGGTACGGCTAGCGCGTTCAGAGCCACAGGAGCAACAGCCGTTTCCAGCCTGCTTCGTTGTGGGTGGTTATTGCCAATGGCGTTGAACCGATGGCCGAGTTCCCGGACTACGCCTGAAAAACTTCTTGGCCAGCGTTGCCGCACGTTCGACGAGGAGGGGGTTTCTATTTCTTTGACAAATTCGGCTACAAACTCGGCTACCAGAGCTTTGGCTTCTTTCGAAGAAGGCCGCTTGTGCTTGAAGTCTTCAAGCGTGCGCAAGATTACATCCAGGGTTCCCTCGCGGATGTACGAGCGCGCTTTCTGTGTGAAATCACGCAAGGTTTGCCATGTGTCATTGTCGAGCAACTCGCCGGCTGCGATATTCTTGTCTCGACACGCGCGCGACAGCTCAAGTTGTGTCTGGATAAAGCCATGAACCCCATCTCCATTGCGGCCACGGGGGAAATTGGAGTTCTCGCCGAAGGTATCCGCCCATTGCTCTGGTGGCAGATGACAGATGGCCTCCACCATCTCACGCAATCGCCCAGGTTTGAGCCCGTCGAGTGGTTTGATCGAACGCATCATTGCCTCGACAAACAACGGGGCGAGTACTTTACCTGTGTCAGTTTGCAGCAGGCGGGACTTGAGGACTTGTAAAACCTCCTCCTCTGATACTGATCGGGTTCTCAGTTGACTCTCGATTGATGACCACTCTTTTTCAAGAGAGGTTTGGTCAAATATTGCGCCTTCTTTCAAGCATGCCGGGAGATCCTTGGCTATCAAAAGGCCTGAATACACCGGAGTCGGAATTTGAAGTTTCGAATCACGAGGAGCAGACGCTCTTCCGAATAGAGGGGGGGCAGGCATTACAAACTGAGAGGTCGAACTGCCGCATGTCTGCGCTCTGGAGAGCCTGTTGCGCGGCACTGGTGTTGCTGTTTCGGATGGGGTCGTAGAAGTAGAGCGAGCTGTTGCAGTAGCGTTGGCAGATTGCATGAAGACTCTTATCGATACGCGAACTGAGAAAACCCTGGACTGCCGTTGGTAACAGGCAGTCAAGGCATCGGGGCGCGAAAGATAGGCGATCTGTCAATTTGAAAAATGATGAAACTATAGGCAGATCATCGGGTTTATCCATACGTGTTACTCGGAATGAACATCGCAACGCATGGCTCAGCCCATCAGATGTCGAGTATGCCTTTGACCTTGTCCCGCAACTGATCAATGGAAAAAGGCTTTCCGATCACATACATCCCTTCAGGCACTTCAATGCTTTCGGCATAACCACTGGCGAACAGGATCGGCAATTCGGGGCGAACCATGCGCGCCTGTTTGGCCAGCTCACGACCATCCATCACCGGCAACCCGACGTCGGTCATCATCAGATCGATGTGTTGATCTTCATCGTTGAGAAACTCCAGCGCCTGTTCGCACCCGTCAGCCTCCAGCACCTTGAATTCCAGTTCATCGAGGACATCGACGATCAGCATGCGCACGATGTCGTCGTCTTCGACGACCAGGATGATGGATTTTTCGGCGGACATAATGGGGCTCTCAACAGTTGAATTCGCGGTGGCCGGTCGATCAAAAACGCCGGGCTCTAGCATGAGTAAGTGACGGAGCCCGACAAGTTCCCAATCACACTCTAAAAAAGAATAACCGCATCAGGGTCGGCAAGGATAACCGCTCCCATGAGCTGGAGCAGCTGAATGTAGGATTTTGCGCGAAAACGCGTCAGAAAAATGGATCAAACCGGCCGAATTGGGGCAAACTCCTTGGTTTTCAACAGTTCGACAAGGCCTCCCCATGACCACCGCGTCTTCGGTTGATGAGCAACGATTTCGTAAACTCCTGAGCCGCAACGTCAGCCTGCCGTTGGGTGTCGGCGTGCTCAGTGCGGTGTTCTTTGTCTCGCTGATCACTTATCTGCTGTCGGTGATCCAGTGGGTCGAGCACACCGACCGGGTGATCAATAACGCCAATGAAGCGGTAAAGCTGACCGTTGATCTGGAAACGGGCATGCGCGGCTTCCTGCTCAGTGGCGACGATAAATTCCTCGAACCCTATGAAACCGCCAAGCCGAGAATCGCGGTAGCGGTCAACACCTTGCTCGAACTGACTTCGGACAACCCGGTGCAAACGGATCGGTTGCAACGCCTCAAGGCCTTGCAGGATGAGTGGGCCACGTATGCGCAGACGATGATCGACCTGCAGCGTGCGAGCGGCGATTACCGCAGCGCGGTCAAGGCCGGGCGCGGCAAACGCCTGACCGATGAGATCCGCAAGCAGTTTGAAGACGTGATCGACATGGAGCAGCAGTTGCGCACCGCGCGCAACGAAGAAGTGCGCCGTACCACGATCTGGAGCATCAGCCTTTACCTGTTGTTTATCCTCGGTATCAGTGCATTGCTGGCGTATATCGGCCGACGGGATTTGCTCAACCTGTCGCAAAGCTACAGCGCCACGCTGGCCGCGCAACAGGCCAGTGCCGAGCGACTGGAACAGCAAGCCTGGCTGCGTAATGGTCAGACCGAGCTGGCCGAGCAGGTGCTGGGGCAATTGTCTCTGAATATGCTGGGTCGCAATATTCTGCAGTTCTGCGCGCAATACCTGGGCACGGCCGTCGCGGCTATTTATGTGCGTGAAGAGCACGGCAGCCTGACGCGGGTGGCGTCCTACGGTTTTTCCCGCGAGCAGGAAGAGCGCAATCAGCAGATTTACAGCGATGAAGGAATTGTTGGCCAGGTGGCGCAACAGGCGCGTTTGATCCGGCTCGATCACGTGCCGAACGATTACTTCAAAGTCACCTCCGGTCTTGGTGAAGGCCTGCCGCACAGCGTGCTGGTGGTGCCGACCAGCGATGACGATCGGGTCAACGGTGTCATCGAACTGGGCTTTCTGCGTCCGTTGAGCGACCGCGACATCGAACTCCTCGAGCTGATCGCCGGCAATATCGGCACCTCCATCGAGGCGGCGCGCTATCGCCAGCGTTTGCAGGAAGTGCTGGCCGAAACCCAGCAGCTCAATGAAGAACTGCAAGTCCAGCAGGAAGAACTCAAGACCGCCAACGAAGAGCTGGAAGAGCAGTCGCGGATTCTCAAGGAATCCCAGGCGCATCTGGAAACCCAGCAGGTCGAGTTGGAACAGACCAACGAACAGCTCGCCGAACAGGCGCAGACCCTCGCCGAGCAACGCGACGCGATGGACCTGAAGAACACCGAACTCAATCAGGCCCAGACGCAGCTCGAAGAGCGCGCCGAAGAGTTGCAACGCTCCAGCAAGTACAAATCCGAGTTCCTGGCCAACATGTCCCACGAACTGCGCACGCCGCTGAACAGTTCGTTGATCCTGGCCAAGCTGCTGGCGGAAAACCCGCAGGAAAACCTCAGCGCCGAGCAGGTCAAGTTCGCCGAGTCGATCTATTCGGCGGGTAACGATCTGCTGAACCTGATCAACGACATTCTCGACATTTCCAAGGTCGAGGCCGGCAAGCTTGAAGTGCACCCGGAGAACACCAGCGTCGCGCGCCTGGTGGACGGTTTGCACGGAATGTTCCAGCCAATGGCCACGGACAAGAAGCTGGATTTTCGGGTCGATCTGCAGCCCGATGCGCCGATGATGATCTTTACCGACCGTCAACGTCTGGAGCAGGTGATCAAAAACCTGCTGTCCAACGCGGTGAAGTTCACCGAGCAAGGTTCGGTCAGCCTGACGGTGGCCAGTCAGCCAAACGCAGGCATCGCATTCATCGTCCGCGATTCCGGGATCGGCATCGCAGCGGATCAGCAGGAAAGTATTTTCGAAGCGTTCCGTCAGGCCGACGGCACCACCAATCGTCGTTACGGCGGCACGGGCCTGGGCCTGTCGATTTCCCGTGATCTGGCGGCCTTGCTTGGCGGTTCGATCAGCGTCACCAGCGAGCCGGGGCAGGGCAGCGTGTTTACCCTGGTCTTGCCGCAACAGTACGTTGAACCGGGCGACACGCCGATCGAACCGATGAAAGCTTCACCGGTGGCCATGATGCCGAAGATGGCGCCCGCTGCGCCTGTGCCGCTGATTGCCGACGTCGATATCCCGCGCTTCAACGATGACCGCACCAATGCGCCATTCACGACCCGTTGCATTCTGGTCGTCGAGGACGAGCCGAACTTCGCGCGCATTCTCTACGACCTGGCGCACGAACTGGGTTATCACTGCCTGGTGGCCCATGGCGCCGATGAAGGTTATGACCTGGCCAGGGAATACATTCCCGACGCGATCCTGCTGGACATGCGCCTGCCGGATCACTCAGGCCTGACCGTACTGCAACGCCTCAAGGAACACGCGGAAACCCGGCACATCCCGGTCCACGTCATCTCGGTCGAAGACCGCGTCGAAGCCGCCATGCACATGGGCGCCATCGGTTACGCGGTCAAGCCGACCACCCGCGAAGAGCTCAAGGACGTGTTCGCCCGCCTTGAAGCCAAGCTGACCCAGAAGGTCAAGCGCGTGCTGTTGGTCGAAGACGACGATCTGCAGCGCGACAGCATTGCCCGGTTGATCGGCGACGAGGACATTGAAATCACCGCCGTCGGCCTGGCACAGGATGCGCTCGACCTGCTGCGTACGACGATTTTCGACTGCATGATCATCGACCTGAAACTGCCGGACATGCTCGGCAACGACCTGCTCAAGCGCATGTCCACCGAGGATATCCGCTCGTTCCCGCCGGTGATCGTCTACACCGGGCGCAATCTGACCCGCGACGAAGAGGCCGAACTGCGCAAGTATTCGCGCTCGATCATCATCAAAGGCGCGCGCTCGCCGGAGCGTTTGCTGGATGAGGTCACACTCTTTCTGCACAAAGTCGAATCCCGGTTGTCCCATGAACGGCAAACGATGCTCAAGACCGCGCGCAGTCGCGACAAGGTCTTCGAGGGTCGCAAAGTGCTGCTGGTGGACGACGACGTACGCAATATCTTCGCCCTCACCAGCGCGCTGGAGCACAAGGGTGCAATCGTGGTCATCGGCCGGAACGGGCGTGAAGCGATTGAAAAACTGAATGAAGTGGAGGACATCGATCTGGTGTTGATGGACGTGATGATGCCGGAGATGGACGGTTTCGAAGCGACGAAGCTGATTCGTCAGGACCCGCGCTGGCGCAAGCTGCCAATCATCGCGGTGACGGCCAAGGCGATGAAGGACGATCAGGAGCGCTGCCTGCAGGCCGGTTCCAACGATTACCTGGCCAAGCCCATCGACCTGGATCGATTGTTCTCGCTGATTCGCGTGTGGTTACCGAAGATGGAACGCATTTAGTGGAACGCATTGGTTCAGTCGAGCGAAACAGCGAAATCGAATTGCGGTTGTTGATCGAGGCGATCTACCTCAAATACAGCTATGACTTTCGCGATTATTCCGGCGCGTCGATCAAACGTCGCGTCCACCATGCGTTGAGTCAGTTCGAGTGCGCCACCATTTCGGCGCTGCAAGAAAAGGTGCTGCACGATCCAATGGCGTTCATGCAACTGCTGCAATTGCTGACGATCCCGGTCAGCGAGATGTTCCGCGATCCTTCGCACTTCCTCGCCATTCGCCAGGAAGTGGTGCCACTGCTCAAGACTTATCCCTCGATCAAGATCTGGATCGCCGGTTGCAGCACCGGCGAAGAGGTCTATTCAATGGCGATCCTGCTGCGCGAAGAGGGTTTGCTCGATCGCACCATCATCTACGCCACCGACATCAACCCGCGTTCGCTGGACAAGGCCAAACAGGGGATTTTCTCCATGGAAAATGTCCGCGCCTACACTCATAACTACCAGCAGGCAGGTGGCCAGCGTTCGTTTGCCGACTACTATACGGCGGCATACGGCTACGCGATTTTCGATAAGAGTCTGTGTGAAAACGTGACCTTCGCCGACCACAGCCTGGCAACCGACAGTGTCTTTTCAGAAACCCAGTTGATTTCGTGCCGTAATGTTTTGATTTATTTCAATAAGAAACTGCAGGACAGGGCGTTCGGGTTATTCCACGAATCCCTTTGTCATCGCGGTTTTCTGGTGTTGGGCAGCAAGGAAACCCCGGAATTTTCGGCCTTCGGCAACCAGTTCGAGCCGTTGGTCAAACAAGAACGGATTTACCGCAAATCATGAACAATGCAGGGGAGTTGCCTTCTGTGGAGGCTATCGTGATCGGTGCTTCAGCCGGTGGCGTGGAGGCGTTGCTGAGTATCCTCAGCCCTTTGCGTGAAGGCTTCGTGCTGCCGATCATTGTGGTGCTGCACCTGCCGGACCAGCGTCGCAGCCACCTCGCCGACGTATTTGATCGACGCGTTGCCATGCGTGTTCAGGAAGCCCATGACAAAACGCCGATCGAAGCCGGGACGTTGTATTTCGCCATGCCCGGTTATCACTTGTCGGTGGAGCAGGACCGTACCTTTTCCCTGAGCCTGGAAGAGCGCGTGCACTACTCGCGGCCGGCCATCGATTTTCTGTTCGAGTCGGCTGCCGATGCTTACGGCCCGAACCTGGCCGCCGTCCTGTTGACTGGCGCCAACCGCGACGGCGCGAGCGGCATGGCCAAAGTCCAGCATCTTGGCGGCCTGACCATCGTGCAGGACCCGGACGAAGCCCAGGTTGCGACCATGCCCCTGGCGGCGCTGGGTACCCACCAGCCTGACCACATTCTCCCTATACGCGGCATCGGCCGTCTGCTTGTCGAGCTGGAACGAATAGCATGCTAAGTAACATCCAAGCCAAACTGCTGATCGTCGACGATCTGCCGGAGAACCTGTTGGCGCTTGAAGCGCTGATCAAGCGTGAAGACCGCATTGTCTACAAAGCCTTGTCTGCCGACGAAGCCTTGTCGCTGCTGCTGCAACACGAATTCGCCATGGCGATTCTCGACGTGCAGATGCCCGGCATGAATGGCTTCGAGCTGGCCGAGTTGATGCGTGGCACGGAAAAAACCAAGAACATCCCGATTGTGTTCGTCAGTGCCGCCGGCCGTGAACTGAACTATGCGTTTAAAGGCTATGAAAGCGGCGCCGTGGATTTCCTGCACAAGCCGCTGGATATCCATGCGGTCAAGAGCAAGGTCAACGTGTTCGTCGACCTGTACCGCCAGAGCAAGGCCATGAAACAGCAGGTCGATGCACTGGAACAGAGCCGCCGGGAACAGGAAGCGCTGCTTCAACAGTTGCAGAGCACGCAGCTGGAACTGGAGCAGGCAGTACGCATGCGCGATGACTTCATGTCCATCGTCGCCCACGAAGTGCGCACGCCGCTCAACGGCCTGATCCTCGAAACCCAGCTGCGCAAAATGCACCTGGCCCGGGGCAATGCTGCGGCGTTCACCCTGGACAAGATGCACGCGATGGTCGACCGCGACGAACGGCAGATCAAAAGTCTGATCCGCCTGATCGAGGACATGCTGGATGTGTCGCGCATACGCACCGGCAAGTTGTCGATCCGCCCGACACGCTTCGATCTGTCGGCGCTGGTGCGCAATTTGCTGCAGAATTTCGCCCCGCAGATCGATGCTGCCGAATCCTCAGTCACGCTGGACGCCGAGCATCCGGTGTATGGCAACTGGGATGAATTCCGCATTGAGCAGGTGATTTCCAACCTGCTGACCAATGCACTGAGATACGGCGCTAAGAGCCCGATCAGTGTGAAGGTGTACAGTGAGCACGATCAGGCACTGGTGGAAGTGCGCGATCAGGGGATCGGCATCGATCAGGAAAACCAGAAGCGTATCTTCCAGCAGTTCGAGCGCGTTACGGCCAGGCACGCCGTTGCCGGGCTGGGCCTGGGGTTGTTTATTTCAGAGCAGATTGTGACCGCCCATGGCGGTTCCGTAACCGTCGAGAGCCGGATTGGCGAAGGCGCCTTGTTTCGCGTTTGTCTGCCGCTGTAGGAAAACAGCCGGATAAACGCAACCTCTGATCGACCTCGGGGTCGTATCAGCAGCTATTGACCGAACAAAGGCTTCCCATGAGTGAAGATGCACAAGACGTCGTATTGATCGTCGAAGATGACCCCTCGATTCTGATGGTGCTGTCGGCCTATCTGTCGGGTGAAGGCTACCGGGTGTTACAGGCCGAAAATGGCGAGCAGGCTTTCGAGATCCTGGCGAGCAAGCCGCACCTGGACATGATGATCACCGACTTTCGCCTGCCGGGCGGAATCTCCGGCGTGCAGATCGCCGAACCCGCCGTGAAGCTGCGACCGGAACTCAAGGTGATTTTCATCAGCGGTTACCCGCAGGAAATCCGCGAGACCGACAGTCCGATCACGCGCAAGGCGCCGATTCTGGGCAAGCCGTTTGATCTGGATGTGTTGCAGGAGTTGATGCAGGAAATGCTTTCCTGAATCGCATCGGGTCGACGTAGGAGCTGCCGGAGGCTGCGATCTTTTGATGTTGTTTTAAAATCAAAAGATCGCAGCCTTCGGCAGCTCCTCCATGGGGATGTGTCAGATTCGGATCATCTCCCTGACCTTCGCCGTCAACAGGTCGAAGGTAAACGGCTTGGTGATCATCTGCATACCAGGATCGAGGAACCCGCCGCGCACCGCTGCGTGTTCCGCATAGCCGGTGATGAACAGCACCTTGAGGTCGGGCCTGTACTGCCGGCCGATTTCCGCCAGTTGCCGACCGTTCATGCCGGGTAGCCCGACGTCGCTGATCATCAGGTCGATGCGTTGCCCGGAATCGAGAATCGGCATCGCGCTGTCGGCATCGCCGGCCTCGACGAAGGCATAACCCAGGTCACTCAGCACTGTGCTGACCAGCACCCGAACCGCCGGATCATCCTCGACGATGAGCACCGTTTCGCCATTCTGCGCGAATAGGGCGTGCTGCACGTCCGACGGACATTCCTCAGGCGGGTCACCCCTGAAACGCGGCAAAAACAGACTCACCGTCGTGCCTACGCCCACTTCACTGTCAATGGCGACGTGCCCGCGTGATTGTTTACTGAAGCCGTAGATCATCGACAAGCCAAGGCCGGTGCCCTGGCCAATCGGCTTGGTGGTGAAAAACGGATCGAAAGCGCGGTTGATCGTGCTTTGCGGCATCCCGCAACCGGTGTCTGTCACGCTGAGTACCACGTAGTCGCCGGGTTCGAGGTTGCTGTGGGCTTCAGTGAAATCGCTGTCCAGAGACTGATTGCCGGTGCTAACCACCAGATTTCCACCGTCGGGCATGGCATCCCGCGCATTGATCACCAGGTTGAGCAGGGCGCTTTCCAGTTGATTGGGATCGGCCTCGGCCACCCACAGTTGCTCGTTGAGCTGCATGTCCAGGCGAATGTTTTCATTGATGCTGCGTTGCAGCAGTTCACCCATGGACACCACCAGGGCATTCATTTCCACGGGTTTTGAGTCCAGCGACTGACGACGGGAGAACGCCAGCAAGCGGTGAGTCAGGCCAGCCGCGCGGTTGGCCGAGGTCACGCCCAGGTCGATCAGGCTGTCCAGATCCTCGGTGCGTCCGCGTGCCAGGCGTCGGCGCAGCAGTTCAAGACTGCCGATGATCCCGGTGAGCATGTTGTTGAAGTCGTGGGCGATGCCGCCGGTGAGTTGTCCGACCGCTTCCATTTTCTGTGATTGGCGCAGGGCTTCTTCGTTGTGGCGTAACTGAGCGGTACGTTCCTCAACCTGTTGTTCCAGGGTTTCGAGGGTGGTTTGCAAACGCAGTTCGCTCTGACTCAGATCGATCAACCGATCCCTGGCTTCATACTGTCGTCGTCGGCCGCGTAAGGCGGTGGTCACCAGACTGATCAGCGTCACGGGATGGAAAGGGCGCTCGAGGAAGGTGACGTTGCCAAGTTGCGGGCCGAAGCGTGAGGCAGGGTTCTGTTCCGGGCCGCCATGGTAGGTCATCAGCACGATGGGCAGATCCGACCACGCCGGCTGTTGTTCTATCAGTCCGAACAACGGTTCGACATCACTGCCCAACAAAGCCTCGGAAGAGATCAGCAGCAACCCGGCGCCATGCTCCAGTTCGGCGCAAAGGCTGATCAGATCGCGGGTGATGACGCCGTCGTAACCTGCTTCATTGAGCATCTTCAGGGCAATCTGGCTGTCACGTCCCAGCGGCGCGAGGATGATCGCGCGCTCGGACGTTGCTTCCTGGACCCTCACGGGATTTCGTCCCCGAGCAATGGATTGCTCGCACCCAGATAAGTCGGCACGCCGCGCAATACACCCTGAAACGCATCCAGTGGTTCGCCGATGGTCATGCCCTGCGAACTGATGCGGTATTCGCGAATGGTCGATTCATGACTGCCGGTGCGTTTCTTGATGATCGAGATCGCCCGGCGAACCTTGCCCAGCGCTTCGAAGTAGCGCAACAAAATGACCGTGTCGGCGAGGTAGGTAATGTCCACCGGCGCTCGCATGTCACCGACCAGTCCATGTTGGGCCACGGTCATGAAGGTCGCGGCGCCCCGGCGATTGAGGTACAGCAACAACTCGTGCATGTGCAGCACCAGGGCGTTTTCCTCAGGCATTGCGGCTTGATAGCCGTTGATGCTGTCGATCACCACGGTTTTGATGTCACGTTCATCGACACAGCGACGAACCCGGTAGGAAAACTCGCCAGGGGACAACTCGGCGGCATCCACTTGTTCAATCAGCAAGTTGCCAGTGTCTTGCATGGCCTTGAGGTCGATCCCCATGTTTTTCATGCGCTCGAACAGCAGGCCCAACTCTTCATCGAAAATGAACAGCGCGGCTTTCTCACCCCGGGCCACGGCTGCGGCGGCGAAGATCATCGAGATCAGCGATTTGCCGGTGCCGGCCGGACCGAGGATCAGGGTGCTGGACCCGGTCTCGATGCCTCCGCCGAGCAGGGCGTCCATTTCCTTGATGCCGCTGGTCAATTGCTGGCGAACATACCCGCCGCGATGTTCGGCGGCCACCAGGCGCGGGAACACATGCACGCCGTCGCCCATGATGGTGAAGTCATGGAAGCCGCCACGGTATTTCTGGCCGCGATACTTCACTACGCGGATGCGCCGGCGCTCGGCGCCATAGTTGGGGGTCAATTCTTCAAGGCGAATCACACCGTGCGCCACGCTGTGCACGGTCTTGTCGAGGGACTCGGTGGTCAGGTCGTCCAGCAACACTACCGTGGCGTCATAGCGCACGAAGTAGTGTTTGATCGCGAGGATCTGGCGCCGGTAACGCAGGGAGCTTTGCGCCAGCAGCCGGATCTCGGAAAGACTGTCGAGCACGACACGAGTCGGCTTGACCCGTTCGACCACTTCGAAAATCTGCTTGGTGGCTTCACCCAGCTCAAGGTCCGAGGAGTACAAAAGGCTCTGCTGGTGCTGGGCATTGAGCAGGCTTTCCGGCGGCGTCAGCTCGAAGATGTGGATGTTTTCATCCAGCTCCCAGCCATGGGACAACGCCCCTTGGCGCAGTTCGCGTTCGGTTTCGGACAGGGTGATGTACAACGAGCGCTCGCCGGCTGTGGCGCCGGCCAACAGAAAATGCAAAGCGACGGTGGTTTTGCCGGTTCCGGGTTCACCTTCCAGCAAAAACACGTGACCGCGGGACAATCCACCAGCCAGGATGTCATCCAGACCTTCGATGCCGGTGGCGGCTTTTGCACTGAACAACTCGTTAGATGTTGACAAAAAATGCCCTCTCAAGACCAGGGGAAGTGAGGCAGCAGGCCTGAAGTGCCTGAATGGACTGCCTGATCACTTGACCATTTGCCGAGAAGAGCGTTCAACACTTTTTGGGGTGGGATAATGCAACAGCAAAAGATCGCAGCCTGCGGCAGCTCCTACGGATGAACGCATCTGGCGTAGGAGCTGCCGCAGGCTGCGATCTTTTAAAGACCTTGCTGCAGCGCCGGGTCGTCGGGGTTGAGCTGTTCAAGCTGCGCCAACAGGATCTGCACGTTTTGCAGCTGCCCGCTTTCTTTCCAGTAGTTGATCAACAGGACCCGGGCCTTGCGGTCGGCAGGGTGACGCTGGACGATTTCCTGCAATTGTTTCTGCGCCGCTTCAAGCTCTTGCTCGTCATGCAGCGTCGTCGCCAGGTCGTAGCGATAATCCTTGTTGTCCGGTTCGAGCTCCACGGCCTTGGACAAGCCGAGCAGGGCGAACTCACTCTGACCGTGGTGCAGCAACCACATCCCCAGGGCATGTTGCAGGTAGGCGGAATCGGGCTGGGTCTTCAGTTGTTTGGCCAACAACAGCCGGGCTGCTTCGCTTTGTCCTTGCCGGTCCAGCACTTCGATCTGCATCACCAGTGCGGGCAGATTGTCGGGGGCCAGGCGCAAGGTATTTTCAAGCGCCTGTTGCGCCGCTTTGAATTCACCGTTGTGCAGGTGCAACCGGGCCAACTGATACTGGTTGTCGGCGCTTTCAGGCGCTTGGGTCAGCACCTGTTCCCACGCATCGAGGGCCTGTTGCAGCGGTCCGAAATATAAACCCAGGTCGTCCGGCGACAACCCCAGCAACGCGTTCACCGCGGCAAAACGGACACGTTGGTCGCTGTCATCGAGCAATGGGCCCAACAGCAGGCTGCGCTGACCGCTGGGGACCAGCCCGCTGATGCTTCTGATGGCGGCGATGCGCACATCGGCCGAGGGGTGTTGAAGGTCAGCGTCCGCCAGTTTCAAGGCCTGAGGGCTGGGATAGTTGGGCAGCTCGGCATGCAGCCAGACGCGGCGTTTGGGGGAAATGTCGGGGCGCCCCAGTTGCTGGTAAAGCACCCGCGCCGCACCCGGTTGACCGGCCCGCGCCTGCGTCAGTGCTTCGCTGTAACCGCGCTTGATCGCTTCCGGCACCACAGGGGTCGTACTGCGCAGGAAAAGCCAGGCAAGGCCAATGGCAAACAGGACGCAGAGGCTGATGATCAGGTAGCGGCGAGACTTGGGCATGCAGGAATCCGGGAGCTGGCAGGCTTTTGCAAGGTTGCCAGCTTCTGTCAGGCCGGGCTGCGAGTCAAATCCGCAGGCCATTGCGCAGCGGATCGTCAGTATTTTTCCTACAAGTCCTGTCGACACTGAAACCCCGTCGAGCCACCGAAGCAGTGACTACGCTTGCAGGAGATGACTCGATGAGCACTCCCATGCAACCGCTGCTTCAATACTTCAAGGCCATACTCAACCCCGGGCCGGGGGTGGTGTTGTTCGCCTTGAGAACTATCGCGGCCGGGCTTTTGACGCTGTACCTGGCGTTTCTGTTCGACCTCGATCAGCCCAAGTGGTCGATCATGGCGGTGGTCATCGTCAGCCAGCCATTGGGCGGGATGGCGTTGGCCCGCAGTTTCGGCCAGGTCATCGGCACTACCCTGGGCGCGGTGGTGGCCGTGGTGATCATGGCGATCTTCCCTCAGGCGCCGCTGCCTTTCCTCATCACATTGTCCCTGTGGCTGGCATTGTGTACCGCCGGTGGCACCTTGTTGCGCTACACCAGTTCCCAGGCATTCGTGCTCAGCGGTTATACCGCGGTGGTGGTGGGGCTGCTGGCGGTCCCTGATCAGGAGGGCACCTTCCTGCTGGCCGTGACCCGCGTGACCGAAACGTTGCTGGCGGTGGCCTGCGTGTGTGTCGTCAGCCTTTTGACCGCGCGCCCGGAGGCCGTGGCCAAGGATTACTTCGCCAGGATCGATCAGGTGATCAAGCTCCTGGCGACCCATGCCAGCGCCGCGATTCGTACCGAGGAAAGCGAGGCCGATTTCCACCTTCGGCAAATGCAGCTGCTCGGCCAGATCAGCGCACTGGAAGGGGTACGCCGGCATCTGTATTACGATGCGCCACGCTTGCGCAGCGCCGATGACCTGGTGCAATTGCTCGGCAATCAACTGGTGCTGCTGACTGCGCGGCTGACTGCGTTGCGCCATCAGAGGGAGTTATTGCTTGAGCGCCTGGAAGGTGAGATTCCCCTGGAGATCCAGCGTTTGCTCGCCGAAGAAGTCCTGTTTCTCGATCAACTTGCGCAGTTGGGGCGTGCGATGCCCAATGAGCAACGGCGCCAATTCGCAACGTTGCAGAAGCGCTTCGATGATCTGGCCTACCGTTCCGAGCAACTCATCGAGCCCTATCCGGCGACCTTGCGCTCGCTGTCATGGTCGTTGCGCTGGGAACAGGCGCGTCTGTTGCAGCAGTTTGAAACGATTCTTGAGTTAAGCGATGCGATCCAGAGTGGGCGCAAAGCCAGCAGCCTCCATCGCGGGCAGAAGAACCCGTTGCACATGGACTACACGCTGGCAGCGATGAACGCGATCCGCGCCTTTTGCGCATTGATGGTGGCCGGACTGATCTGGATCGAAACCGGTTGGGACGGCGCACGGGGCGGAATGATCGTCGCCGGGATTCTCTGTTCGCTGATGGCGACGTTTCCGCGGCCACTGCTGGCCGCCCAGAGCTTTGCCCGGGGCCTGGGGCTGGCGCTGGTGGTGTCGGCGGTTCTGCAATTCGCGCTGGTGCCGATGATCAGCAGTTTCGAGTTGTTGGCGCTGTTGCTGGCGCCTTTGCTGTATGCCGTCGCGGTGGGGTTGTCCAGCCCGCCCACCACTGGCACGGGAATTGGGCTCGGGTTGTCGACCTTTCTGTTACTGGGCCCGCAAAACACCGGGCTGGGGCAGAACAGCGCAATCCAGTGGTTCGAGTTTGGCGGCTCGTATGTCTGCGCCACCGCGCTGGCGTTGAGTGTGTATGCCTTGATCTTTCCCTTCAGGCCAGTACTGCGCATTCGTCGGCTGCACCAGCAGAATTGCGAGCAGGTCTACGCCTTGCTGAAAATCCCGGCCACCGATGAAAACCAGTTTGCCTTCGAGAGCCGCATGGTCGATCGCCTGACCATGATGCTGGGCCTGTTGCCGTCCATCGAGGACAAGCCCGCGCGTGACTTGTTCGACGTCAGCCTCGGTTGCATGGCGCTCGGCATTGCATTGAACCAGCTCAGGCAACAGGGGCAGAACAACGCGTTACTGAGCCCGGAAGTGCAAAATCGGCTGTTCGCTACGGTTCGGGAAACCGGGCGACTGGTCGCCGGCCGGGCCGAGGTTGAAGTTGATCGCGTGCTCGATAGCCTGCATGCCCTGGGTGATGAACTGGATGCGCTGCATTCCGGTGTCCATGAGCATCTGTGGTCGGTGTTTCGCATGCGCGTGGCGCTCTTGATCGTGGTGTCGTTCCTGGAACGTCACCGGGGCCACTTTGAACCTGCAGCGCCAAAAGAAGGAGTACCTGCGATTGCCCATTGATCTGGAAATAGGCGGTGTCTACCTGCCGCCGATTGCTCAGGCGCTGCTGCTGGGCTTGCCGATTTATCTGCTGCTGGACTGGATTTTGCGGCGCCTCGGCGTGTTGCAGTTCGTGTGGCATGAAGCCTTGTTCGAGGGCGCGTTGTACGCCTGCGTGTGTGCCACGCTGATTCTGCTGATGGGAGCCTGATGCATTGAAGACGATTCTCGCCCGATTCACGACAGTGGCCGTGGTAGTGCTGGCCTTTGTGCTCGGCTGGTTCGCCTGGGAACACTACACCCGCGCCCCCTGGACCCGGGATGCCCGGGTGCGTGCCGATGTGGTGACCTTGTCCGCCGATGTCGCGGGACGCATCGTCAACCTCGGCGTGCAGGACAACCAGCATGTGGAGAAGGGCCAGTTGCTGCTGGAAATCGATCCCTCGCGCTACGTCCTGGCAGTGGAACATGCCAAGCGTTCGGTGGAAGTGGCGAAGGCCTCACTGGGGCAATCCGAAGCGACCATCGTGGCCAGACAGGCGCTGCTCAAACAGCGTCAGAGCGAGGAGCGCCGCCGCCGTACACTCAAGGAACGCGCAGCGATTTCCGGTGAAGAGTGGGAAAAATCCAGCACCGATGTCTCGGTGGCCCAGGCCGACTTGCTGCGCAACCAGGCCAACCTGGGGTTTGCCCAGGCCAACGTGCATCTGGCCATCGCCGCATTGGCCGAGGCTGAACACGACCTGGAGCGTACCCGGGTCGAATCGCCCGTCAGTGGCTACGTCACCAATCTGCTGACCCGACAGGGCGACTATGCGACCGCGGGTGGTCCCTTGGTGGCGCTGGTGGACAGTGAATCCTTTTACATCAGCGGCTATTTTGAAGAAACCAAACTGCCGCGAATCGGGGAGGGTGACCGGGTTGATATCGAGTTGATGAGTGGCGAACGTTTTGGCGGCACCGTGCAAAGCATCGCTTTCGCGATTGCCGACCGGGAAAACCTGCCCGGCGGCCGTTTGCTGGCCAACATCAACCCCAGTTACACCTGGGTCAAACTGGCGCAACGGGTGCCGGTGCGGATCAGGATCGACGCGGACTATGCCGGTAAAGACAAACTGCGGGCGGGGACGACGGCGACAGTGACCGTCCAGGAAACCCAAAAATCCCAGGATCACCAGTAGCCAATGTAGGAGCAAAGCTTGCTCGCGAAGACGTCAGCACATTCAACATCGATGGCGATTGTCCCACCGCTTTCGCGAGCAAGCTTTGCTCCTACAGGAGGCGTGGTGGATTCCCCATTACGATCAGGCAAAAAAAAGCCCCGCGACCGAATGAGGCGCGGGGCAAAAAAAACCTGGTTGGTTGCGGCCAACCAAAGGAGTTCGTTACAGCGTTACTTGCTGGCGACCGTCTCTGGTTGCCAACCGCCGCCAAGGGCCTTGTAGATTGCGACAATGCCGCGATACAGATCGACTTCGGCCTGGGCCTGGGAGTCTTCCGCCGCCAGACGCTCACGCTGGGCATCGAGCAGGACGAGGAAGTCCGACGACCCTTCGCGGTAGCGAATTTCAGCCAGGTCGGCTGCCGCGCGGCTTGATTCACTCTGACGAATCAGCGAAATCAGGCGTTGCTGGCGTTTGCCGTAATCGCTGAAGGCGTTTTCCGATTCTTCCAGGGCCAGCAGCACTTGTTGCTCGTAGGTCGCCAGTGCGCCCTCGGCATCCGCGTCGGCACCGCGCAAGCGAGCTCGAACGCTGCCCAGGTCAAACGCTGCCCAGGTGATGCTTGGGCCCAGTGCCCAGGCGTTGGCCGCCGAAGAACCGATCTGCGAACCACGCCCGGCGGTCCAGCCAAGGAAGCCGCTGAGACTGACCCGTGGGAACAGGTCCGCCTTGGCCACACCGATACGTGCCGTGGCCGAAGCCAGTTTGCGTTCGGCGCTGAGGACGTCTGGACGACGCTGCAGCAGATCACCCGGATCACCGATCGGCAGCGCCTTGGCAATCGCAGGCAATTCTTTCGGGCTCAAATCGACGGTCAGTTTGTCCGGACGCTCACCCAGCAAGGTGGCGATACGGTTCTTCTGCCGAACCTGTTCCGCCTGCAACTGCGGCACGCTGGCTTCGACGGCCGCCAGGCGTGCATCGGCGCGAACCACATCGAGCTGATCGCCGACGCCGGCATCACGCAGGCTTTCGGTGATCTTGCGCGATTCCTGCTGGTTGTTCAGGTTGGCCAGGGCAATCTTTTCCCGCAGTTGTGCACCGCGCAGTTGACCGTAGGCGTCCACCAGTTCGGCAATCATGGTGACTTGCAGCTGGTACAGATCGGCTTCGGCCGCTTGCTGTTCGGCATCGCTGGATTCCAGGTTGCGCTGGATGCGACCAAACAGGTCCAGTTCCCAGGCCATGTCCAGACCCAGGTCATAGCGTTCGCTATTGACCCGTTTGGTGGTCTGGCCCGGAATCTGACCTTTGCCCAGATCACTGCTTGCACGGCTGGTGATGGTCGGCATGGCGTCATTGCTGACGTCATCACGAATCGCCCGGGCCGCTTTCCAACGGGCGAAGGCGACGCGCAAATCGCGGTTGCCTTGCAGGGATTGCGTCACCAACTGGTTGAGGGTCGGGTCTTCAAACTGTTGCCACCAGACGCCTTCGAAACGCGAGCGGTCGAAGTTTTTCTGGCCGGCAGCGCCATCGGTGGCTGCAGTGATGTTGGCCGGTTCGGTGGCCGGGGTCTTGTAGTCCGGGCCCACGGCGCAGGCACTCAGGGCCAGTACCAGCAGGCTCGGCAGGAAGGCTTTCAGGCTCATTGTTGCGCCTCCAGTTTCAGGGCCTTGGCCGCTTTGCGTTTCTCACCGCGCTCCACAAAGTTACGAATCAATACGTAGAACACCGGCGTCAGCAACAGACCGAAGAAAGTCACCCCGAGCATCCCGGAGAACACCGCCACACCCATGGCATGACGCATTTCGGCACCGGCACCGCTGGAGAACACCAGTGGCACCACACCCATGATGAACGCGAAAGAGGTCATCAGAATCGGCCGCAGACGCAGGCGGCACGCTTCGAGCACCGCAGCCAGCGGGTTCATGCCTTCTTCCTGTTTGTCCTTGGCAAACTCGACGATCAGAATCGCGTTCTTACACGCAAGTCCCACCAGTACGATCAAGCCGATTTGGGTGAAGATGTTGTTGTCGCCTCCCGATGCAATCACACCGGTGATGGCCGACAGCAGTGTCATCGGTACGATCAGGATCACCGCCAGTGGCAGGCTCCAGCTCTCGTATTGAGCCGCGAGTACCAGGAACGCCAGCAATACGCAGAGCGGGAACACAAACAGCGCGGTGTTGCCGGACAGAATCTGCTGGTAGGTCAGGTCGGTCCACTCGTAGGTCATGCCGTTCGGAAGTTCTTCCTTGAGCAGTTTCTCGATGGCCGCTTGAGCCTGGCCGGAGCTGTAGCCTGGGGCTGCCGCACCGTTGATTTCAGCCGTGATGAAGCCGTTGTAGTGCATCACGCGGTCCGGACCCGAGGTGTCGCTGACTTTGATGAAGGTCGCCAGCGGGATCATCTCGCCTTTGTTGTTCCGCACTTTCAGCTGACCGATCTGGTCCGGCTCGAGGCGGAACTGCTGTTCAGCCTGAACGTTGACCTGATAGGTACGGCCGAAGCGGTTGAAGTCGTTGGCATACAGCGAACCCAGGTAAATCTGCAGGGTGTCGAAGATGTCGCTGACGGCCACGCCGTGGGTCTTGGCTTTTTCCCGGT
>Ga0255334_1000442_pt1 | contig 32506 bp, 29 predicted proteins | sample EtOH5_35cm_T3_12_FD_202080 | JGI IMG/M metagenome (GOLD analysis project Ga0255334, IMG submission 202080) | Sandy soil microbial communities from University of British Columbia, Vancouver, Canada - EtOH5_35cm_T3_129 | ecosystem: Engineered > Artificial ecosystem > Sand microcosm > Unclassified ... | reverse complement strand
GCTCGGCGATCTCCCGCTCGCCGGCCGGCTGCCCCATCCTGCCTCGAGGCCAACTCGGTGCTTCCCTGCCAGGTCGGTGCATCAATCCACCGATCCGGCAGGAAAGCACCGAAGTCGGGGCCGGTCAGGCCGGGACGAGGTGCGACGGGAGGATGTCGAAGTGGTCCGGCGCGATCGTCAGCTCGGCGCGGCCGCCCGTGAGGGACCGCAGGTCCAGCACGTAGCGGCTCAGCTCCGACTCCGGCACCAGCGCCTCGATCCGCACGATCCCGCCCTCGAGCGACTGCGTGTCGGCGATGCGCCCGCGCCGCGTCGACAGGTCGCCCATCACGTCGCCCTGCGCCGAGGTCGGCACGGTGACCGAGATGCGCGAGATCGGCTCGAGAACCACGGACCCGGCGGCGACCAGCGCCTCCTTCAGACCGAGGGCGGCGGCGGTGCGGAACGCCATGTCGGAGGAGTCCACGGGGTGAGACTTGCCGTCGAACACCTCGACCCTGACGTCGACGATCGGGTGCCCGTGGGGCCCGCCGGCGGCCATGCCCTCCTGGACACCCCTCTGCACGGCGGCCATGTAGTTGCGCGGGATCGAGCCGCCCACCACGGAGTCGACGAACTCGTACCCGCTGCCGTGCGGCAGGGGCGAGACGCGCATGTTGACCACGGCGTACTGGCCGTGACCACCGGACTGCTTCTTGATCTTGCCCTCGGCCTCGGCAGGCCTGGCGATCGTCTCGAGGTACCCGACGGGCACGGGCGACGTGGTGACGTGCACCGAGAACACACGCGCCAGCCGTTCGAGCGCGACGGCGAGGTGGGTGTCACCGAGGCCGCGCAGCACGGTCTTGTCCACGGTGCGGTCGATGGCCAGCGTCGGGTCCTCGGCGACCAGGCGCGACAGCGCGGCGGACAGCCGGTCGTCGTCGGACTGGGTGACGGGCTCGAGCGCCAGCGCGTAGACCGGCTGGCGCACCTTGCCGGGCCTGGCCCGCAGCGCCGAGCCGCCGGGCGCACCCCTGCCCGTCAGCAGCGAGCCGGACGGTGTCCCCGCGAGCTTGGCGACCGCGGCGACCTCGCCGGCCTGCACCTCGTCGACCGGCAGGTGCTCCTTGCCGCGCATCCGGAACAGGCCGGGCAGGCGCTCCTCGGCACCGGTGGTCGTGTTGGTCAGCTTGTCGCCGGCGCGCACGGTGCCGCTCAGCACGCGGACCATCGTCACCTGGCCGACGAAGGGATCGGCCACCGTGCGGAAGGCGTGCACCAGCACCGGCCCCGCCGGGTCGGGCGCGACCTCGACCGGTGTGTCGCCCGCGTAGACGGTGGCCACCGACTCGGTGGGCACGGGGGACAGCTCGCACACGAGGTCCGTGAGCCGGTCGACGCCCACGCCGGTCAGGCCGGAGGCGACGAGGACGGGGAACGCCTCGCCCGCGCGCACCTCGGCGGCGAGCGTCTTCTCCAGGTCCGCGACCGACGGGACCTCGCCGGCCAGGTAGGCCTCGAGCTGCTCGTCGTCGTGCGAGACGATCTCCTCGGTGACCTCGTCGTGCAGCTTGTGCTCCTCGTCGAGCATCTGCTGCGGGACGGGCTGCATGCGGTGCCGGCCGTCCGGGGTGTAGGCGTACCCCTCCTCGGCCAGGACGTCGGCGATGCCCTCGAACGCGGACTCCTCGCCCAGCGGCAGCTCGAGCGGCACCAATCCGTCGCCGAAGGCGTCGCGCAGCTCGGCCAGCACGCGGTGGAAGTCGGCGCGCGGCTTGTCCTCCTTGGTGATGACGAACATCCGCGGCACGCCGAGCTCGGCGGCGGCCTGCCACGCGATGTGGGTGCCGGCCTGCACGCCCTCGACCGCGGACACGACGATCAGCGCGACATCCGCGGCGGCCAGCGCGGCGTCGACCGACCCGGCGAAGTCGAGGAAGCCGGGGGCGTCCAGCAGCGTGATGTCGTAGGTGTGGCCATCGTCGGCGTCCCACGTGAACGGCGCGGCGGCGAGAGACAAGGAGATGTGCCGCGCGACCTCCTCCGGCTCGTGGTCGCAGACGGTGGTCCCGTCCTCGACCTTCCCCGGCCTGGTCAGCACGCCGGCGCGGTGGAGAAGCGCCTCGGCGAGCGTGGTCTTGCCGGCACCGCTGGCGCCGAGCAGCGCCACGGTGCGGACTCTGGGCTTCGTTGCCTGGTCCATGTCGTCTCCTAGGGAGCGTTCCGTCTGGCCAGGCTAGTCACAACGGGCTCCCCGCGTCAGGACGACGGTCCCTGGTCCCCCGCCCCGTCGGGGACCGCGCCGGGCTCAGATCGCGGCGAGGACGTCGACGACGAAGACGAGGGTGGACCCGGCGGGGATGCCCTCCTTCTCGGTGTCCCCGTAGCCCAGCTCCGGCGGGATGACGAGCAGCACCTGGCTGCCCACCGGGATCCCGACGAGGCCCTGGTTCCAGCCGTCGATGACGTTCGCCTGGCCGAGCGGAGCCACGGGGAACGTCGCGCCGTTCTCCCAGGAGGAGTCGAACGAGGTGCCGTCCCACAGCCAGCCGCTGTACTTGACGACCACCGACTGGCCCTCCTCGGTGACCGGTCCGGTGCCCTCGACGAGGGGCTGGACCGTCAGCTCGGTCGGGGCGTCACCGGTGGCCGCTGTCAGGGTGGGCTGCCCGGAGTCGTCGCGGGTGACGGTCGGCAGGCCGTCCACCGGGTCGACCTGCGTGCCCTCCGCCTTCGTGGGGAGGGTCTGGGCGCCGACGACGTCGACGACCGCAAGGGTCGCGCCGTCCGCACCGGCGAGGGCGAGCAGCAGGCGCGTACCGACCTTGCGGCCGGTGAGGGCGTCGACGAGCACGGCCGGCAGCTGCGCCGGGTCGAGCGTCACGGCCTCGGGGTGACCCACGTCGTAGGTGGTGCCGAGGTCGGAGCCGTCCGCGCCGGAGACCCACGCCGAGTGCAGCGACAGCAGCTGGCCGGCCTCGATCGTGTCGCCGTCGCCCTCGACGAGCAGCCGCGAGACGTCGCTCGTGACGGTGAACGGCGTCGCGGGCAGCGTCATCGTCGCGGCGGAGCCGAAGTCGCCGTCCACCGTGATCGCGTCGACCGCCGCGACGTCCTCGGCCGTCGGGCCGTCCCCGCCGGCCGCGGTGCTCGTCGGTGTGGGCGTGGGCTCGGGCGACCCCTCGCCCGAGCAGGCGGCGAGGCCGCCGAGGCCGAGCGCAAGGATCAGGACTGCGCCGACTGCGGCGCGTGCGGTGGTCGAGCGGCGCACGGGGTCCTCCGGGGTCTCGCTGTCGGCACCGGCGGCGGCCGGCCCCGGGGAACGGTACGCGACGCTCCTGTGGGTCGGGCAATCCCGGCCGACCCCCCGTCGGCCCTGGCGCGGTCCCGGCACGGGCGGGATGCTGTGGCCATGTCAGCCGTCGTGGTCTACGAGTCGATGTTCGGGTCGACCAGGGCGGTGGCCGAGGCGGTCGCCGCAGGCCTGGGGGGCGCGACGCTGCTCGAGGTGGGCGCGTTCCTCGGTGGTCCCGAGCACGGCGCGCTGCCGGCGGACGTCACCCTGCTCGTCGTCGGCGGCCCGACCCACGCCTTCGGCCTGAGCAGGCCGGGCACCCGCAAGGACGCGGAGGCCAAGTTCGGCCCGACGATCTCCGCCATCGGTGTGCGCGAGTGGCTGGACCAGCTGCAGGTTCCCCAGGACCTGGCGGTCGCGGCCTTCGGCACCAAGCTCGCCAGCCCGCTCGCCGGCTCGGCGGCGCGCGGCATCGCGCAGCGGCTGCGCAAGCTCGGCGGCCGGCTGCTGCTGCCGGCCCAGGACTTCTTCGTCCCCGGCACCGTGGGGCTGGACGAGACGCTGCTCGACGACGCCCGGGCGTGGGGCGCCAAGGTGGCGGCCGCCGCGGGCGCCCGAGACTAGGAGACCACCGTCCCGAAGGCCAGCCCCAGCGCGAAGGTGGCGGCCGCCGCGCCATAGCCGATGGCCAGCTGGCGCAGCGCGCGCTTGAGCGGCGCGGCCCCGGACAGCAGACCGACGACGGCTCCGGTGCCCAGCAGTGCGATCCCGACGAGCCCGGCGGCCCACGCCACCGCGACCCACCCCTGCGCGCCCAGCAGGTACGGCAGCACCGGGAGGATTGCCCCCGAGGCGAAGAAGCAGAAGCTGGCGCCGGCCGCACCCCGCCCGGTGCCGATCGCCTCGTGCTCGTCGGCCACCGCCTGCGGGGCCGCCGGGGACGGTTCACCGGGCAGTGCCGTCGACGTGCGCAGCAGCGACGGCGAGACCTGATGGGTCTCCTGGTACTGCGCGAGCGACGTGAGCACGGTGTCCGCTCGGTGCTGTGCGGCGGAGGCGTCCATGCCGCGCGCCCGGTAGACGAGGGCGAGCTCGTTGGCGTCGACGTCGAGGTCCGCCAGGGCGCGCATGGCACGGCGGCCGGGCCGGCCCGCCTCGAGCAGCTCGCGCTGCGAGCGCACCGAGACGTACTCGCCGGCGGCCATCGACAGGGCGCCGGACAACAGGCCCGCCATGCCGGAGAGCAGCACGGTCCGGTTGGACACCCCGCTCGCGCCGATGCCCAGCACCAGCGCGAGGTTGCTCACCAGGCCGTCGTTCGCGCCGAACACCGCGGCGCGGAACCTGCCCGAGATCCGGTTGCGGCCCCGCAGCGCCAGGCCCCGGACCACCTCCTCGTGGATGCGCTCGTCGGCGGCCATCTGCGCCGTCGCGTCCTCGTCCACCTGGTACGACGAGCGGGCCTCCGCCCGCTGAGCCAGCGCGAGCGTGAACACGGACCCGAAGCGCCGGGCGAGCCGGCCCAGCACGCGGCTGCGCCACCCGCCGCGCAGCGGCCTGCCGCCGTGATCGCCGAGCAGCTCGAGCCAGTGGGCCTCGTGCCGCCCCTCGGCCTCCGCCAGGGCGAGGAGGATCTCGCGCTCCTCGCCGGTGCGGCGCGAGGCGAGGTCGCGGTAGACCGCGGCCTCGGCGCGCTCGTCGGCCAGGTAGCGCCGCCACCGCCTCACCTGGGCGGGCGTCGGGCCGGGCCGTGCCGCCCCCCCCGTGGCAGAGGTGAGCGCGTTCGCCGGGGTCTCGGGCTCGTCGGACATCGCCGCCCATGGTCGCACCAGTGTTTGCCCTGGTCACCATGAGAACCCGGATTCGGCTGCCCGAACACCCGCGCTCGGCCCTCCTTCCCGTCCCTGCGCCGCGACGTGGTCGCGAATCACGACCCGGACCTCGCAGACGTCGGGGCGTCCTAGGCTGCGCGGGTGCCGCGCCTGCTCCTCGACGTGACCCCGTTGCGGGTCAGCCCGGCGTTCCGGCGGCTGTGGCTGGGCCTGGCGGTGGCGAACCTCGGCGGTCAGCTGACCGTCGTCGCGGTGGGCCTCCAGGTGTACGCGCTGAGCCGGTCGACCTTTGCGGTCGGTGTGCTCGGGCTGTGCGTGCTGGTGCCGCTCGTCGTGTTCGGCCTGTACGGCGGCGCGATCGTCGACCGCTACGACAGGCGGTCGGTCGCGCTGATCGCCTCGGTGGTCAGCTGGGCCGCGGTGCTGGGCCTGCTGGCGCAGGCGGTCGCCGGCAACCGCGACGTGTGGGTGCTGTACCTGCTCGCGGCGGTCCAGTCCGGCGCGGGAGGGGTCAACGCCCCGGCCCGTGGGGCGATCTACCCTCGGCTGCTCGAGCCGAGGCTGATGCCCGCCGCCAACGCGCTGCACACGCTGGGCTTCAACGTCGCGCTGACGGGCGGCCCGCTGCTGGGCGCGGTGCTCGTCGCGTCCGTCGACTACGCGCTGGCCTACGGCCTGGACGCCGCGCTGTTCGGGTTCGCGCTGTTCGCGCTGTGGAGCCTGCCGCCCATCCCGCCGGAGAGTGCCACGCCGCCGCCCGCCGGGCTGCGCTCCGTGATCGACGGCCTGCGCTACCTCGGCACGCGACCCAACGTGCGGATGACGTTCCTGGTGGACCTCGTCGCGATGGTCACGGCGATGCCGCGCGTGGTGTTCCCGGCCGTCGGCGTGTTGTACCTCGGCGGCGGCGAGGTGACCACCGGCGCGCTGACGGCGGCGATCGCGACCGGCGGCATCCTCGCCTCGCTCCTGTCCGGTGGCCTGACCCGGGCGCGCCGGCAGGGGCAGGTGATCGTCTGGTCGATCACCACGTGGGGGCTGTCGGTCCTCGCGTTCGGCGCGGTGCTCGTCGCCGTCGGGCCGGCGTCGCCGCAGCGGGTGCTGTGGCCCGCGCTCGTCGTCGCCTTCGCCGCGCTCGCCCTGGCCGGTGCCGCGGACAGCGTCAGCTCGGTGTTCCGCCAGACGATCCTGCAGACCGCGACGCCGGACGAGATGCGCGGGCGGCTCCAGGGCGTGTTCATCGTCGTGGTCGCGGGTGGTCCGCGGCTGGGCGAGCTGTGGCTGGGCGGGCTCTCGTCACGCGTGGGCGAGGCGTGGGCGGTGGCGATCGGCGGCGCGCTGTGCGTGGTGGTGCTGTGGGTGCTCGTCCGCGCGCAGCGGGCGTTCTGGCACTACGACGCGCAGGAACCGCAGCCGTAGGCGCAGGTCAGGCGGCGGCCTCGACCGGCGCGGGCTCGTCGGCCGCCTGCGCCCCGCGCCCCGCCCGGCGCAGCCCGGGGTAGGCGAGCAGGGTCGCCGCGGCCACGGCGACACCGACGCCGAAGACGACGAGGAACCCGCCCCGCGACCCGGCGGCGTCGACCCGGGCGCCGCCCACGGAGGACCCGACGGAGACCCCGACGGTCAGCGCCGTGACCACCCACGTGAGCCCCTCCGTCAGCCGGCGCGCCGGCACCAGCGCCTGCACCAGGCCGTTGCCGGCGATGATCGACGGCGAGATGGTGAAGCCGACGACGAACATCGTCGCGGCGAGCGCCACGAGGTTGCCGACGATGAGGAACAGGCTCTCGCCGAGCGCGAGCAGCACCATCGCGACCGCGAACCGCTGCGGCAGCGGGCGGTGCCAGTGGCGGGCGCCGTACAGCAGCCCGGACAGCATCGAGCCGAGGGCGAACATCGCGAGCACCACGCCCGCGGCGCCCTTGTTGCCCTGCTCCTCCGCGAAGGCGACGGTCGCGACGTCGGTGGCGCCGAAGATCGCGCCCATCCCGACGAAGACGACGACGAGCAGCACCATCCCCGGGATGCGCAGCACGTTCCCGCCGGGGTGTCCGGCCGCGCGCGGCGCGGCCGGCGGCTCGGTGCGCCGCAGCGAGAGGAACCACACCGCACCCACGGCCACCGCGAGCAGCGGGGCGAGCAGGCCCGTGACCGGCGCGGCGCTCGTCGCGAGGAACGTGGCGACGACGGGCCCGACGACGAAGATCAGCTCGTCGACCGCCGACTCGAGCGAGTACGCGGTGTGCAGCAGGCGAGGCTCGCCGGCCAGTGCGTACGTCCAGCGGGCGCGCACGAGCGAGCCGAAGTTGCCGCCCGAGCCCGCCAGCACCGCGCCGGCGTAGAGCCACGCCGGGTGGGCGTGGGTCGCGGCGGCGACCGCGAGCACGACGAGCCCCGCGCAGCCGACCGTGACGACCGGTCGCATGACGCGCGACTGCCCGTGGCGGTCGACCAGGCGGGCGATGAGCGGCCCGGTGGCCGCCGCGGCGACGAGGCACGCCGCCGACACGCGTCCCGCCAGGCCGTAGGAGCCGTAGAGCGAGCTCACCACCAGGACGATCGCGATGCCGACCATCGCCATGGGCATGCGCGCCACCGCGCCGGCCGCGCTGAACGCCACCGCGCCGGGGCGCGCGAAGACGTCGCGATAGGGCTGGAACATCCACTCATCCTCGCACCGGGCACCGACACGGCTCATGCGTACGTGCGCGGCGGTTTCGGTTGCGTTACGGGATCAGGTCGCTCGTCCGACTCGACGCCCGCAGCGCGCTGGCCTGCGCGGACGCATGCCGGCGATGGGTGAGATGCCCCATGACGGGTGTCATGACCGCTACGACGGTTTACACACTTTTTGCCTGGGAGCCGTTTCCTGGTCGCGGAAGGCGTTGCAGGGTGGGACCAGGTGGGGATCGCGAGCCCCCCTCTGTTCCGGACGAGCCGCCCGACCCCGGCCGAATCCCTCGACCACCCGCGGTGTCCGACCCCCGACGACGGTGACCCCAGTGGTCGGCGTGCGTCCATGGTCCGGCCACGGCGCCGGGCAGTCCCCGTCCTCCACGAAAAGGGGCTTGCCGTGTTCATCTTCATCCTCCAGGTCCGCCACATGCTGGCCGGCCAGGGCGAGGTCTACCTGTTCGCGTTCTTCTCCACGCTCGTCTGGGTGCTCTGGCTGCTCAAGGTGGTCCTCTCCCGCAGGTACAAGCCGTTCACCGAGCCGTACCGGGTGAGCACGAGCGTCGTCGTGCCCGTGGTCGACGAACCGCTCGACCTGTTCCGCGACGTCCTCGCCCGGATCGCCGCACAGCGGCCCGACGAGGTGATCGTGGTCATCAACGGAGCACCCAACCCAGCCCTGGAACGGGTGTGCGAGGAGTTCGCCCCCCTGGTCCGCTGCGAGCTGGGCGCGGGGCGGGCGTCCGCGCTGCTCCAGCAGGTCGACGAGATCAACATGGGGCAGCGCGAACGCGTGGTGGAGCTGGCCGTGCGGATGTGCGGCGGCTCGGTGCTCAACCACCGGGTGGGCGTGCTCGGCGCGGCGTTCAAGCCGCACACCGACGACGTGCGCGACTCGCCGGCCCTCAACGTCGCCGCCGCGCTGCACCTGCGCGGCGCGCAGGTGACGGTGTACGACCCGGAGGCGGGCGACACCGCGCGGGCGACGTTCCCCACGCTCGGGTACGTGACGAGCGTGGAGGAGGCCGTCGAGGGCAGCGACGTGGTGCTGCTGCTGACCGAGTGGGACGAGTTCCTGCGCGTCGAGCCGGCCCGGCTGGCCGCCCTGACGCACGCCCCGCGCGTCATCGACGCCCGTGGCCGCCTGGACCCGACCCGCTGGCGCGAAGCCGGCTGGCAGTTCCAAGGCCTCGGCCGCTGGGCCGCCTGACCCCCCGCGAACGCCGAGTGCCGGTCCTGTTCGCCGACTGCCGCCGGTATTGGGCCGGCACTCGGTGAATGACACCGGCACTCGGCGAACGGGGGGGGTCAGGATGTGAGGGCGGCGCTCACCACGTTGTGGGCTTCCGCCTGGACCTGGGCCAGGTGCTCGGGGGAGACGAACGACTCGGCGTAGATCTTGTAGACGTCCTCGGTTCCGGACGGCCGCGCGGCGAACCACGCGTCCTTCGTCGTCACCTTGAGCCCGCCGATCGGCGCGCCGTTGCCGGGCGCCGTGGTCAGCCGCGCGGTGATGTCCTGGCCTGCCAGCGTCGTGGCCGTCACCTGCGAGGGGGACAGCGCCGCGAGCGCCGCCTTCTCCTCGCGCGTCGCCGCGGCGTCCACGCGTGCGTACCAGGAGCGCCCGTGGCGCCCGACGAGCTCCGCGTGGTGCTGCGACGGCGTCCTCCCGGTGCGCGCCAGGATCTCGGAGGCGAGCAGGCAGGCGATGATCCCGTCCTTGTCCGTGGTCCACACGGTGCCGTCCGTGCGCAGGAACGACGCGCCCGCCGACTCCTCGCCGCCGAACCCGACCGACCCGTCCACCAGCCCCGGCACGAACCACTTGAACCCGACCGGCACCTCGAGCAGCGTGCGCCCGAGCGATGCGGCGACCCGGTCGATCAGCGACGACGAGACGAGCGTCTTGCCGATCGCCGTGCCCGGCTCCCAGCCCGTGCGCGCGCCGCCGTACAGGTAGTCGATCGCGACCGCGAGGTAGTGGTTGGGGTTCATCAGCCCGTCGGCGGTGACGATCCCGTGCCGGTCGGAGTCGGCGTCGTTGCCGGTCGCGATGTCGAACGGCGCGCCGTCGGCCATGCGGGCGACGAGCGAGGCCATCGCGTACGGCGACGAGCAGTCCATCCGGATCCTGCCGTCCCAGTCCAGCGTCATGAACGACCACCGGGGGTCGACGTCCGGGTTGACCACCGTCAGGTCGAGCGAGTGCCGCTCGGCGATCGCGCCCCAGTACTCCACCGATGCCCCGCCGAGCGGGTCCGCGCCGATCCGCACGCCGGCGGCGCGGATCGCGTCGAGGTCCACGACGTTCGGCAGGTCGTCCACGTAGGCGAGCAGGTAGTCGTGCTTCCTCGTCGTCTCCGCCGCGAGCGCGGCCGCCAGCGGGACCCGCGGCACGGCGCGCCAGCCGCCGCCGAGCAGCTCGTTGGCTCGTCGTGCGATCCACGCCGTCGCCTCGGAACCCGCCGGGCCCCCGTCCGGCGGGTTGTACTTGAAGCCGCCGTCGCGCGGCGGGTTGTGCGACGGGGTGACGACGATGCCGTCCGCCAGCCCCGGACCGCTCGTCCGCACGCCCGCGGCGGTGCCCGCGCCGTTGTGGATGAGGATCGCGTGCGAGACGGCCGGCGTCGGGGTCCACGAGTCGCGCGCGTCGACGTGCACCTCGACGCCCGCCGCGGTGAGCACCTCGAGCGCGGTGCCCCACGCGGGCCGCGACAAGCCGTGGGTGTCGCGGCCGATGAACAGCGGGCCGTCCGTGCCCCGCCCGCGCCGGTACTCGACGATCGCCGCGGTGATCGCGACGATGTGCGCCTCGTTGAAGGCGGTGTCCAGCGCCGAGCCGCGGTGGCCGCTGGTGCCGAACACCACCTGCTGGAGCGGGTCGGCCGGGTCGGGGACGCGGTCGTAGTACGCCGCGAGCAGGGCGTCGACGTCGATGAGGTCCTCGGGACTGGCGGGCAGGCCGGCGCGCGGGTGCATGCCGCCATCCTCCCGCACGCCCCCTGCTTCCGCCGAGCGCATCGTTCGTCAGCGAACGCGTATGCCCTGGCGTCCGGAACGTGCGCGCCCGGCGACCAACGATGCGCTCGGCGGGGTGGGGTCTGGCGGGGAGGTGCGGGCGGGGCGGGCGTGGGACGGGGTGCGTGGGTGGGTGCGGCGGGGGGATCGGTAGGGTGCTCGGCATGGCTGCGCCGATGAGTGAGTACGTGTCGCGTCCCTTCCAGGGGCTGCCGGGCGAGCCCGACTGGGTCGCGCTGCGCGAGCTGGTCCCCGCCGCCACGGCGACGGCGCGCACGACGAAGGAGCACGGCGCCCGCGACGTCCTCGTCTCCACCTCCCTGCCGGACGCCTGGCCCGCGCTGCACCGCCAGGACGGCACCGTGATCGTCGCGCTCCAGACGCGCAGCAGCTCGGGCGACGCGAGCCGCGACGTCGCGCAGGTGCTGCTCGAGGCGCTGGATGCCGAGCCCGGCACCGCGATCCAGACGCTCGGCCTGCCCACCCCCGGCCCCCGGCTCCAGGACGTGCTCGACCCGTCGGTGCCGTTCGAGGTGACGATGCGGGAGAGCTTCGACTACTGGATGGACGCCTCGACCGAGCAGACCGCGCAGGTCAAGGCCGCCCTGGAGGAGGCCGACTCCGGCATCCTGCCGGCCGTGCGGCTGGCGAGCGTCGCGTCGGCGTACTGGACGCGGATGTCCGGTCGCGAGTACGTGCGCTGGGTGCAGCCGCTCGACGAGCAGGTGGTGCTCGACGGGCTGGCGCGGCTCCACTCGCGCCGCGAGTCCGGGTTCGGCGGGGCGAAGTTCGTCGGCTACTTCCGTGCGTGCGGCCTCGTGGTCCCGGTGTGGGAGCTCGCCCGCGGCACCGAGGCGGAGCAGGTGGACGACGAGATCGCGGGCTTCGCGCCCCGCTTCGAGGCGGCGATCGCGGACGACGAGCCCCTCGGCGCCGATGCCCGGCGCGCCCGCGCCGGCCTCGTCGCCCGCCAGGTGACGCTCCGCTGAACCCGCGCAGGCGAGGTCGGGGTCCGCATCGATAGGCTTGACCCCGTGCCGCGTCCCTCCCGCGCCACCAAGGCCGACCGCGGCTCGGGCCTGCCCGAGGAGCCGTCCGGCGAGGCGGTCGAGCCTTCCCCCGAGGCCGTCGTCGCCGGGACGGCGGCCGTCCTGCCGCGCAGCACCCGCGACCGGCAGCGCGCCGCCGTGGTCATCCCGGCGCACGACGAGGCGCGCCGCATCGCGGCCACCGTGCGCGCCGTGCGGGCGATCCCCGGGGTGGACCTGGTGCTCGTCGTGGACGACGGCTCGGTGGACGACACCCAGCACGTCGCGCGGGAGGCCGGCGCGGTCGTCGTGCGCCTCTCGCACAACCGCGGCCGGGCCGCCGCGATGGAGACGGGCGCGGCCGTGGTGGCGATGCGGGACGTGCCCGACCGCCCGGCGCGCTCGCTGCTGTTCCTCCCCGCGGACCTCGCCGAGTCGGCCGTCGCGGTGGCGCCCCTGGTGCCGCCGGTGCTCGCCGGCGAGGCGGACATGACGGTGGGCCAGCTGGCGTCGCCGATCGCGCCGGGCGGCCACGGGCTGATCGTCGCGCAGGCGCGGCGGGCCATCGCGCAGCTGACCGGCTGGACCCCGGCGGACCCGATGTCCCCCCTGCGCTGCCTGACGCGCGAGGCGTTCGAGGCGGCCACACCGCTGGCCCACGGCGTGGGCATCTGGCCCGCGATGACGATCGACCTGCTGCGGGCCGGCTTCCGGGTGACCGAGGTGCCGTGCGAGCTGCGCCACCACCCGGAGGGCGGTTCGCTGCGCAGCCAGGTGACGCGGCTCGTGGGCGCCCGTGACGTCGAGCTGGCGATCGGCGCCCGCCGGGCGCGCGCCGCGGCGGACTCGGTGCGCGACAAGGTGATGCGCCCCGGGCGCGGCCGCTGAGCGGACCTCCGGCCCGGGTCGGTGCACCAGCCACTACCCTGCCGACAGACCCGCGCACCCCTGGGGAGGACCGATGAGTGCCCGACTGCGGTACGCCTACCTGGGCCCGGCGGGCACGTTCACCGAGGAGGCGCTCTTCCAGGTCGTCTGGCCGCAGGACGCGGTGCTGCTGCCGCAGACCGACGTCGGCTCGGCGATCGCCGCCGTCCGCTCGGGCGAGGCCGACCACGCGGTCGTCGCCATCGAGAGCACCGCCGAGGGCGGCGTCACGGCCACGCTCGACGCGCTGGCGGCCGGCGACCCGCTGGTGATCCTGCGGGAGATGCTGGTCCCGGTGCAGTTCACGCTGGCGGCCGCCGCCGGCGTGGCGCTCGGCGAGGTGCGCCGCGTCGGCGCCCACCCGCACGCGTGGGTGCAGTGCCGGCGCTGGCTCACCGCGAACCTCCCGGACGCCGTCCACGTGCCGGCGACGAGCAACACCGCCCCCGCGAAGCTGATCGCCGAGCGGAACGCCGACCCGTCGCTGCCGGCGCCGACGTTCGACGCCGCGCTGGTGCCGCCGGCCGCGGTCGGGCGCTACGGCCTGGTGCCGCTGGCCGACGGGGTCTCCGACAACCCGCAGGCGATGACGCGGTTCGTCCTCGTCGGCCATCCCGGGGACGTCCCGGCGCCCACCGGCGCGGACAAGACGACACTCGTGGTCCACCTGCCCGACAACGAGGCCGGCGCGCTGCTGGCGATGCTCGAGCAGTTCGCGGTGCGCGGGGTCAACCTGTCGCGGATCGAGTCGCGGCCGATCGGCGACTCCCTGGGCCGGTACTCGTTCTCGATCGACGCCGAGGGCCACATCCTCGACGAGCGGATCGGCGAGGCCGTGATGGGCCTGCGCCGGCGCTGCCCGTACGTGCGGTTCCTCGGCTCCTACCCGCGGGCGGACGCCGTCCCGCCGACCGTGCACGTCGGCACCGCCGACGGCGACTTCGTCTCCGCGCGGCGCTGGCTCGAGGCGCTCCGGGGCGGGCTGGCTACCTAGGCGACGGCGGGGCGACGCGCACGACGAGCGCGCCGGGGTCCACCCGCGCGGACAGCTGCCGGACACGCCCCACGCTGTCGCCGTCCACCTGCACCTGGTCGCCCCCGACGATCTGGAGCCGCACCGAACGGGCGCGCACGTGGTCGATCCGGCCGATCTTGGCGGGCAGCTCGCTGCGCACCCCGACGCGCTGGAGCAGCACCTCGCCGAACAGCTGCGCCCAGCCGGCGACGCCGCCGCGCGTGTCGATCGCCGCGAGGTCGAGCCACCCGTCGTCCAGCTCGGCGTCCGGCAGCAGCGTGATACCGCCGGGCAGCTTGCCGCAGTTGCCGACGAGCATCGAGCGTCCGCGCACCTCGACCCAGCCGTGGTCGTCCACCTTGGCGCGCACGCGCAGCCGGCGGCCGTGCAGGTGGCGGACGGCGGCGACGAAGTAGGCGATCCAGCCGACCCGCGCCTTGAGGTTCTCGTCCGCGTCGGCGACCATCGCGGCATCCACGCCGACGCCGCCGATGACCAGGAACACGTGCTCGGCGCGCGCACCCGGTGGCGGGTCCGGATCGGCCCAGCGCTCGACGGTGACGCGGCCGACGTCGATGGTGCGGTCGAGCCCGTCGAGGGCGATCGACAGGGCCGCGGCGCGGTCGCCGAGCGGCAGGTCGAGGTTGCGCGCGAGCAGGTTGCCCGTGCCGACCGGCAGCAGGCCCATCGGGATGGCGGTGTGGGCGAGCACCTCGGCCACCGCGCGGACGGTGCCGTCGCCGCCGGCGGCGACGACGAGCCGCGCGCCGGCCGCCAGCGCGGCGCGCGCCTGGCCGACACCGGGGTCGGTCGCAGTGGTCTCGAGCCACATCGGCTCAGGCCAGCCGCGGGCCTCCGCCGCGGCGCGCACCTGCGACCGCAGCGCCGTGACCCCGGGTTTGCTGGGGTTCGCCACGACGGCGACGAGCTGCGGCTCGTGCACCGCGGGCTCGTCGGGCTCCGCCGGGCCGAGGTGGGAGCGGATCTGCACCTGCCGCCGGGCCATCCAGACGACGAGCGCGATGGCGACGGCGGCGAGCACGACGGCCGCCACCGCGACCCACGAGCGCCACTCCATGCCGGGCAATCTAGAGCGGGAACCCCGGGTCCGCGCGTCCTCCTGGCGGTGGATAGGCTCGTCAGGTGATCGACCTGCGCCTGCTGCGCGCCGAGCCCGACGTGGTGCGCGCCTCCCAGACCGCCCGTGGCGAGGACCCGCACGTCGTCGACGCCGCGCTCGACGCCGACGCCCGCCGCCGCGCCGCCCTGACGGGTTTCGAGACCGCGCGCGCCGCCCAGAAGGCGCTCGGCGGCCAGGTAGCCAGGGCGTCCGGCGAGGACAAGCAGCACCTGCTGGCCAAGGCCCGGTCGCTGGCCGACGAGGTCAAGGCCCTGGCGGCCGAGGCGGACGCCGCCGCCGCGGAGCTCGACGAGGTGCTGTGGACGATCCCCAACGTGGTGGTTCCCGGCATCCCGTCCGGCGGCGAGGACGACTACGTGGTGGTCAGGACCGTCGGTGAGCCGCGCGACTTCGCCGCCGAGTACGGCGCGGACTTCGCCGTGAAGGACCACCTGGACCTCGGCGAGCGGCTGCGTGCCATCGACATGGACCGCGGCGTCAAGGTGTCCGGGGCCCGGTTCTACTTCCTCACCGGCATCGGCGCGCTGCTCGAACGGGCGCTGATGAACGCGGCGATGGACACGGTGATCGCGCACGGGTTCACGCTGACCACCCCGCCCACGCTGGTGCGGCCGGAGATCATGCGCGGCACCGGCTTCCTCGGCGCGCACGCCGACGAGATCTACCACCTGCCCGCCGACGACCTGTACCTCGTCGGCACCTCGGAGGTGGCGCTGGCCGGCTACCACTCGGACGAGATCCTCGACCTGTCCGCGGGGCCGCGCCGGTACGCGGGCTACTCGTCGTGCTACCGGCGCGAGGCCGGCTCCTACGGCAAGGACACGCGCGGCATCATCCGCGTCCACCAGTTCAACAAGGTGGAGATGTTCACCTACACGGTCGCGGAGGACGCCGAGGCCGAGCACGACCGGCTGCTGGCGATCGAGGAGGAGATGCTCGCCATGGTCGAGCTGCCCTACCGGGTGATCGACACCGCGGCGGGCGACCTGGGCTCGTCGGCCGCCCGGAAGTTCGACTGCGAGGCCTGGCTGCCGAGCCAGGGCCGCTACCTGGAGCTGACGTCCACGTCGAACTGCACCACGTTCCAGGCGCGCCGCCTGAACGTGCGGGAGCGCGCGACGGGCGGCGAGCCGCGCACGGCGGCGACCCTCAACGGCACCGCGGTGTCGACGCGATGGATGGTGCCGATCCTCGAGAACCACCAGCAGGCGGACGGCTCGGTGCACGTGCCCGCCGGCCTGCGCCCGTACCTGAACGGCTTGGAGGTCCTCACGCCATGACCCGATCCGCCGAACCCGGCACTTCCACCCGAACCCGGCAGTCCCGACTGCCGGGTTCGGCGCAAGCTGCCGGGCTCGGTGCGGGGGGTGGCGCGGGTGGGTAGGGCGCGGCTGGTCGCCCTCGACGTCGACGGCACCGCGATGACCTTTGACGGCGCGGTGTCCGACGAGCTGCGGGCGGCCGTCGCCGACGTGGTGGCCGCGGGCGTCCACGTGGTGCTCGCCACGGGCCGCTCGCTGCGCTCGGCCTACGACGGCGCGGTGGCGATCGGCCTGACGGAGGGCTGGATGGTGTGCTCCAACGGCGCCGTCCTCGCGCGGCTCGACCCGGACGAGGACGCCGGCTACGAGCTGGTCAAGGTGGTGACGTTCGACCCCGAGCCTGCGCTGCGCCTGCTCGCCGCCGAGCTGCCCGGCGCGCTGTACGGGGTGGAGAACCTCGGCATCGGGTACCTCGTCACCGCACCGTTCCCGCCCGGCGAGCTGACCGGCGAGATCGAGGTGGTGCCGTTCGAGAAGCTGTGCGCGGCACCGGCGAGCCGCGTGGTGATCCGCGCGCCGGAGCAGACTCCGGAGGAGTTCCACGAGCTCGTCGAGCGGGTGGGCCTGCACGAGGTCTCGTACGCCGTCGGGTGGAGCGCGTGGCTCGACCTGACGCCCGGCGGCGTCTCGAAGGCCTCCGCGCTGGAGGACGTGCGCCAGCGGCTCGGCGTGCAGCCGTTCGCCACCGTCGCGGTGGGCGACGGGCAGAACGACATCGAGATGCTCGGCTGGGCGGCGCGCGGCGTGGCGATGGGGCACGCGGACGCACGCGTGCGCGTGGCGGCCGACGAGGTGACGGGCACCATCGACGACGACGGCGCCGTGGCGGTCCTCCGCTCGGTCCTCGCATGACGGACCCCTCGCAGATCCGCCGACTGCCGGTGCTGTTCGCCCAGTGCCGGCCGAATATCGGTGGCGCTCGGCGAACGAGACCGGCACTCGGCGAAACGGGGGTTGGCGGGGGTGTGGTCCCAGGGGGCACGCTGTGCGCATGGCGGCGTCGGCGGGGCACGGGAGCGTGGGCGCCGCGCGGACCGAGCCGGGGAGCGTGGACGCCGCGCGGACCGAGCCGGGGGGGCTGGACGCGGCGCGCACCGAGCACGGGATCGTGGACGTCGCGCGGGCCGCGGGCGTGTCGACGGCGACGGTGTCGCGCGCACTGCGCGGCCTCCCCAACGTCACGGAGGCCACGCGGCAGCGCGTGATGGCCGCGGCGGCGCAGCTCGGCTACGTGGCCTCGCCGTCGGCGGCGTCGCTGGCGAGCGGTCGCACGCGCACCATCGGTCTGCTGACCCCGTGGGTGCGACGCTGGTTCTTCGCCCACGTGGTGGACGGCGCGGAGCGCGCCTTCCGCGAGGCGAACTTCGACGCACTGCTCTACCGGTTCGACCTGGTGGGCGGCGAGCGCCGGCGCGTGGACCCCGCGGTGCTGCGACGCCGGGTGGACGGTGTGCTCGTCGTCGGGCTGCCGCTGCGCCAGTCGGAGGTGGACGACCTCGTCGCGCTCGGCCAGCCGCTGATCTTCGTCGGCTCCGGCCCGCCGGGGCAGCTCACGGTGCGCCTGGACGACAAGCGCGCCGGTCGCGAGGCCACCGAGCACCTGCTCTCGCTGGGCCACACACGGATCGCCCACGTGTCCGGCGACTCCGACTCGATGAGCGCGTGGGCGCCGGGCGTGCACCGGCTCGAGGGCTGGCGCCAGGCGCTGCGCAACGCGGGCCTGACACCGGACGAGACCCTCGTGGTCCCGGGCGACTTCGAGCTGGCGGTCGCGCGGAAGGCGGCGGTGCGCCTGCTGCGGGAGCACCCGGACGTCACCGCGGTCTTCGCGGCGTCCGACGAGATGGCGATGGGGGTGGTGCTGGCGGCGCGCGACCTGGGCCTGCGGGTGCCCGACGACCTGTCGGTGGTCGGCGTCGACGGTCACGAGCTCGGCGAGCTGGTGGGCCTGACGACGATGGCCCAGGACGCGGCCGGGCAGGGGGAGTACGCCGCGCGGCTCCTGCTGGGCCTGATCCGCGGCGAACGGCGCGACGTGGACCCCTCGTCGCCCGCCTGCCTGGTGGTCCGCGCCTCGACCGCGCCGCCACGGGATGCCGTCGTCGCCGATCGGTGATCGAATCGTTACCCGATCAACCGTCCACACCGGTTGCGCCCCCCGAATGTAAGCGCTTGCATATGTGTGATGGGCCCGGCGCAACCGCGTCCGGGCGACCCACGACGATGTGGAGAACTGATGAACCGATCCCTACGGGCAAGAGTTCTCGCTCCGGCCGCCGCGCTCGCGACGGCAGCCCTCGTCCTCGCCGCCTGCTCCTCGGGCGCAGGCACCGACGAACCGACCGGCGACGGTGGCCCGACCACCGGCGGCGGAGACGTCGTCGCGGGCTGTGAGGACTACGCCGACTACGGCGACCTGTCCGGCAAGACCATCACCGTCTACGCGGGCATCGTCGCGCCCGAGGACACGCCGTACGTCGAGTCGTTCGCGAAGTTCGAGGAGTGCACCGGCGCCACGGTCGACTACCAGGCCGACAAGCAGTTCGAGCAGCAGATCGTCGTGCGTGCCCAGGCGGGCAACCCGCCGGACATCGCGATCGTGCCGCAGCCCGGCCTGCTCGCCCAGCTGGTGGCCACCGGCAAGGTGGTCCCGGGCGCGGACTCCGTCGCGGCCAACGTCGACGAGTTCTTCGGCGAGGCGTGGAAGGCGCTCGGCTCCGTGGACGGCACGTTCTACGCCGCCCCGTCCGGCGCCTCGGTGAAGTCGCTCGTCTGGTACTCGCCGTCGATGTTCGCGGACAACGGCTGGGAGGTCCCGCAGACACTCGACGACCTCAGGGCGCTGACCGAGGAGATCGCCGCCGCCGGGCAGATCAAGCCCTGGTGCGTCGGCATCGCGTCCGGGCAGGCGACCGGCTGGCCGCTGACCGACTGGGTGGAGGACTTCGTCCTGCGCTCGGCCGGAGCCGACGTCTACGACCAGTGGGTCAGCCACGAGATCCCGTTCAACGACCCGCAGATCGTCACGGCGCTGGACGAGGTCGGCTCGTTCGTCAAGGACCCGGCCTTCGTCAACGGCGGCTACGGCGACGTCTCGTCGATCGCCACGACGGCGTTCCAGGACGGCGGCCTGCCGATCCTCGACGGCGCCTGCGCCATGCACCGCCAGGCCTCGTTCTACGCGGCCAACTGGGGCGAGGGCGTGACGGTGGCCGAGGACGGCGACGTGTTCGCGTTCTACCTGCCGGCCGAGACCACGGACGAGAAGCCGGTGCTCGGCGCCGGTGAGTTCGTCGTGACGTTCTCCGACCGTCCCGAGGTCCAGGCACTGGCCACCTTCTGGGCGACCGACACGTGGGCGAACCTCAAGGCGACGGCGAGCTCGGAGATCACCAACGGCGGCTGGATCACCGCGAACAGCGGCCTCGACGTCGCCAACCTGGTGAACCCGATCGACCGGCTGTCGGCCAGCATCCTGCTGGACCCGGCGTCCGAGTTCCGCTTCGACGGGTCGGACATGATGCCGGCCGCAGTCGGGTCGGGTGCGTTCTGGACGGAGTCGACCTCCTGGATCACCGGGCAGTCGACACAGGACACGCTCGACAAGATCGAGGCGGCCTGGCCGGCCTCCTGACCTGAGTAGCGGTGTCCCCGGGGGCGGGACCGGCGCCCCCGGGGACACCGCGCGTTCACCACCGAGCCACGGGAGTCGCGCATGTCCGTACCCGAGAAGCTCCTGCTGATGGTGGTCGCGCTGCTCGCGTTCGCCGTGGTGATCGGGCTCATCCTGTTCGTCGTCGCCCTGCTGGAGAAGCGGGGCGCTCACAGGGTGGCCTGGTTCTTCGTCGGACCGACAGTGCTCCTCATCGTCATCGGGTTGCTGTACCCCGCGGGCCGCACCATCTGGCGGTCGCTCTACAACGCCGCCGGGAGCGCATTCATCGGCCTCGACAACTACACGCGCATCTTCACCACGGGCGACATGCTCCAGGTGCTGCGCAACACGGCGTTCTGGGTCGTCGTCGCCCCGTTCGTCGCCACGGCCGTCGGGCTCGTCTACGCGATCCTCGTCGACGGCGCCAGGGGGGAGGCGCTGGCGAAGGCGCTGATCTTCCTCCCCATGGCCATCTCGTTCGTGGGCGCCGGCATCATCTGGAAGTTCATGTACGACTACCGGTTCGTCGACCCCACGCTGGCGAACCAGCCGAGACAGATCGGCCTGATCAACCAGGTCATCATCTGGTTCGGCGGCAACCCCCAGAACTTCCTGCTCAACCAACCGTGGAACACGTTCTGGCTGATCGTCGTGATGATCTGGATCCAGGCGGGCTTCGCGATGACCATCCTGTCCGCCGCGATCAAGGCGATCCCGGCGGAGATCACCGAGGCGGCCCGGCTCGACGGCGTCAACTCGTTCCAGCTGTTCCGGTTCGTCACCGTCCCGAGCATCCGCCCGACGATCGTCGTCGTCCTGACCACGATCGCCATCGGCTCTCTCAAGGTGTTCGACATCGTCCTGACGATGACGGGCGGCCAGTTCGGCACGTCCGTGATCGCCAACGAGTTCTACCAGCAGAGCTTCACGCGCGGCGACCAGGGCCTGGGTGCCGCGCTCGCGGTGCTGCTGTTCGTCCTCGTCATCCCGATCGTCGTCTACAACGTCCGGCAGCTGCGAAGGGCGGAAGCGCGATGAGCGCCGTCGAACCGAAGCTCGCGGGCGTGCCCGTGGTCACCGCCCCGCGTGAGCCGCTCGCCGCCGCGGCGCGCCGGCGGCTGTCGCGGCCGTGGGCGACCATCAGCGCGATCATCCTGGCCGTCGTCTGGACCGTGCCGACCTTCGGCCTCCTGGTGACGTCCTTCCGGTCCCAGCAGGACATCAACACCAGCGGTTGGTGGACGGCCCTGTTCGGCCCGTTCACGATCGAGAACTACCGGACCGTCCTCGACGCGTCCAACTCGCAGTCGCTGGCCCCGTTCATCCTCAACTCGATCGTCATCACCGTGCCCTCGGTGCTGCTGCCGGTCGCGCTGGCCACCCTTGCGGCGTACGCGTTCGCCTGGATGGACTTCAAGGGCCGCGACTGGCTGTTCGTCGCGGTGTTCGCGCTCCAAGTGGTGCCGCTCCAGGTGTCCCTCATCCCGCTGCTCCAGATCTACGCGCGCGTCGGGCTGGCGAACTCCTTCTGGGCGGTCTGGCTGTCGCACACGATGTTCGGCCTGCCCCTCGCGGTGTTCCTGCTGCACAACTTCATGCGGGAGATCCCGCGCGACATCCTCGAGGCCGCCCGGGTGGACGGCGCGGGGCACGTCACGACGTTCTTCCGCCTGATGCTCCCGATGCTCAAGCCCGCGCTCGCGGCCTTCGGCATCTACCAGTTCCTCTGGGTGTGGAACGACCTGCTCGTCGCGCTGACGTTCGCGGGCTCGTCGAACCAGGTCGCGCCGATGACCGTGGCGCTGCTCAACCTGACGGGCACGCGCGGCAACCAGTGGTTCCTGCTGTCGGCGGGGGCGTTCGTCTCGATCATCGTCCCGGTGGTCGTGTTCCTGTCGCTCCAGAAGTACTTCGTGCGCGGCCTGCTGGCCGGTTCCGTCAAGGGGTAGGGCGGCAGGGGCGTCGAAGGGGGAGGTCGCAGGGGGGCCCGACGAGCGCACGACGAGCCCGGCGGGCGGGTGTCGGCCAGTAGCCTGGCCCGGTGCCCGCCCCGCTCCTCTTCGTGCTGTCGGGGCTGACCCAGTACGTCGGCGCCGCGGTCGCGGTGAAGCTGTTCGGCGAGCTTCCGCCGGCGACGATCGCCTGGCTGCGCATCGCGATCTCCGCGGTGATCCTGCTGGCATGGGCGCGGCCGTGGCGGGCGCCGCTGCGCGGCCCGCGACTGGGGATGGCGGTGGTGTTCGGCCTGGTCCTCGCCGCGATGAACGTCTCGTTCTACATCGCGATCGCGCACCTGCCGCTCGGCACCGCCGTCGCCGTGGAGTTTCTCGGGCCGGTGGTCGTCGCGGCGGCGACGGGGTCCGGCTGGCGCGACCGCGCCGCGATCGCCGTCGCCCTGGTCGGCGTGGTCCTGCTCGCCGGCATCAGCCTCCGGACCGGGCCGGACGCGCGCATCGGGCTCGTCGCGATCGGCCTGTCCGCGCTGTTCTGGGCCGGCTACATCGTGCTCGGCCGGCGCGTCGCCGGTCAGAACCAGGGGCTCGGCGGGCTCGCCGTCGCCATGGCGGCGGGCGCGCTCGCCTTCGCGCCCTTCCTCGCCGGGGGCGCCGCTCCGGCGCTGACCGACTGGCGGCTGGCGCTCGCGGTGGTCGCGGTCGCCGTGTGCTCGTCGGTGGTCCCGTACGGGCTCGAGCAGGTGGTGCTGCGGCGCGTCAGTGCCGCGACGTTCGCGGTGCTGCTCGCGCTGCTGCCGGCGACGGCGGCGATCGTCGGTGCCGTGCTGCTGCGCCAGGCGCCGCATGCGGTGGAGGTGCTCGGCATCCTCGCCGTCTGCGCGGCGATCACGCTCAGCGCGCGCTCGTCGGCCATTCCCCGTCCAACCCCGCCGCACTTGTGACAGGTGTCTACGCGTGTGACGTCGGGGGCGTCCCACGCGGCGACTTCCGTCCCAAGTCGGGCGGGGTTGGGCTGGGGTGAACGTGGGGATGGCGCGCGCCAGCGTTTCGCCCGCGGTTTCCCTCGCCGGGCGGGCCCATGGCGTGCCACGATCGGGGTGTCCGGCCGCGCCGCCGCGCCGCCGGGCCGCGCGCCGGGCGCCCCGGCGGCTGTGAGCCAGGGGGTCCACCATGTCGCCGTCGCGTCGTCTCGTCCTGTCGTCGTCCGCGGTTCTGCTCGTCGTGGGGCTCGTCGGGTGCTCCGGAGGCGGCGAGGAGCCGCCGGCCGAGGCGCCGACCACCGCGCAGCAGACGTCACAGGCGCCCGAGCCGGAGCCGACCGAGGCCGAGCCGGCGGCGTTCGGGCTGACCGCGGAGAACTTCGCCGCGACGCTCGCCCAGGCGCAGGCCGCGCTGAGCCGGCAGAGCCTGACGATGGAGATGGTCAGCACCAGCCCGGCGGGTGACGTGACGGCCAGTGCGGCGGTGAGCGCCGCTGCGGACGGCACCCCGGAGATGGTCATGGTGATGGCCATCCCGGGCGTCGGCGACGTCGAGATGCGGATGGTGGGCGGGGTCGTCTACATGAACATGGGCGAGCTGACGGGCGGTGGGTTCCTCGCGTTCGACCCGAACGACCCGGCACTCGGGGACGTGGGCATGCCGACGAAGGTCGATCCGGCCGCCGACGCGGCCGCGCTCGAGGGCGCGATCGTCAGCGTCGAGAAGGCGGGACCCGTCGAGACGATGGACGGCGTCCGGGTGCAGCCGTACGACGTCGTCATCGACCTGACGAAGGTCTCGGGCACCGCGCGCGAGGCGATGGACACGGCCGCCGAGGAGCTCGCGGCCGCCGGGCAGAGCCTGCCGCCGAGCACGGCCTACCACTACTGGATCGGCGAGGACGGGCTGATCCGCAGGACCGTCTACGAGCTCGCCGGGCTGCGCACCGAGATGACGTTCTCGGACTGGGGCGAGCCGGTCGTCGTCGAGGCGCCGACGCCGGACCAGATCGTCGCGATGTAGCTACAGGTAGTTGCCCGGGGACCGGCGGCCGTCGGTCTCGTCGTCGGGTTGCGGGCCTGGCACGACGAAGGTGCCGGGCGCGACCTGCCGCGCGCCCGGGGGCAGCGCGCGGCGCATCTGCGACAGCTGGGCCTGCGCGGCCATCTGCTGCGCGACGAGCGCGGTCTGGATGCCGTGGAACAGGCCCTCGAGCCAGCCGACGAGCTGGGCCTGCGCGATGCGCAGCTCGGCGTCGGAGGGCGCGTCGCCCGTGAACGGGAGCGTGATGCGGTGCAGCTCGGCGACGAGCTCGGGGGAGAGCCCCTCCTCGAGCTCGTGCAGCGAGCGTTCGTGGATCTCGGCGAGGCGGGTGCGGGCGGCGTCGTCGAGCGGCGCGGAGCGCACCTCGTCGAGCAGCTGTTTGATCATCGTGCCGATCCGCATCACCTTCGCGGGCTGCTCGACGAGCGAGGACACGGACTCGTTGTCCTCGACCTCCTCGGCCACCACGTCGTCGGCCGGACCGCTGGGTACCACCTGCTCGTCGCTCACCCTCGGCATTCTGCCCGCCCCACCCGTGGAGCGCGGCCGGTCGGGTGGACGCGAAGGGCTACGGCAGGAGGACGAGCTTGCCGAACACCTCGCCGGCGGACAGGCGGCGGTGGGCCTCCGTCGCCTGTGACAGCGGGAGTCGGGAGTCGACCACGGGGCGGACCTCGCCCGCGGCGACGAGGGGCCATGCGCGCTCGCGGACCTCCGCCATGATCGCGGCCTGCTGCGCGAGCGGGCGGCCGCGCAGCGTCGCGGCCACCACCGTGATGCGCTTGGCGAGCAGCAACCCCAGGTCGATCTCGCCGCGCCGGCCCTTCTGGAGCCCGATCACGGCGAGGCGCCCGTCGTCGGCGAGGACGTCGAGGTTCTCGGCGAGGCCGCCCGCGCCGAGCACGTCGAGCACCACGTCGACGCCGGCGCCGCCGGTCGCCTCGCGCACCGCGGCCGCCAGGCCCGGTTCCCGGTGGTCGACGACGAGGTCCGCGCCCAGCCCGCGCACGCGGGCGCACCGCGCGGGCCCGCCCGCCGTGGCCAGCACGCGCGCGCCGAGCGCGCGGCCCAGCTGGACCGCCACCGTGCCGATCCCCCCGGAGCCGCCGCGGACCAGCAGCCGCTCGCCGGGCGCCAGCCGCGCCGCCGCGAACGTCGAACACAGGGTCGCGAGCGCCTCCGGCAGCGCCGCGGCATCGACCAGCGCGAGCCGGTCAGGAACCTTCAGCGCGAGCACCGCCGGGACGGCCACCCGCTCGGCGTAGCCACCACCGGGCAGCAGCGCGGCGAGGCGATCACCCACGCGCCAGCCGGCAACGCCCGCCCCGACCTCGCGAACGGTCCCCGAGACCTCCAGCCCGGGCCACTCCGGCGCCCCCGCCGGCGGCGGGTAGTGGCCGGCGGCCTGGAGGAGGTCGGCGCGGTTGACGCCGGCGGCGGCCACGTCGACCATCAGGTCGTCCGCGCCGGGGACGGGTTCGGGGACCTCCCGGATGCCGAGCTCGGCCGGCGTTCCGGGCCGCGTGACTGCTGCGACGTGCACATCCGCAATCTACGGGGGCGACGGTGCAGGACGTACCGGGACGAACCGGGCACAGCCCATACCGGGCGGGGTGAGGTCCGTGGCAAACTCGCCGCGGGGACTCATGGTCCACCGTCCAGGAGCCGATTCCTCCGAACGGGGGAATCCCAGGCCCGGTGGTTGCCGTGCGCCGAGGAAGGAAACGACATGCTGAGACGTCTTGGCATCCGCGCCAAGGTCCTGGCGGTACTCGCCGTGCCGATGCTCGTCGTCTTCCTCGCGGCCGCGTTCATCTCGTCGGAGTCCCTGCGGGACCTGCGAAGCGAGCGCGCCGCGCAGCAGGTGATCGACCTCGTCGCCGCCTACGCCCCCCTCCACGACGCGCTGAACGACGAGCGCATCGCCTCCCGGACCGGCGCCACCCCCGAGGACGTCGCGGCCGCGCGGGAGCGCACCGACGCCGCGGCCGCGGACTTCGAGAGCGCCGCCGACAGCGCCGACCTGTCGGGCTTCTCCGCCGGGCTGGCCCCGCGTCTCGCCGAGGTCGAGCGGCAGCTGTCCGAGGACCTGACCAGCGCGCGCGCCGACGTCGACAACGGCGTGCAGCGCGTCGTCGGCACCGCGTACCCGACGATCATCTCCGGCCAGGTCGACTTCTTCGACACCGTCGGCCAGGAGCTGCCCAACCGCCCGCTCGCCGCCCACGTCACCGCCTACGTCGCCGTCGCGCGCACCGCCGACAGCCTCGTCGGCGAGTACATCGAGGGCGCGACCATGCTCGCCGCCCCCGCCACGACCCCGGCCGCCGGCCAGGCCTACTCGGCCCTCGCCAACCAGACCGAGGTGTTCCGCCGCACGGCACGCAACGCCGTCGACCTGCTCGCCCTGCCAGGGGTCGAGCTGCCGAGCAGCGACCCGACGCTCGGCTTCTCGCAGATGCGGTACTTCCTCGGCACGGGTCAGACGACGGCCCTCGCCACGCTGACGCCCGAGGCCCACCGCGAGGCGATCCAGACCCAGCTCGACACGTTCGCCGCGGTCTCCACCGGCCTGACGGAGGCGGCGGGCACGCTCGCCGCCCACGCGGTGACCAACGCGCAGCAGCGCGCCGTCCTCGTCGTCGGCGTCACGGCGCTCGCCGCCGCCGCGTCCCTCGTGCTCGCGCTCCTCGTCTCCCGCGCGATCGTCGTCCCGCTGCGCCGCCTGACCGCCGCCGCCACCGACGTGCGCGAGGACCTGCCGCGCCTCGTCGAGCAGGTGCAGGCCCCGGGCGAGCGCCCGCAGCTGAGCGTGCCGCAGATCCCCGTCACCACGCGCGACGAGGTGGGCCGCCTCGCCGCCGCGTTCAACTCCGTCAACGCGACGACGATCCACGTCGCCCAGGAGCAGGCGGCGCTGCGCGGCTCGATCGCCGAGATGTTCGTCAACGTGGCGCGCCGCGACCAGGTGCTCCTCAACCGGCAGCTGTCGTTCATCGACTCCCTCGAGCGCACGGAGGAGGACCCGCAGGCGCTGGCCAACCTGTTCCGGCTGGACCACCTCGCCACCCGGATGCGCCGGAACGCCGAGTCGCTCCTGGTGCTCGCCGGCATCGACTCGGGCCGCCGCCTGCGCGACCCGCTCCCGCTGTCCGACGTGGTCCGCACGGCCTCGTCCGAGATCGAGCAGTACGACCGCGTCGAGCTCGACCTCCAGGTGGACCCCCACATGCTCGGGTTCAACGCCCTGCCGTCCGCGCACCTGCTCGCCGAGCTGCTGGAGAACGCGACCGTGTTCTCCGAGCCGGAGACGCCGGTGATCGTCACCACCGGCGTGGCGGGCCCTTACGTCGAGGTCCGCATCGTCGACCGGGGCCTCGGCATGTCCGAGTCCGAGCTGGCCGCGGCGAACCAGAAGATCGTCTCGACGGCCGCCAGCGACGCGCTCGGCGCGCAGCGCCTCGGTCTCTTCGTCGTCGGCCGGCTCGCCCAGCGCCTCGGCGCCGAGGTCGAGCTGCGCAAGAGCAGCCTGGGCTCGAACGGCACCGAGGCCGTTGTGCGCTTCCCCGCCACGCTGTTCCAGTCGACGGAGGCGTCCCCGCTCGGCTTCTACGGCACGGCGGGCGCGCTGACGGCCCAGGACGCGCCGCTGGTGCAGGAGGTCGACCTCGACGCGCTCACCGCGGGGATCACCGAGCAGGGTCTGCCGCGCCGGCGCACCGGCGGCGACGACTCGATCGTGCTCCCCGAGGTGACCGCCACCGCCCTCTTCGACGACCTGGGCTCCACGGACTGGGCGCCGATCGTCGCCGCCGAGACCCACCCCGGCCTGCCCAGCCGCAGCCCGTCCGCCGCGGCCGAGGCCGCCGAGGAGGCCGCCCGCACGGCGGCCCCTGCCGACCCGGTGGTGCGTTCCAGCCTGTTCGCGGGCTTCCGCGGCCGCAGCGACCTCACGGCCGCCGGCGCGGTGCCCGGTTCCGAGGCGGGGCCCGACGAGGCCACGGCCTCGCCGGCGTTCGTCGTGCCTGGGCTCGTGCCCGACGACGAGGCCACGGCCTTCCCGGCGGCCGAGGCGACCCTGGCCGTCGACGAGCCCGCCGCCGGCCAGGGGGTGCCGAGCTGGCAGACGTGGGTCTCGGAGCAGCCGGCCACGCCGTGGCCCGAGCCCGTGGCCGACTACGTCCCCGCGACGCTCCCCGAGCCGTCGGTCGTGCCGGCGCTCGCCCCCCTCGACGCGTGGACGCCGCCGGCCGAGGAGCCGCCGGCGGCGGTCGCCGCCGCGCCCGGCGCCGAAGATCCCGCCGTCGAGCGGTGGACGCCGCCGGAGGTGGACGTGGCGCAGTGGCCCGCGCTCGACGAGCCGGCGCCCGCCTTCGCCCCGGCGCCCACCGCGTTCGACGCCCTGCCCGCCTGGCCCGCCCCCCAGGCGGCCGCGGACGAGCAGGCGCCGTACGCGCCGTTCGAGCGCACGCTCGACGAGGCCCGCGCCTGGGCGACGGGCGCGATCCCCATCGTCCCCGAGCCGGCGGGCTTCCCCGCGGCCGACGAGTGGGCCCCGGTCGCGGCCGCCGCGGAGCCGGTCGTCGAGCCCGAGGTCGTCGCGGAGCCGGTTGCGTTCGCGGTGGTCGACGAGGCCCCGGTCGAGGCCCCCGACATGACGGCCGCCGACGCGCACGAGCAGGACCCATGGGCGCAATGGGGCTCGTCGGACGTCTTCACCGTCCCGCAGCTGGAGCCCGAGCCGTGGGCGCTCGAGCCGATGTCCGTCGTGGCGGAGCCGCTCGCCGAGCCGGCCACCGAGCCGGTCGCCGCCGAGCCCGAGGCCGAGGAGGCCCCCGCGACGCTCGTCGAGCCGTTCGTCGCCGACGAGCCCGTGCCGGTCACGCCCGGCTGGGCGCCGATCGGCGCGAGCGCCGCCGCCGACGTGTTCACCGTCCCGCCGGGCGCCGAGCCCAAGCGCCGCCGCGGCCTGTTCGGCCGCCGCAAGCGCGTGGTCGTCGCGCCGGCGCCGATCGCTCAGGCCGCACCCGTCCCGCCGCTGCCGCCCGTCCTGCTGCCGGCGTCCGCCGACGAACCGGTCCGCACGTCCGCGTGGGGCCCGGTCGCCGAGCCGGCGCCCGTGGTCGAGGAGGCGCCGCCGCCCGCCGCCCAAGTGGATAACGGCGCGTGGGCCCCGCAGTCGTCCTGGAGCCCGCCCCCGACGGCGAGCCTGACCGAGGCGACGGGCGCCCGCCCGACACCGTCGTGGTCGCCGCCCGACTGGGCGCCGCGTCCCGCACCGGTCGAGGCCGAGCAGGGTGCCGCGACGGTGGACGCCGAACCCGGCGCCGCGCCGCGCATCGGCACGCTGGACGACGAGGTGGCCGCGATGCTCGCGCTGCGCTCCGACATCCAGGAGCAGGCGCTGTCGGAGCTCAGCCAGCTGTCGGCCTACCGCCCGCAGGTGGTGGCCGGCACCGACCGGCTGCAGCGACGCGTCCCCACCGCCGTGCCGGAGGCGCCTTCGATCGTCGAGGCGGCCGATGGGGCCGAGCGCGACCCCGACGAGCTGCGCAGCAGGCTCGCCAGCTTCCAGTCGGGCACGGCTCGCGGTCGCCGCGAGTCCGGCCAGGACGGAGAGACCGAATGACCGCCACGCCCGACCGGGGTCTCGCCGCCGGGACCCCCACGCACGTCGCAGCCCGCCCCGACTGCGTCATCAAGGAGGAAGAGTGACCGCGCTCAGCACCGAGGCCGCCAACTTCGGATGGCTCCTCGACAACTTCGTCCGGACGGTGCCCGGCACCCGTCACACGCTCGTCGTCTCCGCGGACGGCCTGCTCATGGCGATGTCCGAGAACCTCGACCGGACGAGCGGCGACCAGCTCGCAGCCATCGTCTCGGGCATGTCCAGCCTGACCCGCGGGGCGTCCCGCCAGCTCCAGGCGGGTGAGGTGCGCCAGGCGATCGTCGAGATGGACAACCTCTTCCTGTTCCTGATGAGTGTGTCCAACGGGTCGGTCCTGTCCGTCGTCGCAGACTCGAGCTGCGACGTCGGCCTGATCGGCTACGAGATGGCCATGCTCGTCGCACGCACGGAGGCGACCCTGACGCCGCAGCTCATCACCGAGATGCGCGGCCAGCTCCCTGTCGACGGCGCCGTCCGGGCCACCGAGGCTTGATGGGAGTCGGGTGATGGCAGACCACGTCGAGTTCGAGGCCAGGACGGTCCGGCCCTATGCCGTGACCGGTGGCCGGGTGCGGTCCTCACGGTCCGACCTCCCGCTGGAGGCCCTCGTCGAGCTGATGCCGGGTGCCGTGGCAGGCACCGGGCTGCCGCCCGAGCGACGGGCGATCCTCCACCACGCCGCCGTGGGCTACATCTCGATCGCGGAGCTGTCCGCGCTGCTCCACCTGCCCCTCGGCGTCATCCGCGTCCTGGTCTCCGACCTGGCCGACCAGCAGTTCGTCCGGATCCACACATCCCAGCCGGTCGACGCCGACACCGGCAAGTTCCCCGCCCTGTCCCTGAGCGTGTTGGAGAGTGTTCTCAATGGCATCGCAGCCCTCTGACTCCGCGGCCACGGGTCAGGGCCGTTCCGGCCCGGCCGCCCCGACCGTCGTCAAGATCGTCGTCGCCGGCGGGTTCGCCGTGGGCAAGACGACCTTCATCGGGTCCATCTCGGACATCGAGCCCCTCAACACCGAGGCCGCGATGACCGAGCACTCGGTCGGCGTCGACGACGCCGGCATGGTGTCGGACCGCAAGACCACCACGACCGTCGCCATGGACTTCGGCCGCATCGCGCTGCCGGGCAACCTGTGGCTGTACCTGTTCGGCACGCCAGGCCAGGACCGGTTCCTGTTCATGTGGGACGACCTGGTCCGCGGCGCGATCGGCGCCGTGGTGCTCGTCGACACCGACCGGCTGGACCAGTGCTTCCCGGCGGTCGACTACATGGAGAGCCGCGGCATCCCGTTCGTCGTCGGCGTCAACTGCTTCGACGGCATCGCCAAGCACTCCCTGGACGACGTGCGCCAGGCGCTGGCGATCCCGGACCACGTGCCGGTGCTCTACACCGACGCGCGCTCGCGGGCCGCCACCAAGCAGTCGCTCATCGCCCTCGTCCAGCTGGCGATGGCGCGCCTGCGGGCGGGGTCGAGCACCGCAGCGCGCTGACGACCACCCGGACGGCCCAGCAGCCGACACGTCCGATCCGGGGAGGATGGGGGCCGTGATCCCCAGTCCGCTCGCGCCGGTGCGGGACCGGCCGCCGGCGTCCTACGCCGACGGGTCGGCGCTCGTCCAGTGCCTGCCCGACGGGCCGTTCCACGAGGCGTGGTCGCAGTGGCGCGCCGGCCGCCGGCTGGTGACGTCGCAGGTGGGGATCACCGAGCTGCACGGCATCGCGTGGCCGCGCGGGCCCAGGGCGCGTGACGTCGCCGACGAGGTCGAGGCGAGCCTCGAGGTGCTGCGGTTCACCGAGAAGGCGCTCGAGGTCGCCTCGCACGTCTCGACGGCGCTCTCGTCGTTCGTCGCGCTGCACATCGGTACCGCCGTCGCGCACCCGGACGTGGACACCGTGGTGACGTACCAGACGGACCTCGCCCGCGTCGCCGCGCTGTACCAGCTGCGGGTGGTGACGCCCGGGTGGCCGGACCGCTGGTGGGAGGGTGCGCCGTAGCGGGAGGCGAGTAGCCTCGCAGGCATCCGAGCGCGCGCGCAAGGGTCCGCGCCGGGTGCCCACGTCGATGCCGACCGGAGGAACCATGAATCCCGCCACGACCGCTCTCGTGCTCATCGAGTTCCAGAACGACTTCACCAGCGAGGGTGGCACCCTGCACGGAGCGGTGGCCGGCACCATGGCCACCACCGGCATGCTCGCCAACGCCGCGAAGGCCCTCGCGGCCGCCCGTGCGGCGGGCGTGACCGTCATCCACTCCCCGATCCAGTTCGCCGCCGGGTACGGGGAGATCACCAGGCACCCGTACGGGATCCTCAAGGGTGTCGTCGACACCAGCTCGTTCGTCAAGGGCAGCTGGGGCGCCGCCATCGTGGACGACGTCGCCCCGGTCGAGGGCGAGATCGTGCTCGAGGGCAAGCGCGGCCTGGACGCCTTCGGTTCGACGAACCTCGACTTCATCCTGCGGAGCAAGGGCATCGAGACCGTGGTGCTGGCCGGCTTCCTGACGAACTGCTGCGTCGAGTCGACCATGCGCTCGGCGTACGAGAAGGGGTTCGAGGTGATCACGCTGACCGACGCCGTCGCCGCGACGTCGGCGGCGGAGCACGAGAACGCGATCACGTTCGACTACCCGATGTTCTCCAAGCCCACCACGGTGACCGAGTTCGTCGCCTCCCTCGCGGGCGCCGCGACCGCGGACACCTCACGCGTGTACTGAGCCGGCGCGGCCGCTCTGCTAGCGTCCGGACCACCTGGAGGGCTGGCTGAGCGGCCGAAGGCGACGGTCTTGAAAACCGTTGGTGCGGTGACCCCGCACCCAAGGGTTCGAATCCCTTGCCCTCCGCAGAGTCGGCGTCTGCCATCGGACCGGACGCACGTGTACGAGGGCCAGGTCGAAGATGTCGTGGCGCAGGTGGTCGACTTCGTCGACGCCCACGTCGGCTGAACCGGCCCGGGCTTTGGCCGCCGGGGGG
>Ga0255334_1000441_pt1 | contig 32882 bp, 23 predicted proteins | sample EtOH5_35cm_T3_12_FD_202080 | JGI IMG/M metagenome (GOLD analysis project Ga0255334, IMG submission 202080) | Sandy soil microbial communities from University of British Columbia, Vancouver, Canada - EtOH5_35cm_T3_129 | ecosystem: Engineered > Artificial ecosystem > Sand microcosm > Unclassified ... | reverse complement strand
TCCTCAATGAACTCTGCCTTGTGAATGTAGGCAGCTTGAGCGCAATAGCGTTCGAGCTGCCTACATTCACAAGGCAGAGTTCATTGAGGAGCGTCGGTTGATCATGAACTGGTGGAGCCGGTACCTTACGGCGAATCTTCAGGAGCATGTCACGCCTCATGAGTTTGCGAATCTGGCCGGCGAGAATGTCACTCGATTGGCGACAAAAAGATCGTTCGCCAATTGATGCCCTCACTTCGGATAATTTCGACGTGACCAAGCGGATCGTGTGTAGTGCCCTGGGCTCAAACTGAGGCGTTAACTTCGAGCGGTGACGATGGATGTTACCGCTACACTTGAGTGCTTCTGATGGGAATTCGTTGTTTTTCGAGTTGCCGCTGGAGGGCAGGAGTTCTCGCGCCATATGAGACACCGGAAGACACTCGAAAAATGACGGTCAACATCTGATTTCTACGGGCTAATGATCGCGATACGCTGCCCTTGAGTCGGATTTTTTATTGCGCAGGAGAACACCATTATGGCAAGACATCTCAACTACGAGGGAAAAATGACGCGCGTGAGTTGAATGCGCCACCATCCAGCCCTGCCGCCGGTACTGCCGATTGTCTCTGTAAGTCCAGCTATGGCTCTTGCTCCGCGTACAAAGCGCTGCGAGTCTAGAGTCTGTTATTTACAGTCAAACTCTTGCTCTCCAAAGAACATTTTTAATGGGCTCTAGGACGGTGTTTTCAGGCGGAAAAAGTTCAAATGTGCCCCCAATTTTGCCCCCAGTGCATCAGGTTCGCGAGTGGCGATTTCCGGCAGAGCCAGATGGATTCAGATGTCTTTCAGTAGTTCATAAGTGGGGGGAGGGGGCTCGTATTGCCTACCTCTCAGTAGGGAATGACCAGCGGCGTCGGATGGAGCTGTCTACAGTGCTGCGTATCTTTCAGTCCGACGCTGATTGACCTACGAACAATTGGATATTTATACAGCCATTACGCAACCTCCGACGATTTGCACCAAAAATTGTCTCCGATCTTGTTTACCACTCCCGTCAATCACGCTAACTTGCGGTAACGCTGGCACAGTGCCGCTATCGGTCGTCCCCGACTAGATTTGACTCGCGCGCACAGTTGCTCAGCTGGTGCCTACCCTTAATCAGGGCGGGATCATTGATCGCGCGCAGCAACCGCAGGAGGATTCTGCGGTTTAGTGTTTGTGGGAAGTGTTATGGATGGCGTTAGCTTCAACCAAGTCGACCAATACGCGCTGTGCTGTGTCGAGAATTTTTCTGATGAGCTCAAGCAGGCATTGAGGGAAAACCTCACACGGATCTGCCATGGCGCTGATCAGGCCAGCAAGGACAGGGCGATCTACAGGTACCCAGCGACGATCAAGCATTTCTGGAATGAGCGCTATTCCAGGAAACCTTGGGAAACCAGGATCGGCATGCTGGGTGAGCTTCTATCCCACGTCATCATTCTCAAGCTCTTTCCCGACTTTGATGTCGTTTCTCCGTTCTTCAACATGGAAGAAAAGAGCATACGGAAGGGGTTCGATCTCCTGCTGTACGAGACCTCGACCAACAACGTCTGGATCACCGAGGTCAAGTCGGGTGGCAGAGGGGCGGACAAGACCTCTTGCTCGGCTACCAGCGCGCTGTTGCGCCTGGCTCGGGACGATCTCAAAAAACGTTTGGCTGAGCCCGAGCTCAATCACTGGTACAACGCGATCAATGCTGCGAAAAATGCCATCCACAAGAAGGCCAGTTACCGGGATTCGGTCATTGAGATTCTGGAACTGGAAGGTGACTTAGCCGACGCAGACGGGGCGACGGCGTCGGACAATAATGTGTTTCTCGTCTCCGCTCTGTTCAGCGATGTCGCCCAGGCCATTGCAGAAAAAACCGTATCGAAATTCACGACCCAGCTTGTAGCTGATGGTGTGTTCAAGACTGTGTGGGTGCTGTCCCTTCACAAGGGCACCATGGAGAAGCTGGAAAAGTTCCTGAGCCAGGAGGCGGAGCAGTAGCATGGAAGAGCTGACTATCAGGAAGCTGGGCAACACGAAATTCAAGGATCTGTATTTCCAACTCCTCAAGGGTGATGAGTTGGGTAACACTGACACCGTGAAGCTTCTGGCTATTGCGGTACTCCTCCTAAACCACAAGACCCCTGAAATTCGCCGCCTTGGCTATCGCATCATTCTCTTTTACGGGAATGCATCCGGTCAGTACCAAGCGCTGTATGACGTGGCCATCAACAGCGGTCTGCATCCAGTTTCCGCAGTGATCAGCAGCTATTTTCCAGATGAAGACCATCGTAAGGAGTCATTCATCCGGAACATCGTGACCAGCTACGTTGATACTTTCCGCGAGCAAGACATCGTATTGACTGAGCAACAGGACGCTCTGCGGATATTTGTCCAATCCGAGTACCGTAAGTCCTCCGTCGTGGTAGCGCCTACCTCGTATGGTAAATCTGAGCTCATCATCCAGTCGGTAAAGGAAAATCCTGAAAAACGAGTGCTGATTCTGGTGCCGTCCAAAGCTCTGCTGGCTCAGACGAAAAAGCGCTTGATCTACGCGGACATCGAGGGGCTTGGGAAAGTGGTTACCCACCCTGAAATGTATTCGGTGGAGAGGGATAATCGGACGTTTGTCCTGACCCAGGAGCGACTCAATCGGCTTCTTAACGAGAACGCAGGCTTGACGTTCGATATGGTGTTCGTCGACGAAGCCCATAACCTGCTTCAGAGCGACCGCAGGAGTGAGCTGCTAGCCGCTATGCTGTGCATCCTGGGTGCTCGCAATTCAGAGACGTCCTTCAAATTCCTCACCCCCTTCCTGTGTGATGAACTCAACGTCCGGGTGCGATTCCTGGACATGACCCCTACTGGGTTCAAGATCGACGAGTACATCAAATCTGAACGTTTCTACATTAGCGACTTCAGGGCAGGGAAGGGCGAAACGAAGCTCAAGCTATACGATCACTTCCTGAATGCCTCGATGGAGTTCGACCGCAGGTACGGCAATTGCTTCGAGCTGATCAAGGGCGAGGCGCTGTCCAAAAACATCGTCTACGGCAACAAGAAGAAAAGTATCGAGTCCTTCGCGGTCGAGCTGGCCGCAGTGCTGCCTTCTGTGAAATGCCCGCTCATTCAGACAGCGTGCGACGAGCTGGAGGAGATTTTTGACCGGCGCTACAAACTGATTGATTGCCTGCGCAAAGGCGTCATGTACCACCACGGCTCGATCCCCGATACCATTCGTCTCTACCTGGAAAACCTCTTTAGCAGCTCAAAGAAAATGAAATTCTTGGTCTGCAATTCGACCCTGCTTGAAGGGGTAAACCTGCCGATTGAGCGCCTGTTCGTCTTCGACTTCACCAAGGGGCGAAGCTACCTGACTCCTTCCCAGTTCAAGAATCTGGTTGGGCGGGTTAACCGCTTTAGTGAGGTATTTGCGCCTGGGGCAGAGGCGGCACTGAAGAAGCTGGAATCCAGTATTTATCTCCTGGGGGTTGATGGCTATACGAGCAAGCGTGCGGATCTGGAGGCCTACTACCAGAAGGCCGTCAACGTTTCCAAGAAAGACAAGGATATCGTCAGCAATGTTCTGCTTGAGGCCACCAACATCGTTGAGGGCAAAGTGACGGAGCTGTACGACGACGCCGTTTCTCGTCTGGAAAACCTGCACCATGGCCTGGTGCATGATCGCGCGTGCAAGTATGTCCAAACAGTTGTGGGCAAGCTTCTCATCGCCAATAGCGTCAGCGAAATTGACGTGTTCTCGGAAGAGGAGGCCATTGATGCCAAGATCCAACGAAGCATCGAGGCGAATGGGCAGATCAATAACGTCAACAGGCTGATGCTTGCGATCGCGAGATCCTTTATTGACCACTTTGATGAGAGCCGTGAGTACAGCGACCTGCTGCGTCTGAAGGAAGAAGCAGCGCGTAATTTCTACGCCATGCTTCTGGATTGGAAGCTGAACAAGTACAGCGTGAAGCAGACCATACGGTTGACGCTTCGGTACTGGAAGAAGTTCGTGGAAAACAGTGGCCACGATTACGTGTTTGTGGGCCGCTGGGGTGACACGACCTACCGGGAGAGCAAGCACGAGAGCTGGGTGAGAATCTCGAAGAAGGATGACGCTGAGCGGATCAACCTGGCGATCGTTCGTCTCAAGGACGAAGACGACTTCTTCGACAACAAGATCTTCAAGTTTGTCGAGGTCTTGAATGGTGTAGGCGCCTTGGATCCCGGCTTTTACAAGCTCATGAAGTACGGCACGGCGGATGACACCAAGATCAAGCTCATACGCGACGGGTATAGCCATGGGCTGGCGGACTTGATGCTTGAAAAATATCCCGACACTGTTCGAGCCACGCTTGGTGGCGAGATCGAAGTGAGTCCTCGGCTCGTCAACAGAATGGTCGAGAATCAGGAGAGCGATTTGCTGATATTCGAGGCCAGGATGAACCTGAAGCCCGCTTGATCAACGCATGGTCTGATGCCTGGCAGGTTGAGCAGGATAGCCTGCCAGGCAGCTCTTTACCGGTTCTGAAACTGCGTGTATCGCCGTATCCAAGGGGCACGTTGGTGCACGTCTGGGTAGACCCAAAGCTACCCGGCGAGGCCGAGGTATGCGGCGATTGCTTTTGCAATGCCGGCAGCGGCTGCCTCGATGCTTACCCCCGCCACGCCTGAAGCGGCCTTTGCGGCGAGCTGACCAATCCAGGCGCCTGCCGTCTTCTTTTTCACCTCTTCGTTTCCAGTTGCAAGTGCCTGTTCAACAGCCTCCTGGAGACCGCTGGTATCTCCAGCGGTGAGCCCCAGTTCCAACAGCCGAGCTTGAAGAGTCTGCCAGTTACCAGGTTCGATGCCCATTGCTGACGTTTGGCTGAAATCAGAGCTGGCGTTCGCAACGTTGCCCACGTTGCCAGTGATGTTGGTATTGAAAATCTGTGTCATTTTCTCACCGCTTAGTGGTGGTTGGCTGCCCACTGGAAGTTCTCCAGCGTTTGGTGCTTCTCGCTCAAGGTCGATCACAAAGCCAAGCACCCTGGTTTTAACTGAGTCCATCAGCCTAACAATGGCTCCAATCGGTATTTCTTTCCAGGCTTGGAAACATTGCATATCAGGGGTGAGCGTCGATGCGTAGTGAACGGCGAGACCTACGGGCCATGGCTCTTGGACACTCCCTGACGTTCCCTCCGAGAGCAACGCTACATAGGCGCTGATGCTGCTGCCCATGTAGGCATGGCGACAATGCTCTTGGAGCTCAGTTGGCAGCACCGTGACAGGGATTTGAAGCTTGTGCGCCTGGCGGAAGGCACCGGTGAATGACCCGTACGAATCAACCCGGACTATCCGGTAATCAGGCAGAGCAGTGACGTTGGGGTAGCCGTTCAACTCATGGTCGACCCAGTCCGCGAACGCTTGATGAGAGATGCGGGCTGCAAGGAGTTTGCACATCCGTAGCAGGGTGGGGACATCATGATCCTTGGCTATTGAGGCTGCTTGTATGTCATGGATGAGGGACATCGGATGGTCTCGGCTGGAGGTTGCGCTGGGTCGGGCGCAGAGAGGACTATAGGTTACCGCTTCTGGATGGCACTTGACCGACAAGCTCATTGATGGTGCTGAGTCCTCCGCCGTAGCTTTGGCTTAAAGCGCGTCGCCTAAGAACGGCGGACTCACTCCGTTGAGCCGTAGCGGGCTTGCACCTTGCTGATGCCCATTTCAGCCAGGTATTCGGAGTATTCCATTAACGATCGCTGCTTCACCTCGTGGTTGAGGTAGTCGACCAGAAAGAACACTGGAAGCGGCAGGTGAGGCTCCGGGACATCCAACGCCAAGCGCAACTGTTGAGTAGCCCCATATAGCGTTGCAGTCACAGTGATTGCTGCCCGTCCTCCGGGCTGATTGACTTTGGTGAGAACGAATACGTGGTGATTGTCCGGGGCAGCGTTGAGTATCGCTTCTATCGAAGCATCCTCGACTATGTCGGCACTCAAGCGAGGAGTGCCCGTCAGTATGCTGTCCTTGATCTGCCGAAAACCGAGATCGCTCACATAATCTCGGCCTAGGTAATGAGCCAGCAGATTGATGCCAATCTTCGCAATTACACGCTCTATCACGCCGACGGTCACCGTCATCCCTACCGATACGATGGGCCCCTCGGTGTCCCTGGTTACCTGAGAATCAAATGAAAACTGCTCGACTGCGCGGGCGAAGAAATTGAGGGCATCCTCGACCGTGGCTCTTGAGGTCTTGAGCACGATGCTCCCATTCAGGTTCTGGAAAATCGTCGCGGCTGGGGTCGCGTCTCCTGCGTCAGCTTCATCGTAACGCTCCAGCCATAGGCCTCTACGAGGAGGCTTGGCCTGAAAGCTTGATTCAGCCGCCTGGGTGAAGGCCTTACCCGCGCGATGCATAGTAATGGCTTCGTACCTCAGCTCATGTTCCGGGCCTCGCTTGCGAATGCAGGTAACTTGACTGTCTTGGAGCAGGGTCGACAGAGACGTGACGAAGCTGCGCAGGTCGTCTGGGGCTGCGGCAGTGGAGTCAAAAGCATTCTCGCCGGTTATCTTCAACTGTGGTAGGACTATCGGCTTGGCGTGCTGCCCGAAGTCAATTTCATCCGGGTATCCTGATGCATTGGCCATCTGTTTGCGCCGCGCTTGGATACCTGGCGCAGCGGTGCGCTTACCTCGATCACGGCCATGCGGCTGCAGGAAGGCGCGAGCGAGGGCGATCGGTGAACTGCGCAGCACCTCTCGCTCCAAATTGCCTAGGATGTCGGTGTTGCATCGCTTGCACACCATCTCTACTAGCAAGAAGCGATCGTCATCGGCTCCAAGCCCTGCACTGATGACATACTCGTCAGAGAAGGGGCCTGGCCTATCGCAGTAGATGCATAACCATGCAGCGGTTGTCGATTGAGTGGTCAATGGGTAACTCCTGCATGCCACCTATGGGAGGGCCGCTCTGCGGATATTGCCTGGAGCTGGCCCATAGCTATTCAATTCCGGTGTGCCCGCCAGTACTCAACCACATGATTGAATGCGTCCATGTAGAACGCTTCTTCGTTGTTAACATCGGCGCCGCATCGACGGGCCATGGTGAAAAAACCGGCACCTGGCATCCAATCATCTTGGTGCACAACCAGCGCAGTCAAAAAGCCTCGACCCTCGGAATACTCTTCTGTGGATATCTCATCGAGCAAAAAGCTAAGCCGGTGATCATCGTGCGAGATGGCTAATGGAAGCTGAGCAACGAGCTCCCCATAAGTCACTAATTCCCGGTTCTTGAGGCGAGCCCGCCTCACCAGCAGGTTTCGTGCGGCGGTTTTGGCTTGAGCCCAATCCGAGTCTGGGAAGCCGTGTGTATGACCGATCATGATTGCTTGCTCGGGTCGAGGTCTAGATGAACATCCTTTGCATCCATCACCATGATCTGCGGGTTGAGGTCGTGCAAACGATGTAGCTCGGCATGATCTTTAAGCAATTTTGCTACGACTGCGAACACCGCTTTGTTAGTGACCTTCTGTTCAGTGCGCAGGTAAAACATCGCATGGGGGAGGTCACGTCGGATGTTGTCTTGAGTCGTGATCGTCCGGGCAAACCTTGCCTCTTCCAGCATCTGGTGGACTTGGACGTAGTGACGTTCGTGGCTGAGCTGTACGCGAACGATGAACTCTTTTGAGTCGAGACGCGGGAGGAGGGTGTGCGGGTTGCCGTTACCCGCTTCGATGTTGGCAAGCAGCTTTTGCGCCAGGGTTAGTTGAGTGTTGTCATCGACCGACATTAGAAACATTCCTTGGAGGTGACGAGGGGCTACTCGTGAGCAGGGTTGAGATACACAAAACACCTGCTGGAATGTACCAATTTCCTTGGCGTTGTCTATCTCAAGGGGGGGCGAGTGGTAGGGGAGCCCTCGTCTTCCATGATGAGGGGCGGAGGGCGATCAGGCGTGGGGGCCTGATGTACCCGGGCGAGCTTCGCGAGGTACCACGTAGGCATGGGATGACGGTGCAGCCTGGCCGAAATAGCCATCAGTACTTCCCACGGCGTGTTGTGCCAGTCGAAATCCTCAGGGGACGCAGCCTGACTCGGTACCTTCACGGAGGCTTCAACTTCTTCTGCCGTCGTCTGCCGGAAACCGGCCAGCCCACGTGACACACCCACGGTATTCACGTAGTCCCCGGAGCTCGTCAGCGTCTGCAGCGCTTTTTTAGGGAACCACCTCTCCTTGGTCACGCCTTGCAGGTTCGGCACAATCTCAGCAGACAGCTGATCGAGACTCTCCTGATCCCCCAGCAGGGCGGCCATGGTTCCCAACAGTGGCACTAACGTCGTGGTTTGAAAGAATCGTTCCCTCTGGCGTTCTTTTCCATAGCGTAAAGCCATGGCGTCTTCTAGGTCATCGGTGTCTACGGGCATGATCTTTTTCTGCTGAAGAGCCGCTTCAAACCGATCTATGCACTCGCGCAGCATCAGTCGGGTGCTGGTGGTGTCACCCACGGCCGCGATCGAGGCCATGGCTAGCGAGAGATCAATGGCCTGTCCGTCATAGACCGGCAACAAGCAGCCGTTGTGCGCATTGATGAAGGACACCAGGTTCCCGTGCATGGCCACGATGGTTGCTGGATCGGCCTTCAATGCTCGCAGTAACAACAACGTTGTGCCCAGCCGGCCAAGCTCTTCGCAGATCAAGTCGATGTAGAGCACCTGATCCGGGCGGTACCGCAGGACATTCCGACGATTGAGAAGTGACGGCATCACGCGCTCGTAGTACCGCAGCAGGGCATCGGAATGGAGCTGGGCAAGCGTTTCAAAACGCTTTAAGAATTGGGTGTCGTGCTGAAGGCCTTGCGTGATCGATTCGCCCCACAGGCGGAGCAAAAGGTACTCGCCCGCGAGAACACCTGGCTTCTCATTGCCTTCGCTTTCACCCCAAACGAGCAGTACGGCCCATCCCATCGCTGCAGCAGCAGCTCGCTTCTGGAAACGATTCTTGCGCGTTTTTTCGGATACCTCTTGGTCATCCTCAAGTGTGGTCATGCAGTCATCGACAAACCGAACAAATCTGGAGAACGAGACGTGCGTGTCCTCAAGGCCAGCCAGTGCTGCTCTCAGATCGGACTTGCCCTTTCCGAGCAGCAGCGCATCGTCAAAGAGATGCTGCTCAATGAGCGGACTCAACTGATCCATCCCCCAGAAATCCAGCGAGCATAGGGGTGAGAACTCAGACACCTCTTTCGACAACCCGGAATAATCCGACTGCGCGTCTTGCTTCAGGACGCCGTTGGAGATCAGGACAATCCGCTTTTTCAGGCCACGCAAAGGCTCTGGCAACCGATTACGGACGTACTCGGTCGACGCCTGGCGGATGGAAGGCAAGATTGCTTGCTGGGTGCTGTAGAAGTCGCTCCGGCTTACATCCCCGAATTTGATGACGAACAAAAAGATTTCCGTCTCCCCCTGGGTATCCTCCTTGGTCGACATCACGTCGACGCCACCCTGATTCACGCCGACCTGGGCACGGCTCAGCACCGAGTGGCCCATGGCTTGGAGAAGATCTGGGAGGAGGGCATCCAGTTCATCGCGTTCGCGAAGCCCCGAGAGGTAATGCGAGAGAACCAGCTGAATACTCATTGGCTATCGTTCTCCCAAAGATTAATCACGATGCGTCCGTAAAGCAGCGGATCGGCAGTCCAAGTCTGAGGCAATTCCGCACTCATTTCGTGAGTGAACATGGGAATCATCGCCTCCACCGTTTCTTGATCATTGTGGTACTCCACAGCCACTTGGTTGGAGTACTTAAAGTGCTCTGCCGTCATGAACATCTCGAACAGGGACTGGCCGTGAGCCTGCTCTGTCACCGCGCGACTTTCATTACGGCGAAGGTAGCGCAAGCTCCGGCGCATTTCCGAAGACATCTGGAGCTCGACAAGGTGGGGCAGTGCCTCCAGCTCATGGAGTTCAGCAGCAAGCCTCTCTGCCAGATTCTGGGCGAGTGGCGAGTCAGTAAACGGTGATGATTCTGCTTCCAGAAGACGTTTGCAGGTGGACGGGTGCTCCACCGCCAGGAAGTCGATGACCCGGGACGTGGTGCTCGAAATCAGGGGGCTAGGGGGCAGGTCTTCGTTCACGCTCAATAGCCAACCGAGTGCGACGGCGACGGGGACATCCAACGCACACAGCCTGCGTGCGACAGTGGTAGCGCATTGCTCTGTCGCGCCGGCTAGCGCAAACCTGACCAATTTTGGATGTTGCAGGTAATGGACGTTGACCTCGTGGGTTAAGGCCTTGCTGAGCTTATAATGGCCCTTGTCACCGATCCATTCGCAGGCTGCCAAGACGAACAGATCAGTAGCCGCGATGTGGCGCAGGCAGTCCTTTGACTCCTCGGCCAGGGTATCGGTGTCCACCCCAGATGCCTCAACTTCGCGCCAGAATGCATAGAACTCTTGTAGCAAGGCTGGGCCATCGTGTTCGTGGTCAATTCTGTAAAGGCGAAGGTAAAAATCGTTGAACCGCATCATTTCCATTTAAGTTGGCTCCGGGGCGTGGGTATGTTGCTCTACAATCCGGATGATACCCCCACAGCGAGGGATACGGAGGATGGGTTCATGCGACGGGCATTGTGCGGCATGCTTCGACAGGTTGATCAGGAGAAGGGGGATTCTGCACCTCATGATCGCACCATGGCGCGCTGAACAGCTTTCAGGGGACGGTCAATGCACTCGGCCATCAAACAAGAATGGCTTCATCAAAGAGCAGGAGCCATACGCCCGTATTTCCGTCCTGTCTGAGATCTTCGCTACACCGAGGGCACACTGCAGTGGTCGACTAATCCCGGACACGACGTTAAGTTTTTCTTCAGCCCGAGCTGGCGCCAGCCCACCGTTGAATTGATGGGGTCGAATCCAGTTGTACCGATGCATCAAGAATTGGCTGATATCGCGCTGGGTTTCGGTTTAGGGGTATAGCCATTGACTGGCTAAGTGCCATCCAAGTGCTAGCCTTGTTTGCTCGAGAGCCAATTAGGTAGGGAGGGCAACATGGGCCTAGGAAGAAATCAGCTTGCAATTGTCACGGATGGGCTTGAGGAGAGAACAGTATTTTCCGCACTGCCAGTTGTTCTTAGTGATGTTGTGGCACTGGGTAAACCGACCACGATTTATGCCGACGAAATTGTCGTGAGTTCGGAAGCAGGCACCAACGGATTCCCACTCAACTTAGTCTGTCGGATCCTCAGGTTCACGGATGGAGGAAGAATCAACACCGATGGCCCCGCTGGGATTCCCAATTTCCCTGCCGACCAAAGACACGAGTCTCCTCATTCACCCGGCGCGGACGGTTTGGATGGTGATGACGGTGGGAAAGGAAGCCCTGCTGGCGCTGTGACCATCAGTGCGCAATACATAGTCGGGGAGGTCAAGATTAGCGCCGTTGGAGGACCTGGAGGGAGGCCACGGGACGGTGGACATGGACAGCCAGGCGGGCAGGGCCCTGCGGGTGTCGATGTCCATGTCATTGAAGACGTGCCTACCCTGCCACAATGTAACGGGGGTCAGGGGAGGCCAGGTGGCAAGGCCGGACTGCCGGGCAACAGGGGGGCTGGTGGGAATGGAGGGCAGGTCTCAATCAACGTACTTGACGAGGCATTTATCCTCCCGCCAAACGTTGTAGATGTTGCGCATGGAAAGCATGGAGACGCTGGGCAAGGTGGTCGTCCGGGCGTAGGAGGGCCAGGAGGACCGGGGGGACGCGTGCGTATTCGAATCTGCGAACCTTCAGGACCAAGATTTCATCGGGACTCACTGTCCCAGTCGACAGCAAAAGAGCCTGATCCAAGCGAAGTATTCTGGCTGCAGGGAAATGAGTCAGAGTTAGGAAATTTGCAAAATGCTTCTGAAGTGTTCGCATTGGGGAGAGATTACTGTTTCACCTCGACACTACGCCATGGTGTATCTGGAAACCAAGGACCGGCAGGTGATATTAGAGGTGTAGAGGTCTCTGAAAGGCAGAAGGAGCCAAATGGGCAAAGTGGCGAGATCAACCTGAAAACAGTATCTGAGTCATTCATCGCGGAACTGTTCGATGGCCCAGCCTTAGAAATTCTTGCTTGTGCTGTCGAAGATGAATACCGCGGTTCAGGTGGCAATGTTGACGATGCGCTGAGACATAAAATTGAATTCCTGCTCTTGGTCTGCGTCCACGATGATTACCCAAGTGCGCTGAAGAAGGAGGTCTTAGCCCGGGCTTACTCGATGGCTCGAAAGGTAGCCCTCGGCCTCGATTTCTATGGTTTTTCAAGAGAACGGGCACCGCTGCTCTCCTTCGAAACATATTCACGCCTGATAAGCGACTCCGTATTGCCTCAAGCCCGGATAGTCGAAGAGTCCTTCAACGGTTACTGGGACGCTCAACAGGACGCGGAGAAGCAGCGGAAGCAGATCAAGGTGGCACTGCAGTCGGCCCAAGCGAGGGCCCTCGGGCTAGAGGTTGAGTATGACCGGGTGACGGATGAGACCAGAGCCAGATTGGCTCAACTCCCTGCGCTCGATGCCAAAGTTAATGCTGCTGAAGAGCTGCTCCGACAACGTGAGGCGGAGCTGAACTCTGCGATCAAGAAAAAGAACGATAGCTGCGATCTGATGAAGACCTTCATCGCAGTTGGAACGATCGTTGTTGGAGTATCGACAGGTGGAGCAGGGTTCATTGCTGCCGCATCTGCTGGTCAAAAGCTTTATCAGGACTACACCGACAACAATGACAGCATCTCCGATTTGTGGGATGAGCGGAAGCTGATTGGGGACGATCTGAAGGAGCTAGGGAAGGGTGCTAAAGACGTTGCGAGTGGCCTCGCCGCTATTCAGGAAGGTATTAAAAATCTGACTCCGGAACATCGCAAGGTACCGCAGTTTAGAATGGAGCGTGAGTCATTCGACAAAGTTGCCAAGGACTTTGCTGATATCCCTGAGGCAGTGGAGTACAGGGAAGCTGGGTACGATTTTCTAAAATGTGTCGAGAACCGCAATCAAGCGATCCTGGATTACAACTCTCAGCTTGTTCAGTTGGTTGAGATGCAGGCGCAGGTTGCCGCCGGCAAGAGGGCAACGATTGCCCTTCAATCTGTTATTACCGGTGCAGCAGATCCAGCAGAAGCCTACATCATCAGCGTAATGAGCCGGATCTATCTGGACACCCTCGCTATTGCTGCTTCCATGGTGCATTCAGAGAAAAAGGCCTTGGCTTATCACTTCGCTCGGCCGATGGATGCGCCACTTTCTGCCTTGAATGTAGCGACAATCACTTATGCCCACCAAAAGATCTTGATGAAAGACTGGGTGTCAGCCAAGGAGCGCTATGAGGCCAGGCAAGAGCTCGAACCTGGGCTTCTGACGCTTAATCTCAAATCCCTTGTTTCCGTAGAGGCATGGAGGAGCTTCAAGAGCACGGGATTGATCTCCTTTACGATCCGGCGGAATCACCCGGAATTTGAGTTCCTGTGGGAAGGCTTACCTGGTGTTCGGATCACTGGGATGGAGCTTGTTCTTGATGGGGCGCGCGTAGCAGTAGGGCAAAAGCAGATCCCCTGGATCATGTCCCATGGCGGTTCAGAATTGATCTACAAAGAGGATGGAAAGCCTATCGCTTTCAGCCATCGCGCAGTTGCGTTCCGGGGCTTCACAAGCTTGACGGGCGAAAAACCAATGGTCCGTCCAGATTTTTCTGAGACGAACCTATACGCCGGATTGAGCCCATTTGCATCCTGGCTACTGGCTCTCAGCCCTAGCCCAATTCTTGGGTTAGATCTGAAGGGGCTGACAGACATAGAGATCAAGTTGTCTGGTTACATAATATTAGGCTGACGGTTCAGGAAAAGGGGGGCTGACTTAAAGCCCCTTCGTTTTCCACCGGTGACAGTAGCAACAACTCAAAGTCCTCCCTGGTTCATGGCAAAATGCAGAACGCCAGTGTCGGCCCTGGTAACCAGTCGCCCGTATGCTAATCGGGCCGCCCCGTTCATTGTGTCGTAGCTCGCCTGGCCGAATAGGTAAGGTATGCCATTCGTAACGTAGTCGCCGCTTTGATAGCCGAGATCTCGTGACAAATTAACTGCTTTCCGCCAGCAAATCCCCAGCTCCAGCTCGAAATTCCTTGTTGGTAATGACCCATACTTCAAGCTTCGCCAGTTTGCTGAGTCCATGCGTAAAACGGTGCCTTTGCTCCAAGGAAGGCCGTCCCGCACTCCGGCAATTTTCAGAAAATCACGCCAGTCTTGAGCACTTTCCCCCGAACCGGTTTTCCATTCGTTCCAATCCGGAAGCATCGTCTTTGCGATCCCGGCAATCTGCTTGTCGTGGCTCGCTTCTTTACAGAGGTCAGTGAGCAAATTACCTAGCGTGTCGCGCCATCCCGCTGAGAAATAGGCAAGGCTCGCTTTGCCTATTCCGCCGTTGGCCAAGGGTACCCAGATTCCCGCGGTCCCAAGGGCCTCGTCGAAATCTGGGGTACGATTTTGCTTCCATGTTCTGAATGCCCAGGTGAGCACTGACAGCGCGTCCCGTGTGCGAGGGCGAGTTCCGAGGAGCGTGCCTAATCTTGAAACCAGTTTGATGAGACGAAACTCGGAAGCTAGCCCAGCTTTGACGAACGCCACGACCACATCTGAGGACCAGGCAAGTGTCGGGTCGGCGAACTCGAGTCCCTTCGTTATGCAGCTTGGAGGAAAAACACCGGCGTCATCCAGCCGTTTTTTCTTCTTGGAGACACGCCCGGGATCGGCATTGATGAAAAACCGAACCGGGGATTGAGCGCCTTACCGCCTTGCGCAGCCTTGCTGATGATGTGAGGCTTCCGCTTGAGCCGGGGAGCGAACGCCTCGCAGAGTGGGTGCCGTTACTCGCCGCCGATCTTGAGCGCCAACGCAAAGCCACAGCAGCAAATTGGGAGGATTTCTATACAGACTTGAGCCAGCGGGAGGACATTCTCGAGCGCCTTCGAGGCAGCCCATTTTTAGGAACGAAGCTCGCAAACTTGTGCGAGCTGAACCGGAGGGTGAAATCTCAACCGTGCACGGGTCGCTTTCTGAGACCCCCTGCGCGGGTGCAGTTACGTCGATACTCATTGCCTAGCTTCCCTGGCTGTCATGGCGTTGTGATATCCGTACCTTCAGAAGTGTGCAGCGTATCCATGCCACGCCAGATCAGAAGTGGTTGTTAAGGTAAGGACCGTGTCGACCGCGAGCATAGCCTTATATCGCCATTCATAGCCACATCCATGCCCGAGGACTCGTGAAGTGCAGCATCCTGGCACCGCGAAGTTAACATGCTGTTGGGACCCTGCAATTGAGGCCGCAACCCATCGCGCGTATGTCTAAGCCTACCGGCCCTGGCAGTAAGGACGGGAGCAGGAGTGGGTGGACAGCTCGATCGCGCATTGCGGAAACATGGTCAACGAAGACGAAATCGATATCGTGTTTATTGCTCATCAGACCTTTGACATCGGCTACGTAACCGCGGACCGCTGCTACTATCTACAACGAGGTGATGCCTACCTGGCCAGCGCATCACTGGAGATGGGTCGGGGCCGCACACGGAAGGGACGCAACACGTGACCAGAGTGCGGTTTACAGAGTAAGACAGATCAGCAGGCGAGGAAGGACCCCATGAAAAACTGGCTAATCGGGATGTTTCTCTTGATCTGTATGCAAATTCCCCATGCTGCTTCGCAGCCGGGCGAGTCAGAAGGCCAAGCGACTATGAATCCGAATGAGGTCGTTGAATTCCAACTGGCCACCGATGTATTACCTCAAGGTGAGGTAACGCTCTCGAACGGAGTCACCGTCAGTCTAAGCGACTGGAAGACCCTCGTCTTAGCAATAATTCCTAGGCCAAATACCTCGAGCGACCGTGCGCCTACTTGCACCGGCACCTTGGTCGGCCCGAAGGTTGTTCTTACTGCTGCCCATTGCGTCGATAATCCGCTGGGTATGACTTCGCGCAAGGCCATGCTCTCGGTGGATGGCCGGCAAGCGGAACTGACCTGCGAAATCCATCCAGCGTACCTTGCTCGGGAGCCAAAGTTTCGCAGCCCGCGAGGCAGTGAGGACTACGCCTTGTGCTCCATTGATTATCGTGGCCCCGTGCCGATGTCTATAGCCAACCTGGAGTTCGAGGTACTAGACCCGGAGACACGAGTGCCACACGGAGCCCCAGTCCTCATGACCGGATACGGATGCTCAGACCTACGAGTGATCGACGGCCAACTGGATTGGGAACCATCGGATCATCTTTTGAGAATCGGAGACGGCAACATCGACGCGGCAGCTGGCTCGGTGCCGAGCAGTCTTAGCTACATGATGATTCGATCGGACAACGGACGTGGTCCTGCAGTATGTCCGGGCGACTCAGGAGGACCGCTCTTCTCTGGTGCTAGCACGGAGTCCGTAGCAGGCCAGCGTCGAGTGATTGGAGTGAACTCGGCAGTGGCCATGGAGCGGCGTCCGGATCAGGGATTCGACCTGATATCCCGTATTGCAGCGCTCGGAAACGCCGGATTCAGGAGTTGGGCAAGCGATTGGGCTGCAAGAAATCAGACGCAAGCCGGCGCGGTCTGTGGTGTGAATCGCAACGCGGGGAGGTCACCCTGCCGTGATTGAGTGCCGACAACCTCGGACGTGGGGTTGCATCGCTGCCATCGCTGCAGCGTTAGCGCCCAGCTCCGCAATTGCCCAAGATTTGAGCCAGCCCTCGGTGCTGCTTCGCGCGGTGAACCAAGATGTCAGTGGCGATGTGGTTCGCTTTGTGGCCGCCAATACGCAGCCAACACAATTGGATGCTGCAAACTTCGATGTCGACATCACCCAGACTCCTAATGAGATCATCACGCGTCGATGCGGATCGGTAAGGTCTGAATACTACGAGGAGTTTCTTCGTTTAAATGGCACACAGATCGCGCCCGATATGCCTATCGGCGAGGAAGCGCGCACCCTGTACTGGCCATCGTGCCTATATGTCAGATCTTCACCGGCAGGTGTAACAACAATTGTTGGCAAGAATGACTCTGCCGACAAGGTCTATACGCGCCTGACGGGAGGCCACGCTACAAGGCGGGAATTGGAAGAGTTCTTCGGCTCACCCGCTACCAAACTGAAGCAGTTGCAGCCCGGTGATATGTTGGCAGGTGGTCACTTAACGGCCGCGGTTCAGGTGATACCTACGACGGATGTGGATGAGTTTCGGGCACAGTTCAAAGCCTTGGTCGAAGCTGATCCGAAAACTAAAGCACGCACTGTAGAGGAGTTGGTCGGCGAGATCGTGCTCCCTATCGAGGAGGATGCTCAGGGTGGTATCGCCTCTGGCAAAGCTGATTGCATCCCGTCCGGCCCTCCATTTGACGCGGTGCAGGTTCAGGCGGCTCTTGCGTTTTCCAGGAAGCGCCAACGGGCGTTAGAGATATTTCCGGGGCAATCCAGTGTAATCATTGTCGATAATGGATTCCGCGGTGTCGCCTTGGGGAATGGCGAGTCGGACCCGTTCATCGGAAGTCCCTTCGCGAAACGATTCTTTCAAGGCGATAGTGCAAGCACCATTGCACGGAAGATCATCATCGGCCGTCCGTATTGGCCGATTCTCACGAATAGTTCGTATGCGTCGCCTGCACAGGGCCACGGCACCCACGTTGCTGGATTAGCTCTAGGCGGACCTGGCTTTGCCGAGGCGAGGCGAGACTCCAGCTATACGGATGTCTGGGCGCGACTAATTGTCCTGAATGTATCCGATGGCGATCGAGCCTTAGCCAGCGGCACGGTGGAAACCCTCAGAGGCTATCTCGGCGTTCCGGAAGACAGCCGCATCGTCAATATGAGCATCTCATACGATGGCAACGTTTCTCCTGACATTGCCACTGCGTTTGACGGTATGTTCAAGTTTGGCACCAATACGCTCTTTGTAGTGGCTGCAGGGAATCGATCCCATAGCGTCTCCGGAGACACCTATCCGGCTGCGATGGGAGCACTCCAGAAGGAAAATGTGTTGACCGTCGCGGCGATCGGTGGCGATGGTCGCTTGACGCCTTTTAGCAACTTTGGTCCCAAGACAGTCGACATCGCGGCGCCGGGTTGTCAGCTGTACTCCTGGTTGGATAGTTCTTCAACACAGACTCCATTGAGCGGTACGTCCCAGGCGACCCCGATCGTCACGTTTGCCGCATCTTTGATTCGTTCACTCGCTCCTAAAGCCACCCCCCCCATTCTCAAGACGCGTCTGGTCATCAGCGGCGACTTGATGCACCCCGATGACTACGGCAAGACTGCATATCGAGTCACTCTAAATATTCCGAAAGCCTTGTACATGTTTGACGACTACGTCGCGATACGCGGTGAGCACCCCAGAGTGCTCTTGGGACGTGCCACTAGGCTGACTGGCGTCCGGTGCGCTGCAGATCCCCCAAGCGTTACTCGTGGTGTGGACGCCGTTTGGTCACTGAAACGCGGAGGCGGCGGTTTTTGGCTTTTCGCGGGTCGAAACACAGGTGCTGTGGGAAAGGTGGAAGAGCCTTGCGTCGCAGCCGATGCCAAGGCGGGGAAACTGCGCTTTGTATCAGAATATCGCCTCAACGGTGCGGAGTTTGAGGTTGTGTCCCCTCCCGAAGAAATCGAGTTACCACTTACAGATATCGCTGAATTCATTATGCGTGCACGCATCCCGGATTAAGGAATGAAACTCAGGAGGAAGGGAAATGAAGCGTCGAGACCTCATCATTGGTGGTGCAGGGTTGGCTTCATGTGTGCTCTTGCCGACAGGATGCGACTGGTGGCGTGATCGTCCGAATGTCAACTTTCCTGTGTCCTCCGCGTCGCTGATAGACGTTCACTGCCATTTGTTCAACGGAAGCGATTTACCCTCTGTGCGTTTTCTCAAAATTGTTGTGGCGGAGGCCTATCCCAAAGAGGCTGTTCGGGTGCTGGATATTGAAGACCCGGACGTGCTTGATGGGGTTATTGCTATTCTACTTTGGATTATAGGAAGCACACGTGCTCCTACCGCAGTGCAGGAAATGAACGTGCTGGATAAGGTTGCGCCAGCCGAGGCTCGGAATGCCAATCATGCGGCTAACGAGGCCGCCGTTATTGACGCATTGACACAGATGGTGGCTGACGGAACTGTCGCTGTCTCTGACGACATGCCCGCGTCTAGCATCCGAAAAGCACGTTCTGCACTATTTGCCGCAGCGGAAGAGACAGAACTCGGCGTCAGCGACGGCGAGCTTTCTCCAGTAGAGGCCCATGCCGTAGCCGAAAAAGCTTATCGATCCCGTTTTGATTTAGGAATTCTCCTGCGCTGGTTTGCGTTGTTTACCCGCTATCGCTATGTCCTGTCGGAGCAGTTGGCGAATGACTACCGACGCGAAGCATTTCTCCCCCTACTCCTGTGTCCGGCTTTGATCGACTATGACTACTGGCTTGGACAGTACGTGGACGGTACATCGCTGCCGGATCAGGTCACGATTATGGGTCGGCTGGCCCGACGCACAAGTGGTCCCGTCGTTCATGGCTATGTCGCCTTTGATCCTTTGCGTCAGGTGGCTCACGATCTGGGCAAAGCGCCGCAGTTTGACCCGCTCCAGCTTGTTCAGCACGCCATCCGCGACGAGGGGTTTCTAGGCGTAAAGCTTTATCCACCTATGGGCTTTCGGGCGATTGGCAACAACGACCAATGTCAGACATATCCCGATCTGCCCATTATTCACGAAATCGCTAGCTCAGCAGAGGATGATGGGATCTACAGTAGTTGCTCACCGAAACCAGTAAAGGGTTCACTGGTGGTGGGCAAGAAGATTGATTCTGCTATGGAGCGTCTCTTCGAATTCTGCACGAGCCAGAATGCATGTGTGATCGCGCACGCAAACAACAGCAATGGCTCAAACAAGGACTATGGAAAACGAGCTGATCCCGCGTACTGGATCGAAGTATTCAAACGTTGGCCGACACTACACGTCAATCTGGCACACTTTGGAAGCTTCAATGCCGAATCGGCATCGGCGAAAGGAGTTCCAATGCCAGAAGGTAGCTGGGAGTGGGAATTAGGCCGCTACCTCAAGGAACATGTCGGCGCCCCCGTATTCGCGGACATCAGTTTTTTGACGGAGATTGTCGGGCAATCAGCGGAGCAACTTTCCAAGTACGGCAACATGATCAATCGATGGATCAAAGAGTTCGATCCTGCTTGTGAACATCTCCTTTTCGGTTCCGACTGGCTGATGCTTGGGGCAGACCCTGCTTATGAGGGATATACAAAACGAGTTGAGGCATTCTTCCGGAATTACGTCAGGCTAGACACAGCCCAAATGGGTCGGTTGTTTAGTCAGAACGCAGCTCGATTTTTGGGCCTACGCGAGGGCGATGCTGCCCGGAACCGTCTGTTGCAATTCTACACAAAGTACGGCGTTCCGCTTAGCCGGCTTCCAAACCTCAGCGGCGCCTGACCTGGCCTGCGTTGACGGTTGGCTCGAACGGCCCAGTGCCAGTTAAAAACTGTTACCTATGTGCTTGAACTGTTTTGTCACCTATGTGGGTGAGTCATACCCTGATGTGTTTTTGTGGAAGTTTTAGGGTGCAAAAAAACCGCTGGCGACATTCCAGTGCGAATATTGGACAAGCAGTAAAAGTTGTTCTTATCTGATAATGGCCATTTGTCTTCTTAATTCCCATTTACGCGTTACGTCCATTCGGCACTGGCAATGGCGCCAGCGTCTGCCGGTCATCAGGGAGCATCAGTAAGATGGAGAAAATCGCCTTTAAGGCCCGCGCCGTCACCGGCTTAGTAACACTCGCGGCCGCTCTCACAGGCTGCTCTACGAACTTTGATGCCGTGAGAGTCAGACCCGGCGTAGATATACCTCCAGCAGGCGCACCTTATAATCTGACCTTTACGCAGTATGACGTCACCGTCACACGGCGCGTGGCTGGATGCCAGACTCCTGAAAAACGGGCAGCGCTGCTTATCGCCATGGACGCGACGATCGTGCCAAAAGAAACCAGTGACCCGACTCGTCACTATGTCATCGACCTAGAATCGCTTCAGGCAGCATGGAAAATTACCGACGTTGAAGTCACCTACCACGACAACGGAGCACTGAAGTCGATTAACTCTAACGCTGAAGACAGAACAGGCCAGATCCTTGTGAGTGCTGCGACTTCGGCAGCTAAGTTGGTCACGGCATTGGCGGCAGGTGCTGGACCTGCTGCCACAGGTTGCTTACCAGACACGGAAAAAGCGCTCGCGGGTATCAAAGTATCAGAAGCTGCAATTAAAGCTAAAACGGAGCATCTGGACCGGTTAACCAGTGATTTGAAAGGGATGACAGAGGTCGCCTCGGCAGTCGGTAAGGCCTGGGGTAAGAGCGAGTTGAAGCTATTCGCAAATCAGATCAAAGCAGTACAGGTCGCCAAAGCCGATCAGGCAGTCGAGCAGAAAAAACTTGAAGGATTTCTTGCCGAAGTGAGTAACGTAACCCAATTTACCTGGCCGCCAGATGGGGCCACATTCGAGCCTGAGTTCGTTACTCCGCCAGCAGGAGCAAAAGATCCAACTCCTGTGGCGACGTCACTTGTCCCAGATATCGCGGCGAAGACTATCCGTGAGAAGTGGGGCAGTCCTGCAAACGTTAACACAACCATAAATGACACCCGAGTCTTCGCCAGAATTTTGGGAACCAGCCCTATTAGCTCCACTGATCCATGCAATGAGGGCTGTGTTGAGGATGCAATTCCAGGTCTCAAATACAGAGTAGCGGCCTCTGGGATACTTCTGATCTGCTCAACAGCAACGTGTAAGCCAGGGAGTGATGAGGTCATTGCGGTAAAGGAAGGCCCCATCAGCCAGCTTGGCCACGTGTTTACGCTGCCACTGCGCAGCGGTGTTTTCACTAGTAAGACTCTTGTCGCGGAATTCACCAATTCAGGACAGCCCACAAAGATTGGTGTCAAGGAGACAGCTGCCAGCGCCGAGACTGCTGCGACAAGCCTGGGTTCGCTCACCGATAGCTTTCTCTTGGCGCGAAACAAGGTAGTTCCCTCAAAGCTTGATCGTATCAATAATGAGACTGAACTGTTGAAGGCTCAGGCTGAGCTCGCAGCTGCGAGGAAGAATTTTCAACCTCCGGCCAACGCCCAGCAGACGGCAGCTACAGAGGCATTCACGGCTGACACCGCGTTGCTGCAGGCGAACCTTGCCAACATCGAGGCGCGGAACGCGCTCGATGCAGCCGTGCAATCAGTTGCTCACTGAGGTTTAAGACATGTCGCTCGATCCAGTATGGATTCAACAAAAAGCAGTGGAGCTCGGATGGGTAGCACGAACCGAAGAGTTTGAGCCTCTGATTCCGATCCAGGAGATAGGACAAGGCACTGTCGCATGGTTTTCTTCTGGTCCGTTCAAACAAAGACCTCCCGAGCCTGGGGCAGTCGTTCCTAGTAGGAAGGACTGGAGGGATACCATCGGGTGCATCACTCTGCCTGGTCATCAGAAAGACGTTGGTGCATGTGTATCCTTCGCAACTTGCGCTGCTGCAGATGCACGGGCTCGTATAGCCGGATTGCAACCAAAACCACTCTCTCCGCTCTACCATCACTTTTGCTCAATGGACCGTCCCATCAACAACGGACCAGATTTCGATTTTCTCGCAGAGAAGACACTTGAATTGGGATTGCCATTCGCCGCTGCCGGTACCAATTCATTGCGCGATCCCGACAGTTGCCATGCACTTGCCGTGCCTCCAAAAATGCGTGTAGTGGCTCTTTACTCCTTTGAGACAGCCGAGGAGGTCAAGCGTGAGATTGCTTTGCACGGCCCGGTGATGGGCAACATGGACCTTCGAGAGGACTTTGAGAAGTGGTATAGGAGCGGAATCTACCGTCCCACAAATCTCCCAGTAATATCCAGTCATGCCGTTTGCCTGATTGGCTACAACGATGACGAGCAGTGCTGGATCGGTAAGAACAGCATGGGTACCGAGTGGGGGGAAGGCGGCGGTTTTTTCCGCTTAGCCTATAACAGTAGTGGAGTTCTAACTGAAGGAGTTCCCTTTTATTCCTTGGATTTGCTTTAGAAGGTGCTGTCTTGAATTGCAAAGCGATACTGATCACTTCAAGCGGTCACGGTAGGGATGGCAGTTACCTGCTACCCCCCATACAGATCCGTAGGTCGAACCGAAGCCTCGGTCAGAGAAGGAATTTGCCGGGGGGGATTGGCTTCCCAAGGGATTCAAAATGGGCGTCAGGCATTGCTGGTTATCGAATCACACGTCGCCAGTCGCCTGATAGATGCGCTTGCCAACCTAGCGCCAATACAAGCGCTCACTTTGCTCAGCCCCGCTACATAGACAACCTCGCATTCATCACTCATTCAACCTCCGAGCACTGCGATTACTTGTAAGAGCTTCTCTGTAACCGTGGCAGGTCTTGCGGGGTCATCTAGTTCACACCGTCTCAGCGTCTATCCGCACGCTGGCATCTCACGCATCAAAGGGTTAGGGCTGTCCAATGATGGATAACGACCTCTTCCATTAGCGCCAGCGTCGCGATGAGTTGGGCGGGGGGGGGGCGGTGCTCGGAAATCTACTTACAAGTTATCTTCGGCTCAGTTTTTGTCGGAAAGCTCCGTCAGTGCGTACGCCACTGCTCTTCTACTCTCAACCGGAAGGCTTTCCAATTCCAGACTTAGAGAATGAAGAATGCGTGGCCCACCTGGCTCTTTGGCAATTAATCCGAGAATTCGACGAGCGTCGCCCGCGCGGGCTGCCGCTAGCGCTACATCACACACACGCCAATTAGATCTCATAAACGCCTCAATCAACCTCCGCCTGGCGATTTTGCATTTGTCCCAATCTATGAAGCTGAATACAACCCAAATCAGATCTGGCGGATTTTCTTTCGCAAGCTCTCCATAGACCACCGGAAAGACAGCTGCGATCAAAGGTGATGCTGATGGTTTTGGCTGTTCCAAGAGGAATGGAAGGAAATCGACCGCTGCTCTAATCAACCCCTTTTGATTGAACAAGCGGGACTCCCAGAGCAAGGCTGCGGCTGCCTCAGCCGCTTCAGGAGTAAGATCGAGGAAATAACGGTTTGTTAGTTGATGTGCCATTTCATCAATCGCCTCAAAGAGGCGCTTGCGAGCATCGCTTTTACATTGAATCAGTGCGTCTAGGTTTCGTGCGACCACCTTAGCGGAAATCCCAGGATGCAATCCCAATTTGAACACCCGGTTGCCATTGAGCTGACTTCCCGCGTTGTTAAGCAGTTGAGCTAATTTTTTCGAGCTCACTTCAGTTGCCCCGAGCTGCAGGGACAGGTCTATCGCTCTGAGCATCAAGTCAACTGCGTCATGACCGTTCAGATAAGGCAATAACTTTATAATCAGTCTCTGGGCGTCCGCAGGAGGCATATCTATTTCGCGGGCTACAGATGCTAGAAGCTTCGCATGAGCTGCAGACTTGAGATCGAATGCTGCAAGAATGTGTTTCACCTCATCAGCTGAGGAAAATAGCTCTTTGAGCTGGGTGCTGGTGGCGGAAGCAAGAAGCGAATATAGAAATTCGGTGCGGCGCCCTTCATCCAAATTCTTACTGTCCAGAACCCAAGCCAGATCTTTTTGTGTAGGCTCTATCAACCCCTTCAACATTGCGTCCACATTGCTGCTAGGCGCCATACGTGAAACGGTATCTCGTATAGGCTCCTTAACATTCAAAGCTTTAGCTCGCTCTATCGCCACGTCGCGTATTTCTGCAGCCTGTAAGCCATTGGTTTTATAGAGGTACGTAATATGCTCTTCAAGCTCTACTTCGTCGACATCAGAGAAAAGCACGCGAGCCAGCTTGGCATGTACATCACTTACCAATAGTGGCATCAAGATCGCGCGACATTTGAGGCGAAGCGAGTGGTCAGCTTTTGATAGAGCAGTGGCCAGAAGGGCAGGTAGTGCTGAGTGGGTTGCCAGCGCTTTCTTCATCAGCTGAGGGCTTGCAAGAGTGAGCTTAAGTAGATCTGAGTCAGAAAGCGTGGACAGCCGATCGCCTATTTTCGAGGAAAATGACTTGGCTAGACCATCGCCGATGCCACCCACGAGCGGAAGGGCGGGGGAGGGCTCTGTGAACAATGATGCAAGAAAACTCAATGCCACTTCAGGCTCTTTAGATGCAAGATCCATTGCGGCTGACCTGATGGATTTAGCGACTGTGACAGGCAGAGGGGCATCTTCAAGTTTTTTAACCAATGCCTCAAGAAACCACCACGCCTCGGGTGCCGCCATCTTCATGACTGCCATACGTGCTGAGTTGGCAAGTGCAGGCTCGAGATCACGGATGACATTCAAGTTGCGTACTGATCTGGTATTGGCGATGTCAAGCAAACCCAAAACGGCATTGGGTGAGGTGTGGAGTTTTTGTTGGAGTTCGTCCCATAGTAAAGACACTCTCAGCGCAGCCTCACTACCATTACCGTCAGATGACATCTCGCCGATAGAGTCGAGCATTTTTAGTGAGGGGTATGGCGATAGTAAAACTCGTTCGACTATCGACACTGACCATGAGTGCCGGGCAGGTTCTTTCTTACGACCGTCAACACGTCGTCCAGTCCAATCGCCGAAGCGTGAACGTGCATCCTTGGGAGCAAACACAAGGTCGAAACTCCGGCGCGCTATTGTTCGCGGCGAACGGCAAAACGTCGATACAGAGAAATTTCGGCGAAAGCCTGGCCACAATGCCGTGACGATACGTAGTGTCAAAAGTTCGGGTTGATCAGCATCGAACACTACAATGGGAGCGCGCTCTTCTAGGAACAGTGCTTCCATGAGTTCAGTACCCTGTAGCGGATCCATAGGAGGCAGAGAAGTGGGTTTTTTGTCTAGCAGTTGTCGCCGTTTGGCCGGCTCAGTTGCACCCGCTTTGGTAGCTGCCGCCACAATTTCTGATACATCCTCAATCCCCATCCACTCCGGCATAGGTACCAGAACACTGCGCGTACGAACACAGCCGGCGCGTGGCGCATCGAGGTCTTGCCACGTTCGGGCAACGACATAGTGCGATCCTCCAGTAAGGGGATAGCACGTGATATAAGGTGCGAAACGTTCGTTTGGTCCTAGCGGCCCAGCAATGTCCGACAGACGATCCACGAGATCCTGATCATCTTTGGTCAATCGGATAGTGCTGGACAGCAGCTGGTGTCCTTGGCGGTACCCATGAAGTTGTTCATCTAGAGGCTTCAACCTAGTCCCCTACAGCCCAAGCGATAGGTAGCGTGACGTCTTCTACCAATTCAACGCTGTCTGTTTCTTGCACAATTACGTAGCCTTGCTCCGACACGTCTTTGTCGAAAAACTGCTCTTTGAACTCAGGATCATCGTCAAGGTCACCGCCGACGATAGATAATCCGAAGAGCTTGATGTCCAGACGGCTTTCAGAAGATAAGTGTCCTGCGAAAAGTGGGAACTGCCGCTCCAAATACTTCATGGGCCCTGCTGCTTGCGACTCCGCATCCACCAAGTCCCAAGCCGCGACGATAACTGCAACCCGAGGTGCGCCACCGTCAGCTCTATCTGCGAGGAGTAGCCCTAGGTACCGGAGTAACTCGCACAGTAATACTTGTGTTGGGATTCCTGGTTCCGATTGCTCGGTATCCAAGGTGTCTGGAGTCTCATGGTATGTGGGGGTGCCATCCGGTTGCGCCAGCGAACCCGCGCCGGTGTCTGAGGCGGTTCCTTCTGCTGTGTACATCTTGAGGACTGCTAGCGCGGTTACCCAGTCCACTGGTTGGACAGTTTGATCCGATGCATGTCGAACAAAAAGAATTGCCCCTTCGGCACCCTGCAAAACGGACATCCAATCAGCTGGTAACTCGGAGGTTGCAACGGCCCGAGTCCAAAGCTCTCCAGAAATATCAGGAACCATTAGGGTTCTGAGCTCACCCGTGCCTTGGCCGGCTCTTACTTCAATGGAAAAATCCGCTCTGCCAATTTCCAGGTTTCTGTCTGATCGAGGTGCGAATTTCCCCTTCATAAGATGCTCGGCCGCTCCGTCGACGTACCGAATATCGTCAGGTACCCGTTCGGCACGTAGCTCACCCTGGTTCTTATGGAACGATGGCCACAAGCGACCAAGGTAATTTGTTTTGCCAGAGTCAGGGCCACCAATGAGAACTACTGATCTTGAGGCCAATTTACGCTCCTAAAAGCTGACAGGTTGCGAAGCTTGCTTCCATGGTCGTTTGGCCAGAAGTCGGGGCATACGCGATCGTGATTAAGGGAGGTATCGAATAGGTCGCATATGCCTTCACCTGGGGCAACAACCTCTGGGTTGGAGGAGAAGGATGCAATTGGCGCAAGTGTAATTTCGATCCCGGCGCGGATACCCGCAATCTGAATTCGATCAAAGGATCTGGTGGGGAATTCGCCGATGTCCCTCCAGCTCGGAACCAAGATTATACGTGGCGCTGGGGTGGAAAGGATTTCAGCCAGCCGGCCTATCAACAGTTCGGTACGGTAGGTGGCGTAATTTCGGGTTTCGATGTTTGCAAACTCGCGGCCATCAACCATCAACCAAATCACTGTTGCAGATTTGATAAAATCGAAGCGGTCGGAGTCGGCTTTATCGATGAGTGACTTAGACCACTCTCCAGGCAAATCGGGAAGCAAAAGATTGAACAGGCGGCCGTCTGCATCTCGGCGAAGCTTGAAGTGTAGAAAACCGGCTTGGCGATCATCTGCGAGCTCGGTCCGTACCGTTAATTGACGTGGTGGCTCACCATTGGTCCACTGTCTGCTCCCACGTGAAATCTGCTCGAATGCCATCAATGTTTGACTATGCGCGTACGAGTAGCCTTTAAACTGTCCTTTGGATAGCAAAAGGTAAGCGCTGACTAAGCACGCAGTTTTTCCAGAAGCTGGCAACCCCACAATACCTACCATTGTCGTGTATTCTGCACACATGAGTTCCTGCGCCTCTTCGGTGCCAAGCGTCATGCTCGGTGGAAGACGCGGCATTTCCTCTAGTCGAAGCAGAACTGCCTGCCCAGCAGAGTCATCACTTTCATACTGCTGGGAGACTGAGGGGGGAGCCCGGGAAGAATCAGCGGATAGCTCCTCGATGATCTCCCCTTCTTCAAGGGCATCCCTGTCGATATGGGAGCATTCAGCGATAGGACGTCCTTGCACGCAGCGTCCTGTGATGCTGAACGTGCACTCATCGAAGGAACATGTGCGCATCTTATTATCCTTTTCGGCCACTTAAATGCATGACACCTGCCTCGAGTAATGCTCGTCCACCCCAATCCCTTGTGGTTCGGGCTACATCTGAACCGTAGTATTCTGGCTGTACACTAAGCATGGCATTCAAAAGCGGGAAAACCTGGACAGCTGAGGAAATTCCAGCGTGCTCGACACCAACCGCTATTTTTTGAGCATCAGGCCCAATCGCAGCGAGCACCTCGAATAGGGTGTAGGTATCGGCATTAGATATCCCTTGCAGGACTACATTCCGATGGCCCGAAGAGGGAACGCGCCTGAGCTTGGCCGCACATTCAAGCCCTGCGAATACTGCTCGCTTGATATCGGATAGCGCAGAATAGGGTTGCTCGATCATTTCGCTCCAGTCCGCTAACCTCCACCATAGAAAATCAATTTCCTCCCTATCAAGCTCTGCATTCTCGCGAAGAGCTTTTACGAGGGGCTCGACTGCAGTCTTGAATGCTGTCTTGGCGCGCGGCCCCGTGGGTGCGTTTTCAGGGATAGAAAGTAGTCCTACTTCAGGGATATCAGCTCTGGCTCTAGACTTTTCTGCAACCTCTTTTGTGCGTTCATGACTCGCCTGGAGTAGCTCAGTACGGAGCATTTCTAGCCCTTCTTTCTCGACGGGCTTTTGAAATGAGAGAGCCGACCAAGCCGCCGCTGCGAATGTATCAACAGCCCCCCAGCCATCGTCGCCAACGGCGTTACTTCGCACCAGATCTAATGCGGCCACTACTGCCACGACAGTGATCAGCAAGTCATGACCATCACGGACAAAAGCATCACTGCCGCTTTCGACGATTGCTTTCTCCACTATTTCGGCAAGAGCGTCATCCACTATTTCAGTTTCGACAGCTCGCGCTATTTTTGCGGCGAGCTCGATTGCGAGCCATGCAGGTGCGAGCTCTTGCATCCATTTTTGAACGTTCGTCACTGCCTGGTTGAGTCGCCGTACCTCATCATCCTTGGGCTCAGGCCAGAAAATTCGCGAATGCTTAGCCATCAAACTCATTTGATTCCCTCTGTTTTGGCGCCCGATAATGCCTTTTCGATAGCTGTGGTTAGTTCACCCACCAACCCCTTACCCAGAATCCGCGCGAAAAAACTTCGCTCCAATGCATGATCTAGCCTTCCACTCATACTTGGAGGAAGTCCGGCGAGATCGATCAAAATCTTGAGGCGTTGAGCCTCGCTCAGGTCACGGAAGAACCGCAAACGTAGTGCACGATCCCTTGCACTGATGTCGACTTCGGCTTTACCAGAACCCGTAATAGGGTTCACTACGGCTGAAACCTTAGGTACCTCACTTGTTGGCGGGAAAGTATGCACGCTTCGCGGCGCCCTACGAAAGTTAGGCGATGCCAAGACATGGTGTCCTAGCTTACCCTCAAGGAATTCAACATCTTTCGTGAAACGCTTGTGGTCTGCGTCCCATGTCCTAGGATTAATAGTTACGGCTAGCGCGTCGGTCGCCTCGTCCCAATCGAACTCCAGAATGTTGTACTTGTAGGTGTACTTCTCGTCGATGTCGTCGGGCGCTGTGGCGCCAGCAGCTATCATCATCAAGTCGCAGCCTTCTTCTGTACTCGAGACGTCCCATGATGGAAAATGCTCATGCCCTGAGATCACTACTCGAGCTCTGTTTCGGATGTATCTCCGTGCTTCCTCCGTGTCCATGAACCAATCTAGAGGATGGTGCATGAGTACAACCACTTCTTCCCCATCAACAATGGGGAGAACGCGCTGACGTGCACCTAGTATCAAGGTGCCTTTCTTATCCCTCATAGAACAGATCAGTGCAGAGTTGAGGCGGACAAAGCGCAGAGATCTTCCGTCCGCAATCAGAACCGAGTGGTCAGCCGAGTATTCACCGTAGGGATCGAGATCGCATCCATAACCTTCGGAGAAATCGCGATACGCAGCAAAGCGCTTAAACAAGGACTCTCGCTCGTTGTCGTCATCGAGCAACATGTCCAGCATCACATCGCCCTTGTCACGGATCGACTCTATTTTCCACTGTATTGCATCGGTGAGGGCTGCTCGATCGATGTCATGGTTTCCGGGTACAAGCTGAATGCTAAGGCGATCACAGCCGATTCGGAGTGCCAGCTGATCAAGCCATTTCCCAGCAGCTACATACTCACTTGGCTGGGCGGAGTAGGCAATATCGCCAGTAACGATTATTCCGGCAGCGTCGAGTCCTCGGGTTCTCAACTCCGCTTGGACGTCATCTAGAAGGCGTTCCTTAGCGTCGGTATTAGTCTTATACCAGCCGCCATTTTTTTCTTGGCCAAAATGAATGTCTGAGAGGTGAACAAAGATGGCTGGCAATACTGTTCCTCCGATGAACGTTGACCACTGGCGTGAAGCGATGCTCAGGAGGCCTTGGCGCCATCACTGAATGCCGAAAAATCATATCATAGGAAGGCAAAATGCCACTCAGAAGCAATACTTCCATTGTGGTTTATTTTGACTGCTCTAGATCGGAACATATTTAGCTACTGCTCCAGCTGCTCACGTTACCAGCCAATCAGCATATCGACAGGAGCGGTACCAGGCGACAATTACGGAAATTTACTATTTTTCGATTTTAAGAAAGGGATTATCGGGTGGTATCCATTTAAAAAACAGCTTCGGTTCCTCAATCAGATATCCCTTCAAAGTGGCTATCTTCCTGGGGCCGTGCACTTGGCACGTCCAGATATTCAGACCGTCGCCACGCTTTCTGTGTACCTTCAGTCTTTCGAACTGCTTCTGCACCCAACGCCATTCTTCAATCTCTTGATCGGTACCATTGGCGATGCCTGGAAATTCTTGGACATAACGTTGGAAGAGACCAGGTGTTACTAGAAACACAGTACCAATCACCGTGTGGATTTTGGCCTTGCTGTCGTTGATGATCAACTTGTGGCTCTGGATGCCTTCCTTGACCCAATTCAGGAATGCCTGGCCAGGGTTGTCCGTAGTGGGGTTTGATATTTCGAGAGCATTTTGTGACGGCGTATCACGCACCTTGGGTTCACCCATTTCGAACATATCCAGCAATGTTCCGAGGTAGTCGGCATCCTCCATCGCCATAGGACCTTCCACCGATGGCTTTTGATGCGATCCTGTACTGGCAGTCTCAGGCACTGCTGGTGATACCGGAGCGTCAGTTGATTGGTCATCGACTGCCACGCTCACCGTTCCGCTGAAAGTTTCGGGACGGTCTTCGCTCCCCCAAATCAATGCCGGTTGAAGGCGCAAGAAGGTAAAGGTCTGCTGCCAGTTTCCCTGGGCGACTAATGCAGTCCAGATGGCTTTGCCTTCTGGTGTGGACTCGACCAGCCCATGCGATTGCAGTTCGTCGAACACGGCGATGTTGGATGAGGGAATGCCCTCAATCGATTGCGACAGCAGATAAGCTCGCAGCTTGTCCGTGACCGACTTGCTGACCAACCACAACGCGTCCTGGGTCAGCCAGCCAGCAGCGCCGGGTTGGTTGAGTTTCAGTTCGTGCTGAACCAGATGACGCAATCCCCTGATCAAGTGGTGTTGCAACGAATGAATCGGCGCTTGTAGCGCCTTGCTCGGGTTGCCACCGACGTTCTGCGCGGTGGAGACGCGGTCGGCTTGAATCACCAATTCGCCCAGCACGCCGGCACGTTCGTATTGGCCGGCCAGGACATACAACAGGCTGGCCCACAGTGGCGGAAATCCGCTGAGCCAGTCCAATATCGGCCTGTCGAGAATCTGGGTGTAGAGCAAGCCTGCGGCGGCGCCGTGCAGGCGGTAGTCGCGGTCTTTGAGATAGCGAAAACGGTAGGGCTGATCCAGGGAACCCTGCCAAGGATGCCAAACACGGCCATCCTGGCGTTCGACCAGCAGGTCCACGGCGATCTTGCCGATGTCATGCAGCAGGGCACCATAGGCGATGCCGGCAGACCAAGCGTCGGTTTGTGCCGCTTGGTCTTCAGGGGCGGCACCGGTTGGGAGCAGATACGACTGGCGCAGCTTCAAACTGCAGGCGACCAGTTCCAGCCCATGGTCGAGCATGCCGCCGAGATAAGCATGGTGGTGCGTCTCGCTGGCCGGGAGTTGCTGGACCTGTTCGGCGTAGCGATGGATCGGATTTAAATAGAGTTGAATGAACTGCGCGTGGGAGAGGGCGGTGTACTGCCAGATGCGATCGAGCAACTGGCGGCGGTAGTCCGCTGCTAACAAGCTGTGGGCCGACTCGATGGGCAGATAACCTTCGGCGACGCTCACGGTTGGTGGCGAAGGGGGCTTCTGCCTTTTGTGGCGAAACAGACTGAGCATCAAGACCTCCGGGAATTGGTTGGGGCAGTGGCCTTTTAGCCTTTTCGGATAGCGCTCTTACCCTTGAGTCCCCATTCCCTTCCAACCCTTACCCGTCCTTTTGGCTTGTGTCCCTTTGTGCGGCAATCGGAATATGGATACTGCTAGGCATCGATTTGTTTGGGGGGCTAGTACGGAAAAGAAAAGAGTCGGTACACTGCGGTGCATATTTTTTGGGTCTTGCCATGAACCTCACTGACGCCACGCTCGTGCTGCTGCTCGCGGCACGTATCCATGGGACTGACGAAGCCGTCAGGGC
>Ga0255334_1000440_pt1 | contig 32886 bp, 32 predicted proteins | sample EtOH5_35cm_T3_12_FD_202080 | JGI IMG/M metagenome (GOLD analysis project Ga0255334, IMG submission 202080) | Sandy soil microbial communities from University of British Columbia, Vancouver, Canada - EtOH5_35cm_T3_129 | ecosystem: Engineered > Artificial ecosystem > Sand microcosm > Unclassified ... | reverse complement strand
GTCACCCGCCCGTCAGACTGGGCACCGTGACCGCAGAGCTGCCCGGCTGGGCCCACACGTACTCCGGCAAGGTCCGCGACCTCTACGTCCCGGACAACTCCGAACAGGGCCGCGCCGTCACGGCGCGGCACGGGGACGCGGTCCTCGTCGTCGCGAGCGACCGCATCTCCGCCTACGACCACGTGCTCTCCCCGGGCATCCCCGGCAAGGGCAAGGTCCTCACCGCGCTGACGGCCTGGTGGTTCGACCAGCTGAGCTCGCTGGTGCCCACGCACCTCGTCTCGACGGACGTCCCGGCCGCCGTGAGCGGCCGCGCGATGATCTGCCGGCGCCTGACGATGTACCCGGTCGAGTGCATCGCGCGCGGCTACCTCACCGGCTCGGGTCTCGCCGAGTACCGGCAGACCGGCGAGGTGACCGGCATCCCGCTGCCGGCCGGCCTGGTGGACGGCTCCCGCCTCCCCGAGCCGATCTTCACGCCGTCGACCAAGGCGGAGCCGGGGGAGCACGACGAGAACGTGCCGTTCGCGGCGGTCGAGTCGCTCGTCGGCGCCGAGACCGCGGCAACCCTGCGCGACCTGACCCTCGCCGTCTACGTCCGCGCCGAGGAGATCGCCCGCGAGCGCGGCGTGATCCTCGCGGACACCAAGCTCGAGTTCGGGGCCGACGAGGCCGGGACGATCACCCTCGGCGACGAGGTGCTCACGCCCGACTCGTCGCGGTTCTGGCCCGCCGACGAGTGGGAGCCCGGGCACGCCCAGCCGAGCTTCGACAAGCAGTACGTGCGCGACTGGCTCACCTCGCCGGCCGCCGGCTGGGACCGGACGTCCGACGCCCCGCCGCCGGCGCTGCCCGACGAGGTCGTGGCGCGCACCCAGGCGCGTTACCTGGAGGCGTACCGGCGGATCACGGGGCTCGAGCTGTCCCTCTGACCGCCGATAGGATGAGCCCGACCCCCAACGCCGCGTCCGGGAGATCACCGTGGGACTGGTCGTCGTCGACGTCATGCCGAAGCCCGAGATCCTCGACCCGCAGGGCAAGGCCGTCGCCGGCGCCCTGCCGCGGCTGGGCTTCGGCCAGTTCACCGCGGTGCGGCAGGGCAAGCGGTTCGAGCTGTCCGTGGAGGGTCCGGTGACCGGCGAGGTCCTCGCGGCCGCCCGCGAGGCCGCCGTCCAGGTGCTCTCCAACCCCGTGATCGAGGACGTCGTCAACGTGGCGGAGGCATGATGGGCCGGATCGGCGTCGTCACCTTCCCCGGCACGCTCGACGACCGTGACGCCGCCCGCGCGGTGCGGCTCGCCGGGGGCGAGCCCGTCCCGCTGTGGCACGCCGACGCCGACCTCAAGGGGGTCGACGCCGTGATCCTGCCCGGCGGGTTCTCGTACGGCGACTACCTGCGCGCGGGGGCGATCAGCCGGTTCGCCCCCGTGATGGGCGAGGTGGTGGCGGCGGCCGGCCGCGGCCTGCCCGTGCTCGGCATCTGCAACGGCTTCCAGGTGCTCACCGAGGCGCACCTGCTGCCGGGCTCGATGATCAAGAACGACCACCTGCACTTCGTCTGCCGCGAGCAGGAGCTGGTGGTCGAGAACAACGAGACGGCCTGGACCCGCGAGTACGCGAGGGGCCAGCACATCACCGTCCCGCTGAAGAACCAGGACGGCCAGTACGTGGTCGTCGACGACGAGCTGGACCGCCTCGAGGGCGAGGGGCGCGTCGTCTTCCGCTACGCCGGCTGGAACCCCAACGGGTCGCGGCGCGACATCGCCGGCGTGACCAACGAGCGCGGCAACGTCGTCGGCCTCATGCCGCACCCCGAGCACGCCGTCGAGGCCGGCTTCGGGCCGGACGGTCCCAAGGGCCCGCGCTCGGGCACCGACGGACTGGCGTTCTTCACGTCCGTGCTCCACGCGCTCGTCGGGTGACCGCGCTCCACCTCGTCGGCTGGGACGACGAGGACTTCGCCGCGCTGCGCAACTCCCAGCAGGCCGAGCTGCGCGCCCTGTACGGCGACGACGACATCGGCCACGACATGGCCGGCCACGACATCCTCGACGTCGTGCTGCTGCGTGACGACGGCGCGGCCGTCGCCTGCGGTGCGCTGCGCGACGCCCCGGAGCTCGGCGCGGGGACCGGCGAGCTCAAACGGATGTACGTGGTGCCGTCGCACCGCGGGCGAGGGCTGTCCGGCCGCGTGGTCGACGAGCTCGAGGCGCTCGCGCGCCGCCGCGGCCTGGCCCGGCTCGTGCTGGAGACCGGCGTGCTCCAGGCGGCCGCGATCGGCCTGTACCTGGCCAAGGGGTACCTGCCGATCGACCGGTTCCCGCCGTACCAGGACGAGTCGAGCTCGCGAGCCTTCGCCAAGGACCTGGCCGCCCCGGCCCCGGTGCGCCCGCGTACGGAGAACGGCGTCGACGGGCTCGTCGTCGACCGCCTGGCCTGGCTCGACCCGGAGGCCGTCGCGCTGCGCCGCGAGATGGCCGCGTTCCTGCGCGGGCTCTACGGCGCGGTGGGCTGGTTCGCGGACGACGAGGCCCAGGCGGCCACCGACGCGGCAGAGGCCCACCGCGCGCTCGTCGTGCTCGTGGTCCGCGACGGCGGCACCTCGCTCGGCACCGTGACCCTCTCGGCCGCCCCCGAGGACCGTCCCGCCGACTGGGGTGAGCTCGAGCGCCTGCTGGTGCTGCCGGCGGCCCGTGGCCGCGGCGTCGCCCGCCTGATGCTGCGCGCGGTGGAGGACGAGGCGCGCGCCCGCGGGATGTCTGCGCTGACGCTGTCCACCGGCTACCGCCAGCACCCGGCCATCGCGATGTACCTGGCGGCGGGCTACCGGATCGTCGCACCGGTGGGGGACTGGGCGTCGCAGGACCGGATCCTCTGGTTCGCCAAGTCGCTCTAGTCGGGGAGCTGCCGGGTTGGTCGTCGAGCCAGGTCTCTCGGCCGCTCTGGATGGTCGATCGGATGCCAACCCGGCGCCGGACCCGCGCACAGCGGCCGTCCGGCGGGCGGGGTCAGGTCACCGCGAGCTCGGGCTCCGGCTCGGCCAGCGCCGCGCGCACCAGCGGCGCCACCGTGGTCCCGTACAGCTCGATCGCCCGCATCGTCTGCTCGTGCGGCAGCGTGCCGTTGGAGACCTTGAGGTCGAACCGCTGGAGCCCGAGCGCCCGCACGCTGCGCACGATCTTGCCCGCGACCGTCTGGGGCGAGCCCGCGAACAGGGCGCCGGTAGGCCCCGCGGCCTCGTCGAACGCCTCGCGCCCCATCGGCGTCCAGCCGCGCTCGCGGCCCACCCGCGCCATCACCTTCCGGTAGTGCGGCCACAGGTGCTCCAGGGCCTCGTCGTCCGTCGCCGCGATGTGCCCCGGAGAGTGCTGCCCCACGGGTCGCGGCCCCGCGCCGAGCTCGCGCAGCGCCCGGTGGTAGAGGTCGACGAACGGCCGGAACCGCACCGGGTCGCCGCCGATGATCGCGAGCATCAGCGGGAACCCGTACCGCGCCGCGCGGATCACCGACTCGGGGCTGCCGCCCACACCCACCCACGTGCGCAGCCGCCCGTGCTCGATCGGTGGGTACACGGTGATCCCGTCGATCGGTGCGCGCATGGTGCCGTGCCACGTCACCGGGCCGCCGTCGAGCAGCTTGGCGAACAGCGCCAGCTTGTCCTCGAACAGCTCCTCGTACTGCGAGAGGTCGTAGCCGAACAGCGGGAACGACTCGGTGAACGAGCCGCGCCCGACGGTCACCTCCGCGCGCCCGCCGGAGATCGCGTCGAGCGTGGCGAAGCGTTGGAACACGCGCACCGGGTCGTCGCTCGAGAGGACGGTGACCGCCGAGCCGAGCCGCACGTGCGACGTCCGCGACGCGATCGCCGCCAGCACCACGTCCGGCGCCGAGACGGCGAAGTCGTCGCGGTGGTGCTCGCCGACGCCCACGGCGTCGAGCCCCACCTGGTCCGCGAGCACCCCTTGCTCGACGACGTTGCGCAGCACCTGCGCATGGCTCAACGGGTGGCCGTCGGCGTCGGCGGTCACGTCCCCGAACGTGTCGATCCCCAGCTCGATGGCCATGACCCATTCAAGCCCACGACGCCACGGTCCGCCCGGGCCGGGCCGTCATCGACCCGCGAACCAGCGGTTGGTTGCGGCTCGGGCGCCGCAGCCGCAACCAACCGCTGCCTCGCGGAGTGGATCGGGGCGAGGGAGGGCCGCGGTGCGCCCCCGGGGGGGGGGCTGGTCGGGGGTCTGGGGACCCTACCGGAGCGGGGTCAGTGGTCGCACCGAGCCGGTCAGGTGCGGCTTGCCCGACGAGGGGTTCCACGCCGCGTAGCCGTAGCCGTCGCCCTCGGGTGCGACGCGCACCGCGACGGTGGCCGGGAGCAGCACGGGCGAGGCGAGCTCGACCGACCACGTGAACGCGTGGCCCGCCGCGGGACCGACGTCCGCGAGCGCCCGGGCCGCCGTGTACATCCCGTGCGCGATCGCCTTCCGGAAGCCGAACGGGCGGGCGGTCACCGCCGAGAGGTGGATCGGGTTGCGGTCGCCGGAGACGGCCGCGTAGCGGCGGCCGGTGTCGGCGGCGAGCCGCCACGCGCCGGTGGGCAGCGGGGCGAGGAAGGGCGTGCGCTCGTCGTCGGGCGCGATCTCCTCTCCCAGCCGCACCCCCTTGGCGAGGTACGTCGAGACGCCGCGCCACGCCAGCTCGTCGGACCCCGTGCGCCGCACCTCGGCGACGAGGTCGACCGCGGTGCCGGCCCGGTGGGGCCGCAGGTCCTGCGCCCACGTGCGCACGTCCACCCGGTCGCCGCGCCACAGCGGGCGGCGCTGCGTCACCTCGTTGGCGACGTGGACCAGGCCGACGAGCGGCAGGGGGAAGTCGGGCCGCACCATGAGCGCGGTGGCCACGGGGAACGCCAGCACGTGGACGAACCCGGCGGGCAGCCGGTCGGCCGCCCGCAGCCCGAGCAGCGACTGGTACGCGGAGAGGCGAAGCGGGTCGACGGCGATGTCGTGGGCGGCGTAGGCGACGTCCGGCAGGGTTCCCGGAGCCTGGCCGCGGCGCCGGGCCGCGGCCAGCCGGGCGCCGGCGGTGACACCGCGCAGGTAGAGGGTGCCGAGCGGGGGGACCGCCGGCAGCACCGTCTCGCTCGCGGGTGCGCTCATCGTCCGACCATGTTCTGCCCGCACACCCGCAGCGTGCGACCGATGATCCCGCCGGCCGCCGGCGAGGCGAGGAACGCCACCGCCTCGGCGACGTCCACGCTCTGCCCGCCCTGCTGGAGCGAGTTGAGGCGGCGCGCCACCTGGCGGGTCAGCGCCGGGATCCTCGCCGTCATCTCGGTCTCGATGAAACCCGGCGCTACGGCGTTCGCGGTGCCGCCGAACGGGACGAGCAGCGGGGCGGTCGCGCGCACGGCGCCGATGACACCGCCCTTGGAGGCTGCGTAGTTGGTCTGCCCGCGGTTGCCGGCGATGCCGCTGGTCGACGCCGTGGCGACGATCCGCGGGGCGTCGGTGAAGTCGCCGCTGGTCAGCAGGGCCTCGTTGATGGCCAGCTGCGCGGCGACGTTCACCGCGACCACCGGCTCCCAGCGGTCCGGCGTCATGTTGGCGAGCAGCTTGTCGCGCGTGATGCCGGCGTTGTGGACCATGACGTGCAGGCTGCCGTGGCGCGCGAGGGCGTGCGCGAGGATCCGCTCGCCGGCGTCCGGCGCGGTGACGTCGAGCTGGAGCGCCGTGCCGCGCACGCGGTTGGCGACGGCGGCGAGCTGCTGGCCCGCGGCGGGCACGTCGACGGCAACCACGGTGGCGCCGTCGCGCGCCAGCACGTCGGCGACGGTCGCGCCGATGCCGCGCGCCGCGCCGGTCACCACGGCGACGCGCCCGGCGAGGGGCTCGTCCCAGTCCGCGGGCAGCGCGCCCGCCTGCGAGGACACGTCGAGCAGCTGGCCGTCGACGAACGCGCTGCGCCGCGAGAGGAAGAACCGTAGCGCGGCGACGGCGGAGGGCGCGGTCACCGCAACACCGTCGGCGACGACGACGCCGTTGCCGGTGGCGCCGGAGCGCAGCTCCTTGGCGAGCGACCGCAGCAGGCCGTCCACGCCCTGCCGGGCGGCGGCCACGGCCGGGGCGTCGGAGTCGAGCGCGGGGCGGGACACGGTGAGCACCCGCGCGTGGGGGAGCAGCGAGCGCAGCGTGGCGCCGGCCTCGAGGACGGGCCCGGCGAGGTCCGTGGGGTGTGTCACTCCCGTCAGGACAAGGACGACGGCCGCGTAGCGGACCTCCGGCGTCGCGTGCCGGTGCACGTCGAGGTCCCAGTCGCCGTTGAGCAGCGTCGCGACGTGGTCGGCGTCCGGGCCGTCGCCGAGCACGAGGGCAGGGCCGGACAGCAGCGGGTCGCCGGTGCGGTGCCGCTTCAGCGGCACGGGACGCGGCAGCCCGAGGCGCTCGGCGAGCTTGGCGCCGACGCCCGAGCCGACCAGGTCGAGGTAGACGTCGCCCATCTCAGGCCGCCTCGAGGATCGCCGCGATCCCGAGGCCCCCGGCGGCGCACACCGAGACCAGCGCCCTCGGCGTCCCGCCCTGCTCGGCCTTCAGCTGGTGCAACGCCTTGGCGGTGGTGGCGACGATCCGGCCGCCGGTCGCGGCGAACGGGTGGCCGGCCGCCAGCGACGATCCGCGAACGTTGAGCCGCTCGCGCGGCACGGCGCCGAAGGCGCCGGGCAGGCCCAGCCGCTCGCGCCCGAACTCGTCGGACTCCCATGCCGCGAGCGTCGCCAGCACGGTCGAGGCGAACGCCTCGTGGATCTCGATCAGCGCGAAGTCGTCGAGCGTCAGGCCGTGGCGGGCCAGCAGCCGCGGCACCGCGTAGACCGGCGCCATGAGCAGCCCCTCGCCGCCGCGGACGAAGTCGACGGCGGCCACCTGCGCGTCGACCACCGCGGCCAGCGGCGTCAGGTCGTGGGCCGCTGCCCACTGCGCGGAGCCGAGCAGCACGCTCGACGCGCCGTCGGACAGCGGGGTGGAGTTGCCCGCGGTCATCGTCGCCGGGGCGTCGAGCCTCGTGCCGAACACGGGCGGCAGCGCCGCCAGCTTCTCCAGCGAGGTGTCCGCGCGCAGCACGCCGTCGCGGGCGAGGCCCGCGTACCCGGTGACGAGGTCGTCGAAGAACCCGGCGTCCCACGCCGCGGCCAGCTTGCGGTGCGAGCCGAGCGCGAGCTCGTCCTGCGCCTCGCGCGCGATGCCCCACTGCGCGGTGGTGATCGCCTGGTGCTCGCCCATCGACAGGCCGGTCCGGGGCTCGTCGGGGCGCGGCGCCACCGGCGCGAGGTCCTTGGGCCGGACCTTCGCCAGGGCGGCCAGGCGGCCTCCGGCGTTCTTCGCCCGGTTGGCGGCGAGCAGGGCCGAGCGCAGGCGGTCGCCGACGACGATCGGCGCGTCCGACGCCGAGTCGACGCCCGCGGCGATCGCGGAGTCGAGCTGGCCGAGCCGGATCTTGTTGGCGAGCGACACCACCGTCTCGACGCCCGTCGCGCACGCCTCCTGGGTGTCGGTCGCGGGCGTGTGCGGGGACAGCGGCGAGCCGAGCACGGCCTCGCGGGTCAGGTTGAAGTCGCGGCTGTGCTTGAGCACGGCGCCACCGGCGACCTGCCCGATCGTCTCGCCCTGGAGCCCGTACCGCGCGACGAGCCCGTCGAGCGCGGCCGTCAGCAGGTCGAGGTTGCTCGCCCGGGCGTAGGGCCCGCCGGCGCGGGCGAACGGGGTGCGGTTGCCGCCGAGAACGTAGGCCGGTCGCGGCCGGGCGGCCGTCGTGGTTCGCGCCATCAGTACCTCTCATCACCGTCGATGTCATCCGGCTGCCGCTGGTGGCGACATTCCGTGGGGACCAAAGTCCCAGGAAATCTGTGCAGGACTCATGGTACCTGATACCGTCGGTCTCGTGAGTCCCCGAGGACGATCCGGTTCGACGACGACCGGCAGCGGGCCCGTCGGCCGGCCGGCCGACGGGCGGGCCACACGCTGGGACGGCCACCGCCGCGCCCGCCGCGCGGACCTCGTCGCGCAGGCCAGGCGCAGCGTCCACCATCGCGGCCCCGACGTGTCGATGGACGAGATCGCGACCGATGCCGGCACGTCCAAGTCGCTCGTCTACCGCTACTTCGCGGACAAGACCGCCCTCCAGGTCGAGGTGGCCCAGCTCGTCGTCGGCGAGATCGCGCAGGCGCTGGCCGCCGCCCTCGCAGCCCAGCCGACGCCGCGCGAGGGGCTGCGGGCCATGGTCTCCGTGTACCTGGAGATGGTCGAGGCGTCGCCGGACGTCTACGCCTTCGTCACGCGCGGCGGCTCCGTGGAGCACTTCCTCGACTCGATCACCGAGCTGGTCGCCGCGCCGTTCGTCCGTGAGATGGCCGACGACGCCGACCCGTCCACCGCCGAGGCATGGGCCGCCGGAGCCGTGGGGTTCGTCCGTGGGGCGGGTGAGTGGTGGCTGGCGCACCGCGGCGAGCCGGGCACGCCACAGCGCGACGAGCTCGCCGGCCAGGTGACCGCGTGGCTGTGGGCGGGCCCCGTCGGGGTGCTCACCCGCGGCCGGAACCGTGAGCAGACCAGGGAGCAACCATGACAGCGCTGTCCGACCGGCGGTCCCCCCAGCGGCCCGCCGACCGCCGCCCCGCACCCCGCACCGCCCCGCCGCGGGTGGACGTCGCCGCGCTGGAGCAGCACCTCCTCGGCCCGTACGCCGGCCTGCGCCGCCAGACGCGGGCCGTCATCGCCGATCCGGCGTTCCAGAAGGTCGAGGGGCTGACCGCCGCCGAGCACCGCGAGCGCGTGCTCGGCCAGCTGAGGGCGCTCGTCGCCGACCACGACGTGCTGCGGGCGTTCCCGGCCGCGCTCGGCGGCCGCGACGACCACGGCGGCAGCCTCGCGCGGTTCGAGGAGCTCGTCGCCGCGGACCCGTCGCTCCAGATCAAGGCCGGCGTGCAGTGGGGGCTGTTCGCCTCCGCGATCCTGCACCTCGGCACCGCTGACCATCACGAGCGGCTGCTGCCCGGCGCGATGTCGTTGGACGTCCCGGGCGCGTTCGCGATGACCGAGACCGGGCACGGCTCGGACGTCGCGTCGATCGCGACGACCGCCCAGTACGACGCGGCCGCGCAGCAGTTCGTCGTCCACACCCCGCACCGGGCAGCGTGGAAGGACTACCTCGGCAACGCCGCGCTGCACGGGACGGCGGCCGTCGTGTTCGCCCACCTGGTCACGGCCGAGCCGGGCGGACCGCGCGTGGACCACGGCGTGCACGCGTTCTACGTGCCGATCCGGGACCCGCGGACGGGTGGGTTCCTGCCCGGGATCGGCGGCGAGGACGACGGCGTCAAGGGCGGCCTCAACGGCATCGACAACGGCCGGCTGTGGTTCGACCACGTCCGCGTGCCGCGCACGGACCTGCTCGACCGCTACGGCCACGTCGACCCGGACGGCACGTACACCTCGCCGATCGCCAGCCCGGGGCGCCGGTTCTTCACGATGCTCGGCACCCTGGTCCAGGGCCGGGTCTCGCTCGACGGCGCGGCGGTCAACGCCGCGAAGCTCGGCCTGGCGATCGCGGTGACGTACGCGAACCAGCGCCGCCAGTTCGCCGGGCCCGACGAGGACGAGATCGTGCTGCTCGACCACGTCGAGCACCAGCACCGGCTGCTGCCGCTGCTCGCCGAGACGTACGCGGCGACGTACGCGCACGAGGAGCTGCTCGCCGCGTTCGACGAGGTGTTCTCCGGCCGTGGGGACACCCCGGCCGGCCGCGAGGACCTCGAGACCCTCGCCGCGACCCTCAAGCCGTCGTCGACGTGGCACGCGCTGGCGACGCTGCAGGCGTGCCGCGAGGCGTGCGGCGGCGCGGGCTTCCTCGCCGAGAACAGGCTCGTCGGGCTGCGCGCGGACCTCGACGTCTACGCGACGTTCGAGGGCGACAACACGGTGCTCCTCCAGCTCGTCGCCAAGCGCTTGCTCGCCGACTACGGCAGGTCGGTCAGGCCCGGCTCGAAGGCGGACCTCGCGCGGCTCGTCGCCGGCCGCGCCGCCGACGCCGCGCTGCACCGCACCCCGCTCGTCCGCGCCGCGCAGGCGCTCTCGGACGTCGGCGACACCCGGCGCTCGGTCAACTCGCTGCGCGACGAGCAGACGCAGCGCGAGCTGCTCTCCGACCGCGTCGAGACGACGGTCGCCGACCTGGCGGCGGTGCTCGCCCCGGCCCGGCGGTTGGCGCGCGGCCCGGCCGCCGCGCTCGTCGGCGCCCACCAGCACGAGCTGCTCGAGGCCGCACGCGCCCACGCCGAGCGCGTGCAGTGGGAGGCGTTCACGCGCGCGCTGCCGGGCGTGGCTGACCCCGGCACGCGCCAGGTGCTGACGTGGGTGCGCGACCTGTTCGGGCTGACGCTGATCGAGCGGCACCTCGCGTGGTACCTGGTCAACGGTCGGTTGTCCGCGGGGCGGGCCCGATCGGTCTCGTCGTACCGCGACCGCCTGCTCGCCCGGCTGCGCCCGCACGCCCAGGACCTCGCGGACGCGTTCGGCTACGGACCCGACCTGCTCCGCGCGCCGATCGCCTCGGGCGCCGAGCGCGCCCGGCAGGACGAGGCGCGGGCGTACGCGCGCGCCGCCCGTGCCGGCGGGACGGCGGCGATCCCGGAGAAGCACCTGCGCTAGGTTGCGAGCCATGCCTTCGTGGACCCTGCTGCCGTCACACCACCACTGGCTCGCGCGGCACGCGCAGGGACTGCTGGACTTCGGGCGTCGCACCCCGTACCCCGGCGGTGGCGCGGCGTGGCTGGACGACGAGGGCGCGCCGGTGCTCGAGCGCGGCCTCCAGACCTGGATCACCGCGCGCACGGTGCACGTGTACTCGCTCGGCGTGCTGCTCGGGGTCCCGGGCACGCGCCCGGTGGCCGAGGCGGCGCTGGCCGGTCTGCTCGGCCCGCTGCACGACGACGAGCACGGCGGCTGGTACCCGGGCCTGCGCGCGGACGGCACCCCCGAGCCGGACAAGACGGCGTACGCGCACGCGTTCGTGGTGCTCGCGGGCTCGTCGGCCACGGTCGCGGGCCTGGACGGCGGGCCGCGCCTGCTGGCCGATGCACTGGCGACCTATGAGAAGCGGTTCTGGGACGAGTCCGTGGGCCGGGCCGTCGACACGTGGGACACCGCGTTCGAGACGCTCGACGGGTATCGCGGCAGCAACGCCAACATGCACACCGTCGAGGCGTTCCTCGCGGCCGCGGACGTGACGGGCGAGCAGGTGTGGCGCGAGCGGGCGGCGCGGATCGCGGCGTTCGCGGCGCAGGCGGCCGCAGGCCACGACTGGCGGCTGCCGGAGCACTTCGACTCCGGGTGGAACGAGCTGCCGGAGCTGAACGCCGAGAAGAAGGACGACCGGTTCAAGCCGTACGGGGCCACCGTGGGGCACGGGCTGGAGTGGTCGCGCCTCATGCTGCACCTGGACGCGGCGGGTGCCGAGGGCGCCGACTGGCTCGCCGCCGCCCGTGGGCTGTTCGACCGTGCGACGACCGACGGCTGGGCGGTGGACGGTGCGGACGGCTTCGTGTACACCACCGACTGGTCGGGTACGCCCGTGGTGCGCGACCGGATGCACTGGGTGGCGGCCGAGGCGATCGGCGCGGCGGCGGCTCTCTACGAGCGCACGGCCGACGAGCGGTACGCCGACTGGTACGCGAAGGCGTGGGACTACGCCGAGCGGTACCACGTGGACCACGCGCACGGCTCGTGGCACCACCAGCTCGCGCCGGACAACACGCCCGCCGGCACGGTGTGGCCCGGCAAGGCGGACATCTACCACGCGTTCCAGGCGACGCTGATCCCGCGCCTGCCGCTCGCCCCGTCGCTGGCGACCGCGGTGGCGCGGGGCCAGCTGCGCTGAGGTGTGCCGCCGCGCGGGACGCCCCTGACGAGCGCCCGGGGGCGGGGCGGACCGCGCCGGTAGGCTGGGCGCCGATGAGCACCGCCCCCGCGCCCGTCGCCCCCGCCGACACCGTCGCGAACGCCACCGCGACCCCCGGTCTGCCGCAGCCGTACGCCGAGCTGGGCCTCAAGCCCGACGAGTACGCGCGCATCCGCGACCTGCTCCACCGCCGGCCCACCACCGCCGAGCTCGCCATGTACTCCGTGATGTGGTCGGAGCACTGCTCGTACAAGTCGAGCAAGAAGCACCTGAGCCTGTTCGGCGAGCGAACGACTCCCGCGATGCGCGAGCACCTGCTCGTCGGCATCGGCCAGAACGCGGGCGTCGTCGACATCGGCGACGGCTGGGCCGTCACGTTCAAGGTGGAGAGCCACAACCACCCGTCGTTCGTCGAGCCCTACCAGGGCGCGGCCACGGGTGTCGGCGGGATCGTCCGCGACATCATCTCGATGGGCGCCCGCCCGGTCGCCGTGATGGACCAGCTGCGGTTCGGCGCGATCGACCACCCGGACACCGCGCGCGTGGTCCACGGCGTGGTCGCCGGCGTCGGCGGGTACGGCAACTGCCTCGGCCTGCCGAACATCGGCGGCGAGACGGTGTTCGACCCGAGCTACCAGGGAAACCCGCTGGTCAACGCGCTGTGCCTGGGCGTGCTGCGGCACGAGGACGTGCACCTGGCGAACGCGACGGGCGTCGGCAACCTCGTCGTCCTCTTCGGCGCGCGGACCGGCGGCGACGGCATCGGCGGCGCGTCGATCCTCGCCAGCGAGACGTTCGACGACGCCAAGCCGTCCAAGCGGCCGAGCGTGCAGGTGGGCGACCCCTTCATGGAGAAGGTGCTCATCGAGTGCTGCCTGGAGCTGTTCGCGGCGGGCGTCGTCGAGGCGATCCAGGACCTCGGCGCCGCCGGCATCAGCTGCGCGACGAGCGAGCTGGCGGCCAACGGCGACGGCGGCATGCACGTCGACCTGGAGAAGGTGCTGCTGCGCGACCCGACGCTGACCGCCGGCGAGATCCTCATGAGCGAGTCGCAGGAGCGGATGATGGCGATCGTCCGCCCCGACCTCCTCGACCGGTTCCTCGCGGTCACCGCGAAGTGGGACGTCGAGACCGCCGTGATCGGCGCGGTCACCGGGGACAGCCGGCTGACGATCGACCACTTCGGCCACCGGATCGTCGACGTCGACCCGCGCACCGTGGCCCTCGACGGCCCGGTCTACGACCGCCCGTACGCGCGCCCGGAATGGCTCGACGCCCTCGTCGCGGACACCACCTCCGGGCCGGCGGGCGCGGCGCGGTACGCCCGGGCGGCCATGCCCGACGAGCTGCGCGCCACCGTCCTCGCGCTGGTGGCCAGCCCCAACCTCGCCTCCAAGTCGTGGGTCACCCGCCAGTACGACAGGTTCGTGCAGGGCAACACCGCACTTGCCGAGCCCGACGACGCCGGCGTGGTCCGCGTCGACGAGACCACCGGCCTCGGCGTGGCGCTCGCGACCGACGCCAACGGCCGCTACGCGCAGCTCGACCCCTACGCCGGCGCCCAGCTGGCGCTCGCGGAGGCCTACCGCAACGTCGCCGCCTCCGGCGCCCGGCCGCTCGCGGTCACCGACTGCCTCAACATCGGCAGCCCGGAGCGCACCGACTCGATGTGGCAGCTGGTCCGCGTGATCGAGGGGCTGGCCGACGCGTGCCAGGCGCTCGAGGTGCCGGTGACCGGCGGCAACGTCTCGCTGTACAACACCACGGGCGAGACCGCGATCCACCCGACCCCGGTGGTCGGCGTGCTCGGCGTGCTGGACGACGTCGCCCGCGCGGTGCCCTCCGGGTGGACCGCGCCGGGCGAGGCGGTCTACCTGCTCGGCACCACGCGCGACGAGCTCGACGGCTCCGCGTGGGCGGACGTGGTGCAACACCAGCTCGGCGGCACGCCGCCCGCGGTCGACCTCGACGCCGAGCGGCGCCTGGCCGCCGTCCTGGTGCAGGCCGCCCGCGACGAGATCGTCGACTCCGCCCACGACCTGTCCGAGGGTGGCCTGGCCCAGGGGTTGGTCGAGGCGAGCCTGCGGTTCGGCGTCGGCGCGCGAGTGTCGCTCGACGCGCTGACCGCCCGCGACGGGGTCACGCCGTTCGCGGCGCTCTTCTCCGAGTCGACGGCCCGGGCCCTCGTCGCAGTCCCACGCTCGGAGGAGCAGCGGCTGCTCGACCTGTGCACCGCGCGCGGCGTGCCGGCGGTGCGGCTGGGCGAGACGGTGGAGACGGGCGCCCAGGGGCCCGACGAGGCCGAGACCCCCGCCCTGGAGGTCGCCGGGCTGTTCACGCTCCCGCTCGCCGAGCTGCGAGACGCGTTCGAGGGCACGCTGCCGAGGCACTTCGGCTGATACGCCCTGGTGCACAGCCGGCTGCGGCGGGGTGTCGCCCGACGTCCGGCCCACCTACCCGAGCAGGAGGTCCAGCACCGCCGGCGTGAATGCGGGCGTCAGCGCCGGGATGTGCTCGCCGCCCTCGACGGTCCACAGCTCGGCGCGCACGCCGTCGGGGCAGGGGTACGCGGTGACCGCGGTCTCGGCGCCGGGGAGGTCCTCGACGAGGTCGAGCGTTCGTGCCCGGTCGTCGGGGGTGTCCGAGCAGCCGTCGAGGCGCGCCCAGCTCGCCGTGGTCTGCGGCGCGGACGGCGCGATGTCCACGCCCCGGCGCGTGCCCTCGTAGGGCACGTCGGCGTCGGCGGTGCCGTGGATCTGCACCACGGACACGGGGTGCGCCGGCAGGCAGCGGGTCGGGTCGCCGTCCATCAGGCCGGCGAGCGACGCGATGGCGGAGAACTGGTCGGCGTGCTCGCACGCGAGGCGGTGCGCCATGTACCCGCCGTTCGAGTGGCCGACGACGACCGCGCGGCTCACCGGGTACGCCGCCGCGACCTGCTCGACGAGCCGGCTGAGGTAGCCCGAGTCGTCGACGTCGGCGCGCTCGAAGTTGCAGCACACGGCGGTGGCGTTCCAGAACCGCATCCGGCCGCGGCCCTGCGTGCCTTCCGGGAGCGCGAGGAGGAAGCCGCGCTCGTCGGCCGCGGCGGTCAGGCCGAGGTAGGAGTCGAGCTCCGCGGCCGACGACGCGTACCGGTGCAGGCCGACGACGAGCGGAACGGGCTCGGCCGGGTCGTAGCCCGCCGGGACGTGCAGCTCGTAGGGGCGCCCGTCGAGGTCGACGGTGCCGGTGGTGCCCGGCGCCACGGCGGGCGCGGTGCCGGGCGGGCCGGTGACGCGTCCGGCGGCGGGGTCACCGCCGGGCGCGCAGGCGGCCAGGACGGGCACGACGAGGGCCGCGACGACGACCGCCGCGAGGCGGATCCTGGTGCCCATCTCGCGATCGTCGCACAGCCTGCGGCCATGGTCCTGCGGGCGCCGGACCTGCGCGGCGAGCCCGTAGCATCGAGGCGTGCCCGGTCGCCGTCCTCGGCGTTTCCACCGGCACCAGCTGAGGACGGCCGGTGCCGTCGTTGCCGTCGCCGGGCTCGCCGTGGGCGCCGCGGCCGTGTGGACGCTGCAGGTCGGCACCCCGAGCGGCGCGACGACGCCCGCGCCCATCGTCACCACCGCCTCCGCCCCGCTCGTCGTGACGCCGTCCCCGACGCCCACGCCGACCCCCACCCCGGAGCCCACCGCGGTCGGCATCGACCTGGCCGCCCACTCGACCGCCGACCCGGCGAGCCTGTGGGTGATCGTCAACAAGCAGCACCCGATCGACCCGCTGGAGTTCGAGCCCGACGACCTCGTCACCGTCGCCGGCGCGCAGGTGCGCGCGATCGTGGCCGAGGACCTGCGGGCGCTGCTCGACGCCGCACGGGCCGACGGCGTGCCGATCGGGCTGCGCACCGGCTACCGCTCGTACGGCAACCAGGCCGCGATCCGCGCGGACGTGGCGAGCCGCAACGGCACCGAGTACGCCGACCGCTACTCGGCCCGGGCGGGGCACTCGGAGCACCAGACCGGCCTGGCCGTCGACATCCACTCACCGACCCGGCCCGGCTGCGACCTGAAGTCCTGCTTCCCGGACACCGCCGAGGCTGCGTGGGTGGCGCAGCACGCCGTCGAGCACGGCTTCGTGATCCGGTACACGCCGGAGAACACCGCGGTGACGGGCTTCGCGCCCGAGGGCTGGCACCTGCGCTACGTCGGCCGGGAGCTCGCCGCGTGGCTGACGGCGAACGGCGTCACCTCGCTCGAGGAGGCGTTCGGTGTCACCGGCGGGCCGGACTACCCGTCCTGACCGCGGGACAATCCCACCGTGCCCCCTCGCCGCCGCACCGACCCGGCCGCCGGCCGCGCCGCGCTCGCCGCCTGGCGGTCCGGCAGCGGCAGGGCGGCGGACCGGCGCGCGGCGGTGCGGTTCACGCTCGAGGAGCTCGCCGACGTCGCGCCGGGCAACGCCGTGGAGGTGCGGGTGCCGCCGGACGGCGCGGTGCAGGCCGTCACCGGCCCGCGGCACACGCGCGGCACGCCGCCCAACGTCGTCGAGACGGACCCGGCGACGTGGCTCGCGCTGGTGGCGGGGGAGCTGGCGTGGGCGGACGCCGTCGCCGACGGCCGGGTGCACGCCTCCGGCGAGCGGGCCGACCTGTCGGACCTGCTGCCGCTCCGGGCGGCGCGGCCGCGCTGAGGCTCCGCGACATACGATTCCCGGGTGCCCGACGAGGTGGTCCCCGCAGCAGCGACGCCCGAGCCCGCCGCGCCCGAGGCACTGCCGGACGAGCGCGTGCCGGACGAGCGCGTGCCGGACGAGCGCGTGCCGGACGAGGCGCTGCTCGCGCGGACCGCGACCCCCGGCGCCGTGCGCCGCGCCCCCCGGTTCGGTGCTTTCATCGGCACGGGTGCCCTCGTCGGGACGATCCTCGGCGTGGTGCTCGCGACGGTGCTCGACAAGGGCGACCTGGCCGGCGTCGACGGGGGTGTGCTGCCGTTCCTCGGCGGCGCCAACGGCGCCCGCGCGCTCACGGCGCTGGGCCTGGCGGCGGCCGGTGCGCTCGTCGGCGCGTTGCTGGCGCTGTGGGCGGACACCCGCTCGCTGCGCCGCCGCTGACGTCAGCGGGGCTCGCGCGCCCCGAACCTCAGGCCGTCGAGCACCAGGTCGAGCAGCCGCCGCACGTGGTCCTCCCACTGCGGCCCGGACGGCACGTTCCACACGGCGCCCATCGCGCGCCAGACGTCGCCCGCGTCGACGTCGTCGCGCACGGAGCCGTCGCGGGCGCCTGCGGCGAGCAGCTCGCCGAGCGCGGCGAGGATCAGCTCGCGCGTCTCGGAGTAGAGGGGCCCCTCGGCGCCGACGGCGGCCCGGAGCGCCTCCTTCATGCCCTGCTTCGCGGCGGCGTAGCGGACGAACGCGCCGGTCCACTCCCGTAGGGCCGCCGCGCCGTGCGCCTGCTGCGCCAGCAGTCGCGGCGCCTGCTCGCACAGCGCCTCCACCTCGTGGCGATAGGCGGCCTCGACCAGCGCGTTGCGGTCGGGGAAGTTCCGGTAGAGCGTGCCGACGCCCACGCCGGCCTGCGCCGCGACGGTCTCGAGCGGCACGTCGGCACCGTTTCTGGCGAACGCCTCGACGGCGACGGCGAGGAGCCGCTCGCGGTTGCGGCGCGCGTCGGCGCGCAGTGGCCGGTCGCTCGTGGCGACCCCGCCCTGCTCGTCGGCCATGGCTCCTCCTTGCTAACCGGAGGGGCGTCCGGTTAGTCTGGGTGCGACAACCGGAAGATCCTCCGGTTAGCAGCCTACCGGCCCCCCGCAGCCGGGACGGGAGACCCCCATGAAGCTCGGCGCCCACCTGATGCGGTTCGACTCGGTGCCCCCGGCCGCGCTGCGCGACGAGCTCGCGGCCACCGCCGACGCGGCCGAGGCCGCCGGCCTGGCCTGGTTGTCGGTGATGGATCACTACTTCCAGATGGAGCCGGCGGGCTTCGACCGCCACGACCCGATGCTCGAGGCGTACACCACCCTCGGCTACCTGGCCGGCCGTACCGAGACGGTGCAGCTCGGCGTGCTCGTCACCGGTGTCACCTACCGGCACCCGGGCCTGCTGGCGAAGATCGGCGCGACGCTCGACGTGCTCTCCGGTGGGCGGGCGACGATGGGCCTGGGCGCCGCCTGGTTCGAGCGTGAGCACCTGGCGCTCGGGGTGCCGTTCCCGCCGCTGAAGGAGCGGTTCGAGCGGCTGGAGGAGGCGCTGCAGATCTGCCGGCAGATGTGGGATCCCGCCGACGACGGCCCGTTCGAGGGCATCCACTACCAGCTGGCCGAGACCCTCTGCTCGCCGCTGCCGCTGTCGAAGCCGGAGATCATGGTCGGCGGCGGCGGGGAGAAGAAGACCCTGCGCCTCGTCGCGCAGTACGCGGACGCGTGCAACGTCATGGCCCCGACGGTCGAGGTGCTGGCGCACAAGCTCGACGTGCTGCGCGAGCACTGCGAGCGTCTCGGCCGGGACTACGGCGAGATCCGCGTCACCACCTCGCACGACGGCACCCAGCTGCTGAGCGGCGACGTCGACGGCTTCGTCGAGGCGATGCGCCCGTACGCGGCGCTCGGTGTCGACACGGTGATCCTGCGCCCGCCGACCACGCCCCTGGCGGTGTGGGTCCGCGATGCGGTCGCCCCGGCGGTCGCGCCGGTCGCGGCCCTCTGACTGCCGGGCCGGGGGGTCCGTCGGGCGGTGTGCGACCATGGAGACGTGGCCCCCCGCGCGGACGGACGACTCACCCACGACCTCCTGCCGAACGAGAAGGGTCCGCAGGACGCCTGCGGGGTCTTCGGCGTCTGGGCACCCGGCGAGGAGGTCGCCAAGCTCACGTACTTCGGTCTCTACGCGCTCCAGCACCGCGGCCAGGAGTCGGCAGGCATCGCGACGAGCAACGGCAACCAGCTGCTGGTGTTCAAGGACATGGGCCTCGTCTCGCAGGTGTTCGACGAGACCTCGCTGGCGGCACTGACCGGCTACCTGGCCATCGGCCACACCCGCTACTCGACCACCGGCGGCTCCACCTGGGAGAACGCACAGCCCACGCTGGGCGCGACCGCCGCGGGCACCGTGGCGCTCGGCCACAACGGGAACCTGACCAACACCGGCGAGCTCGTCGACCTCGTCGCCGAGCGCTACGGCAGCAAGCGGCGCGGAGAGCTCGCCCGCGGCAGCACGACGGACACCGCGGTGATCACCGCCCTGCTCGCCGGCGACCCCGACCACACGCTCGAGGCCACCGCGCTCGAGGTGCTGCCGCGGCTGCGGGGCGCCTTCTCCCTCGTCTTCATGGACGAGACCACGCTCTACGCGGCGCGCGACCCGCAGGGCGTGCGCCCGCTCGTCCTCGGCCGTCTCGAGCGTGGCTGGGTGGTCGCCTCGGAGACCCCGGCGCTCGACATCGTCGGCGCCAGCGTGGTCCGCGAGGTCGACCCCGGCGAGCTGATCGCGATCGACGCGGACGGCCTGCGCTCGACGAGGTTCGCCGAGCCGCAGCGCGCCGGCTGCGTGTTCGAGTACGTCTATCTCGCCCGGCCGGACACGACGATCGCGGGCCGCTCCGTGCACGCGGCCCGCGTCGCGATGGGCCGCCGGCTGGCGGTCGAGCACCCGGCGGAGGCGGACCTCGTGATCCCCGTCCCGGAGTCCGGCACGCCGGCCGCCGTCGGCTACGCCCAGCAGTCGGGCATCCCGTTCGGGCAGGGCCTGACGAAGAACGCGTACGTCGGCCGCACGTTCATCCAGCCGTCGCAGACGCTGCGCCAGCTCGGCATCCGGCTCAAGCTCAACCCGCTGCGCGAGCAGATCCGCGGCAAGCGGCTCGTCGTCGTCGACGACTCGATCGTCCGTGGCAACACGCAGCGCGCGCTGGTCCGGATGCTGCGCGAGGCCGGCGCCGCGGAGGTCCACGTGCGGATCTCGTCGCCTCCGGTGACGTGGCCCTGCTTCTACGGCATCGACTTCGCGTCGCGCGCCGAGCTGATCGCCAACGGCCTGGCCGTCGACGAGATCGCGGCCTCGCTCAGCGCCGACTCCCTCGGCTACATCTCCCTCGGGGGGATGGTCGAGGCGACGGAGCAGCCCGCCGGCGCGCTGTGCGCCGCGTGCTTCACGGGCCGCTACCCGATCGCCCTGCCGCCCGACGACAGGCTGGGCAAGCACCTGCTCGAGCAGCCGTCGCTGCCGATCGGCGCCCCCGAGGACGGCCTGCTCAATCTGCTGCCCGGTGCGGGCGGGGCGACGGCGCTGGACCGTCCGTGATGGCTGAGCCACTCACCTACGCCTCCGCCGGCGTCGACACCCACGCCGGCGACAAGGCCGTCGAGCTGATGAAGGACGCCGTCCGACGAACGCACTCACCCGCGGTGCTCGGCGGTGTCGGCGGCTTCGCCGGCCTCTACGACGCGTCCGCGCTGACCGCGTACCACCGCCCGCTGCTGGCCACGTCCACCGACGGCGTCGGCACCAAGGTGGCGATCGCCCAGGCGCTGGACGTCCACGACACCATCGGGTTCGACCTGGTGGGCATGGTGGTCGACGACATCGTCGTCGTCGGCGCGAAGCCCCTGTTCATGACCGACTACATCGCCTGCGGCAGGGTGGTCCCGGAGCGGATCGCGGGGATCGTGCGCGGCATCGCGGCGGCGTGCGAGGTGGCGGGTACGGCGCTCGTCGGCGGCGAGACCGCGGAGCACCCAGGCCTTCTCGCGCCCGACGAGTACGACGTGGCGGGTGCCGCGACGGGCGTGGTCGAGGCCGACGAGATGCTGGGCCCGGACCGGGTGCGGCCGGGCGACGTGCTCGTCGCGCTGGCCTCCAGCGGTCTGCACTCCAACGGCTACTCGCTGGTGCGCCGTGCGGTGGCCCGCGCCGGCTGGGGGCTCGAGCGGCACGTCGACGAGCTCGGCCGGACCCTCGGCGAGGAGCTGCTGACGCCCACCCGCGTCTACGCCTCCGACTGCCTCGCCCTCGTCGGGCGCGCGCGCGGCGGGGTGCACGCCTTCAGCCACGTCACGGGTGGCGGGCTCGCGGCCAACCTGGCGCGGGTGCTGCCCGAGCATGTCGTCGGCGAGGTGGCGCGCGACTCGTGGGCGGTGCCGCCGGTGTTCACGCTGGTGCAGCGGCTCGGCGACGTGCCGTGGGCGGACCTCGAGGCGACGCTCAACCTCGGCGTCGGGATGGTCGCGGTGGTGGCGCCGGAGGCGGCCGCAGGCGTGCTGTCGCACGCGGCGGAGCTCGGGCTACCGGCGTGGCCCCTCGGCGAGGTGCGCTCGCGTGACGCGCGACGCGACGCGACGCTCGAGCTGGTCAGCGGAACCAAGGGCGTCCACGGCGGGGCGGTGCACCTGACGGGCGCCCACCGCGCCTGAGCGGCCTGCCGTCGGCGGTCCGTGCGCGACGGCCGTTGCCGAGTACGCCCGACTCAGGCCTCAGGACACCGCGTCCAGCACCAGGTCCCTGTCGTCGAGCGCGGGGACCGTGCCGTGGCGCTGCGCCCGGTTCTCGCGCCGCCGCTCGAAGAGCAGGTAGAGCACAGGCACGAGGATCAGGGTCAGGGCTGTGGAGGAGACGAGGCCGCCGATCACGACGATCGCGAGGTCCCGGGAGATGAACCCGCTGGACCCGGTGACGCCGAGAGCCATCGGCAGCAGGGCGAAGATCGTCGCCAGCGCCGTCATCAGGATGGGCCGCAGCCGCTGCCGGGCGCCGTTGAAGACGGCGTCCGCGACGCCCTGGCCCTGCTTGCGGTACTGGTTGACGAGGTCGATCAGCACGATCGCGTTGGTGACGACGATGCCGATGAGCATGAGCATGCCGATCAGCGGCGAGATGCCCAGCGGCGTGCCGGTGGCCAGCAGCGCGACGATGGCACCCGTCGCGGCGAACGGGATCGACACCAGCAGGATCAACGGCTGCGCCAGTGACCGGAACGTCGCGACGAGCAGCACGAACACGATGGCGACCGCGATGACCATGGCGAGCCCGAGCTGGCCGAAGGACTCGGTCTGCTGCTCGGCGAGGCCGCCGATCGTCGCCGTCGATCCGTCGGGCAGGTCGAGGTCGTCGATGCGCTCCTGGACGGCGGTCGTCACCGAGCCGAGCTCGCCCTCTTCCGGAGTGACCGAGACGGTCGCCACCAGCTCGCCGTCCTGGCGGGCGATCGAGGTGGGGACGACCACCTGGCCGACGTCGGCGATGTCGACCAGGGGCACCAGGCCGGTCGGCGTCGGCAGCGCGAGCCGGCGGAGCTCGTCGAGCGTGCCCGGGACCGGCGCGGCGTCCACGTAGATCCGGAACTCCTCGCCGTCGAGCGCGACCTGGCCGACGCTCTGCGGCGAGAGCATGCTCGCGACGAAGCCGAGCACCTGCATCTCGCTGGAACCGTGCTCGAGCGCCGCGGTGCGGTCGACGGCGAGCTGCACGACGGGCTGTGCGGGCGCCAGGTCGCTGGCGACCTCGACCGCGTTCGGGGTGCCGCCGAGCGCGGCGAGGACGAGGTCGCCGGCCTGGGCGAGCGCCGCGTCGTCGGGCGCGGTGACCACGACGTCCACCGAGCCGCCGAACCCGCTCATCGCGGCCGGGTCCGCCAGGGCGATCTCGCCGGCGTCGTGGATCTGCGCGAGCCGGTCGCGGATCTGGCCCTGGAGCGCCGACTGGTCGGCGTCGGGATCGGTGTTGACGATGAACATCGCGGTGCCGCCGCTGCCGCCGAGCAGGGACGAGAACTCGCCACCCGATCCGGCCATGAGCATGAGCTCCTCGACGCCGTCGATGCTCCCCAGTGCGTCCTCGACCTCGCGGGCACCGTCCGACACGACCTCGAGGCGGGTACCCGGCGGGAACTCCTGCGTGACCATCACCATGTTCTGCCCCGTGCCGCCGAGGAAGTCGACCTTGAGCACGGGCACGAGCGAGACGGTGACGACGAGCAGCAGCGCCGAGGCGACGAGCGTGACGACCGGGTGCCTCTGGGTGCCGCGCAGCACGGGGACGTACGCGCGCTGCAGCAGGCTCTCGCGTTCCTTCTCCTCCGCGGCCGCGCGGGCATCGTCGGGGATGGCGTCCCCGGCCGGCCGGCGCACGAACCAGTAGGAGAGCACCGGCACGATCGTCAGCGCGACCAGCAGCGACGAACCCATCGCGATCGTCACCGTGAGCGCGAAGGGCGCGAACAGCTCGCCGACCATGCCGCCCACGAGCGCGATCGGCAGGAAGACCGCGACGGTCGTCAGAGTCGATGCGGTGACCGCGCCGGCGACCTCGCGCACGGCGGCGAGGATCGCGTGCACCTTCTCCTCGCCGTACGCGAGGTGACGCTTGATGTTCTCGATCACGACGATCGAGTCGTCCACGACCCGGCCGATCGCGATCGTCAGCGCGCCGAGTGTCAGCATGTTCAGCGAGTGCCCGCCGAGGTTGAGCCCGATGAACGTCACGAGCACCGACAGCGGGATCGAGATCGCGGTGACGAGGGTCGAGGACAGCGACAGCAGGAAGACGAGGATGACCGCGATCGCGAACACCAGGCCGAGCAGGCCCTCGATCGCAAGGTGCTGGATCGACTCCTCGATGAACGGCGCCTGGTCGAAGACCACCGTCAGCTCCAGGTCGCCGTACTCGGTCGTCAGCTCGTCGATCGCGGCCTGGACGCCGTGGGAGACCGCCACGACGTCGCCGCCCTGGACGGCGGTGACCGACAGGGACAGGGCCTCGTCGCCGTTCATCCGGGTGATCGACGTCTGGTCCTCCGCCACGAGATCCACCTGCGCGACGTCCCCGAGGGCGACGACCGTCCCGGGCTGCGTCGTGCTCGCCAGCGGCAGCTCGCGCAGGTCGCCGAGGGAGACGACCGGAGTGCCGCCCTGCACGGGAACCAGCGCGCCGTCGGCGTCGACGCTGCCCAGTGGCAGCGTCATCCCGTTCGCCCCGAGCGCCGACGTGATCGCCTGCGCCGACAAGCCGTGCGCAGCCAGTGCCGCCGGGTCCGGCGTGATGACGACGCGCTCCGTCTGCCCACCGCTCACCGACGCGGCCCGCACCCCGTCCACGGCCTCCAGACGCGGGACCACCACATCGGCGAGCGTGCTCGACAGCTCGCCCGCCGTGGCCGTGGCCGACGAGGCCGTCAGGAACACGATCGGCAGGTCGGCCGTGCTGCCGACCACCAGCTGGGGCTCCGCACCGGTCGGCAGCGTGCCCGCCAGGGCGTCGATCGCGCTCTGCACCGAGGCGCGGAACGCCTCGCCGTCCGCGCCGTAGGCATAGGCGACCGAGACCATCGAGAGGCTGCTCGACGAGGTCGCGACGACCTGCTCGACGTCCGCCAGGTTCGCGATCGCGTTCGACAGCGGCTGGCTGATCCGCTCGTCGACCACCTGCGGGCTCGCGCCCGGCGACACGGTGACGATCGTCGTCCGCGGCAGCTCGATCGAGGGGATCAGCTCCTGCCTCAGCTGCGTCATCGAGAACACACCCAGTCCCGCGATCAGCAGCGTGGCGAGGGCCACGAGCGTGCGGTTGGCGAGGCTGAAGCGCGCGAGACGGAACAAGGGGCACCACCGGGGAGGTCTCGTAGGACTGCTTAGTGTCAGGCGAACTTAGTGTAGGGCTATGTTTCCGTCTGCGGTGCCGACGGCCGCCCGGTAGCCTTCGGGCATGCGTCACGACGAGGGGACGGAGCGCGCCGCTCTGCGCGAAGACCTGTTGCGGACGCAGGCCGAGATGGAGACGTCCCTCGTCCCCGAGCTCCTCGAGTCGGTGCTCTCGATCCGCCTGACCATGCAGCAGCTCAAGGTGCTCGCGATCCTCACGACCGCCCAGGACGGCGTCGCGATGCAGACCCTCGCCAAGCACATCGGCGTCTCGCTCGCCACGATGTCTGGCATCGTCGACCGGCTCGAGTCACAAGGCATGGTCGAACGCGCCACCGACCCGAGCGACCACCGCGTGCGCCGGGTGGTGCCCACTCCCGCCGGTCGTGACACCGTCCAGCAGGCCGTCGCCGCCCGCCCCCAGCTCAGCAAACCCCTGCTCGACCGGCTCGCCATCGCCGACCTGCGCGCCCTCGACCAGGGCGTCGCGGCGCTGCTCCGAGCCGTGCGCGAGCACGACCCCCGGCACGGTGCTGACCGAACGACTGGTGACGACGACTAGTTGTCGTCTTCCCGCTCGTTGTCCTCGCCGGCCCACTGCTTCCAGGGGTCGTCGCCGGAGTCGGGAGGGGTCTCGGTGACGACATCGTGGTGGCTGCGCGACGCGAGCTCTGCCTCGAGGGCCCGGTAGTCGGTCGTCGGGCTCATGTACTTGAGCTCGCGTGCGACCTTCGTCTGCTTTGCCTTCTGACGGCCGCGCCCCATGGCATCGACCCCCTCTGACGTGGAAGCGGGGCGGCTCCGTGCTCACACGTGCGGCCCCGGGGTGCTGTTGTGCGTCTCTTCGCAGGGCAACGGTACATGGTCCGCGCTCATTCCGACCACCGGCGCCGGGGCCCCGGACACGCCTCCGCCCTGGCCAGGACTTCGGTCCCAGGGACAGGGCGCGGATGCCCGTCTCACGATGCGGCCCGGCGACACGCCCGGGCGGGACTTTCCGTGAGTTCGGTCACGTTACGGGTGAGATGTACCGTTAAGAGTGTTGTAGGCAAGGTCGCCCGGCCTGAGGGCGTTCCGGCTGATGTGTCGGCATCGCGGCATTTGTGCGAACCTGACTGTCGAGTCGTCCCTCAGTGGACGAGTCCAGCGCGTGTGCGGGGGTAGCCGTGCACGGTTGTCGCACCGTGGAGGTTGGTCAATGTCCCCATCGCCCGTCCAGCCGGAGAACCTGCTGACGCCGTCCGAGGTCGCCACCCTCTTCCGGGTCGACCCCAAGACCGTGACGCGGTGGGCCAGGGCAGGCAAGCTCTCGTCGATCCGGACACTCGGCGGTCACCGCCGGTACAAGGAGTCCGAGGTGCGCGAGCTGCTCGACGGCCTGCCCCAGCAGCGTCAGGCCGACTGAGTCCCTGGTCCCGGCGCGTCAGCGCCGAGCGAGCCGGCCGACGATGCCGGCCACCGCCGCGGCGACTGCCGCCGCGGCCACACCCAGCACGACGCGGGCCCGTGTGCGGTCCGCGGGGTCCGCCGCAGGGTCGGCGGCGTCGTGCACCATCCGACGGCCGCGGTCCACCGCGGCCGTCACCCGCGTCTTGGGGTCGAACCAGTCAGTGAGCTCGTCGACGGTCGACGCGAGCTCGTCGCGCGCGGCACGGACGTCGGCCTCGAGCTGGGACATCTTGTCGGCGGGTGCGGTGTCGCTCATGAGTGCAACCCTCCCTTGACCGCCGCGACGTCCTCACGCAGGTTCTCGATGGTGCGCTCCGGCTTGGCCGGCGTGCTCTTCTTCAGCTGCGAGCGCCCGACGAGCACGAGGATCGCCGTCACGGCGAGCATGACGACGAAGACGATGAGCGCCGCGAGCCAGGCGGGCAGGGCCACGGCGAGCGCAAGGATCACCGTCGCGATGCCGACGGCGAACGTGTAGGCGGCGAGCACCGCCGCCGCCGCGAAGAGACCGGAGCCGATGCCGGCGCGCTTCGCCTTGGCGGCGAGCTCCTCCTTCGCCAGCTCGACCTCGGCGCGCACCAGGCGCGAGGTCTGCTCCGAGAGGTCGCTGACCAGCTTGCCGAGCGAACGGGTGTCGCCCAGGGTCGCTCCGTTGGTGGCCATCGCCAAAGGCCCTTCGTCGTCGGACGTGCCAGAAACCCCCAGTCTGGTGGTGGTCGCGTCCGCGCGCACTACCGTGCGCGGCGTTCCACCCTGCTCTCAGGCTCAGTCCTCCCAGGGATGGACCAGCTCACCGGCCGGGTGGTTGGGCACCGGCATCGGGATCTGAGGCATGTCGTCGAGGTCGAGGGGCAGGAACGTGCAGGGCTCCTCGGCCGGGTACGGCAGGACCTTGTCGGGCTTCTGTGCGGTTGTGGCGCTCACGGTTGCGCTTCCCTCGAGTGACGGTGTCAAGGCGTGCCTCCTGACACATCGACCAGCCTAGGTCGGTCCATGAGGGGACTCCGGGACGATGGGCCCGAACACGTGAGAGACGTCACGAAACGCGAAAGCCCCTGCGTGATCAGGCGCCAGGGCGGTGATCGGGACCACGTTCACGCCGTCCGGCCGGCGGCCGGCGCTGCCGGTGGCGGTGACCACGATCAGGGCAGCCGGCTGACCCCGCTTCCCGGTGTCGATGCGTTGCGCGAAGCTCAGCAGTGCGGCCGCGGCCCTGTCGACGTCGTTCTGGCTCATCTTGATCTCGACGGCGGCCCAGCGGCCACCAGGCGTCGTGACGATGGCGTCGACCTCGTGGCCGTCCTCGTCGCGCCAGGTGTCGGCCCGGCCACCGAGCGGTTGGGCGTAGATGCGCAGTTCGCGAGTGACGAGCGCCTCGAAGTGACACCTGGCGGCTGCGAGGTCGTTCAAGAGGTCGTTGCTGACGACCCCGAGGGCGGCGGTTCCGATCGACGGGTCGACGAAGTACCGGGTCGCCGTCGTGCGGAGCGCCTGTCCCGGGTCGAGTCCGCGCCGACGCGCGAGCCGCGCCACATCCGGCGCAGGGTGCGCATCACTCATTGCGCGCGTGGCGAGTATGTCGCGCAGCCGCGTCTCGACCGCGACGACGTGCAGGCTGGTCAGGTGCGCGACGTGCTCGGGGTGCACGGCGTCGGGTGGCAGCACCGACAGGCAGTCTTCCGCCGCCAGGCGTGTCGTCATGGCGATCAGGTCGCGCAGCTCGTCGGGTTCGGCGCGGACACCGGCCTCGGTGATGATCCTGGTGACGTGCTCCTGGACGTCGTGCACGGTCCACGTCGACGCACCCGCCGCGCACCGGTCGAGCGCACGTGAGGCGACCTGTTGCACGCTCAACTCGTCCAGCGAGACGGCGGGTTGCACGGGCACGCGCTGGGGGTTCGGCCGCTAGCCGGCGTCCTCCAGTTCCAGGCGCCAGGCGGCCTCATACCCGAGCCATCGACTCACCCGTCAGAGGGAGGCGGAGACAAGGCGAGGCTGCCGTTAGGCCCGGTCGCTGCGGGTCGTGGGGTCAGGTCGCTCAAGCTCTAGTTCAGAGCTGGCGTGTGACGTGGCTAGCGTGATCGAAGTGCGCGTAATGGTGGTTCGCGCACGGTGGAGAGGGCGGGTAGGAGGGCGCCGAGTGCGTTCGTTGCTAGGCCGGCGAGTACGCCGATGCAGACGAGGGCCCAGGGCACGACGAGTGGGGCATCGCGTGCGAGGGCTCGTGCGGCGCAGATGCCGAGTCCGACGATTGCGCCCAGCACGCTGCCGACCGATCCGATGATGATGGCTTCGACGAGGATGGTGGCGACGACGAAGGTCGAGGAGGCGCCGATGGCGCGGTAGAGGCCGAGCAAGCGGCGTTCGGACAGCACCCGGAAGAACATGCCGACCATCACCGCTCCGGCGCCGAGGGCGAGGATCGCTCCCGATGTCACGAGGACGAGCGAGTTGACGGATCCCAGCACGCCTTGCCTTAGTTCGCTTGCCTCGGGGGGATACCGCACGAGGACGCTCGTCTCTCGGCCTGGTGCCAGGATCGTCGCGAGGCGTGGCGCGACCTCGGTTGCCCAGCCTGGCCGCACTCCGACGACGAGTTCTCCGTTGCTGTCGAGGGATGGTGGCTCGCCTGCGCCGGCGGTCGCGGCGGTGTCGAGCAAGTCGGGGATCGCGGCGGAGGCGACCAAGGTTCCGCCTACGACCGTCCGACGACCGTTGACGACGGCGTGCTGATAGGGCTCGTCGTCGGAGGATGCCAGGGGGCTCCCTCCGCCGACCAGCAGTCCGCGGTTCGCCTCGGTCTGCTGGGTGTCGGCGTACTGCAGGCCGAGGAGCGTCAAGTCTCCGTCGAGTGTCCACAGGCGGGTGGAGACCACTGTTCCGGTGGAGTCGAGCACGAATGCGTCGCTGCGCTCTGCCCAGGCGATTCCGGTGACGCCGGGAATCGCCTGGATCGCCGCCATCTGCGGCTGGCTCAGGTCCTGGTAGGGCGTGCCGCGCAGGGGGAGCGTGACTTGGACGCGCTGGGCTGCCAGGGCGTCGAAGGCTCCGGTGACGTCGGCCTGTCGACCCGCAGCATCGGTCAGCCCGAACGCCAGGAGCCCGGAGGCGAGAAACGCTGCCAGTCCGAAGGCGACGGCGCGACCTGGGGTGCGCCGCAGCGTCAGGAGGGAGTGCCCGACAATGTCGCGCGCAGCTCGCACTACCCGGTTCACCACTGTTGCACCGCGCCGTGCGCCACGGACAGGACTCGGCCCGACTGGCGCGCCAGACCGAGGTCGTGTGTGGCGAGCACGACCGCCGCACCGGCCCTCGCATAGTTGCCCAAGAGTGCGAACACGTGCTCGGTGTTGACGTCGTCGAGGTTCCCTGTCGGCTCGTCGCACAGCAGGATCGGTGGGCGGTGGGCGATGGCCCGCGCCAGAGCAACACGCTGCCGCTCGCCCCCGGACAGGTCACCGGCGAGCGTGTGCGCCCGGTCGGCGACGTCGGCGGAGTCGAGTGCCTCGGCAGCCTTCTGCTCGCGCTGTGCCAGTGGGGTGCCGGCGAACAGCAGCGCGAGTGCGACGTTCTCCTGGGCCGTGCGGCGGGGGTCGATGAGGGAGTCTTGGAAGACGAACCCCAGGCTCGATGCCCGGATCTTCGCGCGACTCCGCTCGGACAGGGTGCTGGTGGGCGCTCCCTCCACCATGATCTGCCCTGAGTCGGGACTGTCGAGCAGGCCGAACATGTTGAGCAGCGTCGTCTTGCCCGAGCCGCTGGAGCCGACGATGGCCAGGACCTCACCGCGCTGGACCTCGACCGTGACGTCGACCAGGGGACGCACCCGACCGTTGTCGAACGTTCGGGTGACGTGCGTCGCCGCGAGGATCGGCGCGACCGGCTCGGCGGTCACCGGACAGTCACCAGCGCCCCTTCGCCGGGGAACGACGTGTCCTGTGGCGTGATCTCGCACAGGTCGGCCGTGCACATGCCGGTCACGACCGCATAGTTCGTCCGTTCGCCCGTGGACGTCACGACGGTGACGGCAGAGGAGCCGTCGGGCTGGGGCGTCAGTGCCACACGGGGGACCGCCAGCACCTCGCCGGGCGTTCGGGAGAGCACGACGGAGGCAACGGCGAACTTGGCAGGTAGCGCGTCTTGACCGCTGACGGTGATCAGTGACTGGGACGACTCGACGGAGACGGCGGCCACCTTCCCGGTCCAGATGACGGCTCCTTGGTCGTCGAACAGGTTGATCTCCTGGTCGGGCTTGACATAGCGGTCGGCCATGCCGCCGTCGCTCACCGCGATGCGATCACCATGGCGCTGCACTCCGATCGTCCGCTCGCCCAGGACTGTTCCGACGCTCACGCCCGCGGCATCGAGTTGTGAGCCGGCGGGGTCGACCGGCGCCACTGACGCTGCTGGGAGAGGTTCGTTCCCTAGCCGTGGGTCGATGCGGGCCAAGGCGGCGAACGTGCGGTCACTGATGGCATCGTCGACCGAACCGCTGTAGAGCCCCAGTTCTGCCAGGGCACCATGCAGTTCGTGGACGTCGGCGCCCTGATCGCCAGGCACCAGATCACGCCACATGCCGAACGCCAGGTGCAGGGCCACCACCGGTTGGTCATCGATGGCGACGAGGATGTCGCCGGGCGACGCTACGGCACCGTCCTTGACCGGCATCTGCGTGACGATGCCCGTCGAGGCGACAGGCTGCGTGGTATCAGCCCAGGAGGTTGAACCCGAGATGACCTGGGAGTCGACAAGGGTTTGCCGGGTGACCGGCACGGTCTTCGGTGCGGACTGCTGCTCATCGCTTGGGCGTTGCACCGCCTGCAGCGATCCTCCGCGTGCCAGGGCGACGGCGATAGTGACGGCACTGCCGAGGACGAGCCCGATGACAAGAGCGAGGACGGTGGCTTTGCGCATCATCGGTCAGTCCGCCGCAATGACCGACTGGGCGTGCTCGATCATTGCGCGGTACTTCTGGATGACGCCCTCACTGCCTGCGATCTTCTGGTCCGCCAGTTCTAGAAAGGCCTGCGAGACGGTGGTGCCGAAGCCGCTCGATGTCCGGCAGGCGGTGTCCGCCTGGGCCAGGGCGGTCTCCTGAGTCCGGACGTCACTGACGGCCTGGGTGCCATTGACAACGCCGTCCACCCAGGAGTTCATCATCTCGTACAGATCGGAGGGAGTGGTCACCTGATAGCCCGCGGCTTTCATGCAGGTCGACCATGCGGCGACCGTACGGCGCACGTCGCTGTCAGCTTCGAGTGCCTGCATGACGTCGCGAACGTTGGGAATCGCGTAGTAGGTGCGCTCGTAGTCGGCCGCGTCCTCGACGCCGTACATGGACTTGGTCGCTTCGCCGAAGCAGCCGGCAACCGGGACGGTGACGCTGGCAACGCCGGGGATGTCGACCGAGATGCGAGAATCCGGTGGCCCGTAGACGGCCAGGTCATACGCCTTGGGATCCGGAGGCGGCGCCTCGGCATCGCTGCCCGGCCCGTCTCCGGCTGCGGCGAGCGACGCGATCACCGCAGGATCGGACAGCGCTGCGGCCACGCCATAGTCGGCCGATGGAAGTAGCCACAGCCGCGACTCGGACGGCGTCACTGCCGTGGACTCGAACGGAATGTCGTCCACGACTGGCGGCACGATCCCCTGGTTCTGTACGCACTGGTTGATGAGGTGGGTCTGTAGATTGGCGACGCGAACGGAGTAGGACGGATCGCTCTCGAATGGATAGTTCAATGCCTGGACGTCCTGCAGCACCCGGGAACTGACATCTGGCTGTAGGTAGTCATCGGATGGGGCCGGAGATGCCGAGCACCCGCCGATGCTCGGCACCACAGCGGCAAGAGCCATGATGCCGAGCACCGTGGAGATTTTCGTCACAGGCATCCGCTGTCCGGGGCCTTCCAGTTGTGGCTGTTCCCCTTGTCCTGCTTATCGTTTCCGAGCCAGCTCACCCACACACCCTTGCGGACGCAGTACATCGTCTCGATCTGGTACCCGTAGTTGTATGTGAAGACCGCCTTGCCGCTCGTACCGTTGTTGACGACGGAGCTGTCCTTGTTGGCGATCCCGGTCGGCCATGCGTACTGATCCAGGCTGGACCCGTAGTAGTCCCCACCGTAGTTGATGTCGGCCCACCAGCAGGCGTACGTGCTGGAGCAGTCCTGCGGCGGCAGTGTGACCATCGGCGCGACTGTGGCCGCGGCTGCGGGTGGGTTTGTCGGTTCCGGCGTCGCCGCTGGCGCGCCAGTTGCGGCGCCGACGACCAGAGCGGGCAACAGCACCAGAGTGCCCAATGCCGCCCCGAATCGGGCCCGCGTTCGTCTTGTCGTTCCCATGCGAAATGCACCTTCCCCTGAGTGGTTCATGTCATGCCTCACGACGCCGAGGGCCGAGAGCCCCTCGCCGACCCGACAAACGAAGATCGCGTACGTCCGGCTCTCGTCGCAAAACGGCCTCGATTCGGATCCGGTAGAGCCCCCTCCCTGCGGCGGATCCTGCGCCGCGTGCACACCTAGCCGACTCCCAGGGAGCCGTGGGCCGCACGGGACTTTGGTCCGGCCTCGTTGTCCAGTTCGAGTACCTGACCTGGGCAAACGTCCAGTTCGGACGACGGGACGTATCGGGTCGCGTGCACCTCTCCGGTGCAGGCGAAAGCTCATTGGCCCCGTGATTCGGGGCTTCGCGTCAACGGCACAACTGGCCGGCGGTCGCTATCCGGCGCGTCCGCGGCGTCCAGGGGGGAGGAGTCCTCGTGCACGGGCTTTGGTGATCCAGCCTTGGGCGGTGGACAGGGCGACGCCGCTGATGGTGGCCATCGTTGCTGACGGGTTCGGGTCGCCCTTCGCGGTGAGCCGGCCGTGCTGGAGGGCGACGAGCT
>Ga0255334_1000439_pt1 | contig 32923 bp, 23 predicted proteins | sample EtOH5_35cm_T3_12_FD_202080 | JGI IMG/M metagenome (GOLD analysis project Ga0255334, IMG submission 202080) | Sandy soil microbial communities from University of British Columbia, Vancouver, Canada - EtOH5_35cm_T3_129 | ecosystem: Engineered > Artificial ecosystem > Sand microcosm > Unclassified ... | reverse complement strand
CGACTCTGCATAGGCTCGCCTCTCGTCGCAGTACCAGAACAGTGTTGGCGATAGAAGCGTGCACCACCGGGTGCGTTTGGTTGACGACTAAACCTTTGAGACTCAAATGTTGGTTTTGTACTGTTGCCGTGCCACGCCAGACGTCAACGGCGCATGATTTTCACCTACACACGGCCGCAGCGCATCCACAGGGATAACACAATGCACACATGCACCCACATGACACACACAACAGCCACGTTGGCTTTTGGACGTGATCGATACATTCGCGTTGGACAAACAATGGGCCCCATTGAGAGGGGACAACTTGTTTTCACAGAGTGACGCTGTAGCGGTCGGCATAGGGCGTTTTCGGTAGATACACGATCCCCAAACGTATGTCCTTTGTGGCACGCACATAAATCGAGTTGGACAAGCCCATTTCATGTCTTTCTGCAACGTCAGAGACGCAAGACTGTACAGAACCGACAGAGCCAGACAACCGAGAGCGGGTGTCGAATGTCTTGCATAAAGATGACCGCTTCCGGTGTGACCGTGCGCTTTCAAAAGATACGGATACGTCGACATTTGCCATCGCACCGGTCACTGGCTATGCGCACAATTACCAAACACGTGCAGGTGCCGACAGGGAGGGGCCACCTGACGATATGTCCAAAACGAAATAGAGCGCCCCGGTGCCTCCAACACATAGCGGCGTGTGCGCAATGGACAAACAACGATAGGCTCAGCCATTGCATCCAATGGTGTGGTAGGGCAAACGGGATTCGTTCGCCGTGCGTTTCACGCGGGCAATGTCGGCCTCGCACATAGCAATTCCATTGTTGGTTGGAGAGAGAGAGAGAGAGAGAGAGAGAGAGAAAGAGAGAGAGAGAGAGAGGACGAGGTAATGGACACGCTCCCGGTCGAATTGCGCGGTATGATCGTACGACACGTTGACGACCTGACGCTACCCGTCTTGCGCTGCGTGTGCGCCTCATGGCGTGGCCTGGTCGAAGCGCATCGTTTCAGCGGGCGACGCGAGTACCCCTCTAGCGGTACCGATCACAGGTGCTCTTCCCAAACGCTGTGCGCGACCCGCTATGCAAAACGGTTGGTTGAGAAGGGGCGCCGGTCTGTCTTTGAGTGGATGCACGACTGCTGCGATGCAGACATGGTCGACGCAATTATCTACAAAGCGGCCGCCTTGGCCGGCGACCTAGAGTGTCTAAAGGGCTTTGAGCAAAAGGGTGTCGACTATGCCGCTTTCATCCTTGACGCCGCAAGGGCAGGTCATACGCATGTGCTCAAGTGGGCCCTCGATCGCGGCTGCTCCAAAGACATTGCGGTGTGCGCCGATGCTGCCAAACGCGGCGATATGCGCCTCTTAAAGTGGGCCCATGCCAACTGGTTCAGGTTGGATGCCGACGCTTTTGCCGCGGCGGCCAGAAGGAACGACACTGACATGGTGCGGTGGCTCATGGCTCGCAATTGCCCGTGGGACAGCCGCGCGTGTACGCACGCGGCCAGGGGGGCTCGCCTTGAGGTGCTCCAGTTGCTCCGTTCTCGCGGATGCCCATGGGATCAGCCTGCATGTATCGCGGGCGCGGCCGCAGCAGGCCACACTGAAATGCTCCAGTGGCTGTGCAGTCAGGGATGTCTGTGGGACCCACGGGCGTCATGCGACGCCGCACGATTTGGCCATATCGAGACGCTCCAGTGGGCCACCTCGAATGGGCACTCGCTGCACGACACGGTGGCTGCCCTTGCGGCCGCTCGAGGACACACGCACATATTGCAGTGGCTCATAGCCAACGCGGCGTGTGTCTTGGACAGGAGCATGTGTGCTGACGCTGCATTCAAGGGCCACCTCGAGACGCTTCAATGGCTCGTAGCCAACGCGTGCCCTTGGACCGACCGCGTATGTCTCAAAGCCGCGTCCGGCGGCCATCTCCACGTGATCGAATGGGCCGTTGCGAACGGGTGCTCGTGGGACCCGCCAAAAGTGGCCATCAAGGCCGCGAGCAATGGCCGTCTAAACGTGCTCGAGTGGGCAGTGGCAAACGGATGTCAGCTTACCCCCGACCTATGCAAGGTGGCCATCGTGCGCCGTCACCTGCACATCGTGAGGTGGATTGCCGATGTTCGGCCTGCCTCCCTGAACGAGGCCGCATGCTCTATGGCAGCCCTGGGCGGTAACGTACGAATGCTGTCGTGGCTGAGGACACGGGGATGTCCGTGGGATACGATGACTTGCGCCTTTGCAGCATGGAACGGTCACCTGAGCACGCTTAGATGGGCAAGAACGAACGGGTGCCCGTGGGACGACCAAACCTGTGAGCGCGCCGCCCACGGCGGGTTCTTGGAGGTGCTGCAGTGGGCACTCGCCAATGGGTGCCCCTGCGATATCGACACTGCGATAAGCGATGCCCGCAGCCAGGGACACGATCATGTGGTTGCGTGGATCGAGAGCACGCTCCAGGCTGATCATCAACCAACGATCCAAGGATTTTGAACGCTGCTTTTTCTTTTCTTGTGCCAAACGCATATTTGACCTCTAAGACTTTGGCCGCTTTGCCAATGCACATACAGACCGTTGCTGTGGGAAAGAAGGAGGTATTTTCGCACAAAGAGACATCTCGCAAATAGAGAAAGAGAGAGAGAGAGAGAGAGGACGGTATGGACACGTTGCCGCCAGAAATCGTCGACATCGTCCTGACGCAGACAGATGGCGCGACAAGGCCTTTACTGCGTCACGTGAGCCATCAGTGGCGCACCCTGGTCGACGCACGTCGCAGAGTGTGCAGGCGCCATGTCGGTCTCGTTCTGACGACGTGTCTCGATCACCATGCCTGTCATGTCGCGAGTCACCGCCGCTGGTCGGTCTTTTGGTGGCTCCTCGACAATGTGACTTTGTCCATACCAGATGTCGACGCCGCTGTTTCGTCCAAAGTTGCAGGCGAGGGCGATGTACAACTACTGGCGCGATTCCGCGACAGAGGTCTCTGCTGCCAAACGCACGATAGCGCGTTTTTCGGCGCGCTCTACGGACACTTGGACATTGTCAAATGGGCGAGGGCCAGCGGCTGCGCGTGGCACAACAGCTTTTGCTGGGCCGCTGCAAATGGTGGCCATCTGGAACTGCTGAAATGGCTCAGAGACAATGGGTGCCCATGGAACGCTTCGACCTGCTCGGAAGCTGCCGGCGGTGGCCACTTTGACGTCGTGAGGTGGGCCCGGACCCATGGATGCGACTGGGACGAATGGGTGTGCACGCATGCCGCCAGAAAGAACGATATGGAGGCACTCCAGTGGGCCAGGATCAACGGGTGTCCGTGGAACAAGCACGCGTGCGCCCATGCCGCACTCAACGGCAATATGGAAATGCTCCAGTGGGCAAGGGCCAGTGGGTGCCCGTGGGACGAAAGCACCTGCGAGCGCGCCGCGCAGGGCGGCCACCTCACCATCCTCCAGCAGATCAGGGCGAGCGGATGTCCGTGGGACGCCCGCACCGGCGATCGCGCCGCCGAACGGGGAGACCTGGAAATGATGCGGTGGCTCCAGGAGGAAGGGTGCCCGTGGAGCGAGCGCGCCTGCTCTGCCGCTGCCAGAAAGGGCCACCTCCATGTTCTTCAGTGGCTGCGCGAGCAAGGATGTCCGTGGAACAGGTGGACATGTGACGAAGCAGCGCAAGAGGGACACATGGAGGTGCTTCAGTGGGCCATTGCCAATGGGTGTCCGTGGGACGTAATGACCATCGATCGCGCGCGCAATCACGGACACTCGGACATTGTCCTGTGGCTCAGGTCGCAGCGTCGCCACAAGGTCTGATTTTCGCAAAGGGCGGAATCGCACCGTGCCGTGGTCTACTCTGTTGCCCTCTCTCTTTTACTATCCCCATAATCGGTCTGCCTATTCAGTACGTTTGCTCAGGTGCGCGTAAAATAGTAAACAACCAGGGGCGCAACTCGGTAGAATCGATCGATTTCGTTGCATGCATCGTACAATGCCTGGTCACGCGTGGAATTGCTTATGGGGCACTGTGTTTTGCGTTACAAACGGAGCGGAATTTATATGATAATCAGAGGAATGGGCTAATGGCAGTCTATCTCGGTCAACTCCATCGCATTACTAGCCATTCTCTTGCACGCGATAGCCAAAGTCAACCTCGGTGTTGGGGGAGTACAGACGATGGCTGCCGCGTTTACGAGGCAACACGGAGCACGGGAGAAAAGGCGGTGGCATACCATAGGATTTTAAAGGGTGACACACCAAGAGGTAAAGGATGTATGCACACGATCCTGGCACAAGTGGCGAGGGGGGTCTCGGGGACATGCCCCACGAGGTATTGGCCGTTCTGTTTAATGGCCATGACGAGAACGGGAGACCGCTGCTCGATCCACGTTACCGGTTCGTGATACGCGCCACCTGCAGGCTCTGGCATGGCGTTATTCGGCGTCCAACCGCAGAGGAAACGGAATGCATCATCGCGCGCACCATGGACGGCAGGTACAACCGTTGTCTCTTGTCACACTCGCCGCCCGTGAAACTGGTCCGTGCGCGGCGCATGTGCGCGCGCGGCACCATCGCGTATGTTGGCGCGATCGCCCATATCATCGGGAGCGCCGTCCGCGCGGGTGACAACAATGACGATGATGGCAACATCGACGCAATTGCGCAGCGCATGGCAGACGTCGAAAAGGCGTTCGTCCCGCGTCTGAGGCGCGTTCTGCTGGCCCCCGCAGTGGGGTGTCTCGACCGGTACGGCGTTTCGCAAAGGGTGCAGCGCGAAATACTGCGTCGGACCATGATGGACGGCGAATGCACCTACGGGCCCCTACAGAGAGAGTGCGGCATTTCGTCGGAACGCATGGGCGCCCTCATGTGTCACGTCGATCCCATGACCCTCTTTTACTGTCGTCTGCCCAATGCGGGGCCGAAACAGTTGCGCAAGAACGCGCCCGCAAAGCGACGCGATCAGAGTGGTGCCTTTGCCGTAAAACAGCGGTTGGGGTGGGAAGATAGCGGCTGTTCCATGCTCATCGGCGCGCGGTGTTGCCGCCTCGCGCGCCTTCACAGCTACTCGTTTTATGCTGCAGTATTGGGCGCGCTCGGCCACACAGAGGCCATGATCGAATTGCTCAACGGTGCGACAAGCGAGTATGGCGACGACGACAGTCTACGGATCGTTCACCTGCAGGTATGCGCCAACGTGGCCGTGAGCCTCGATCGACCGCACATGGTCGATGCACTTTTGGACCACTGTGCATCGCGCGGGGGCAATGCGGTACGCCTGCTGCAGAGAGTCAATCCATGGTCCGATGCGGCCGAGGCATGCGCCACGGGCGTCATAGCCCTGCTGATGCGCATAAGGGACTCGCAGTCGCCGTGTCCCGCGTGCCGCACACCAGGACAACTGTCCCGCCCCATTCCAGAGCATGCGGTGGCCATCACCGCAGCCTCGGACGCCCTTGACGAGCCTTTCATATCGGACAGTGCGACATCAACTGCGGCATTCAACGAGGACGTATTGCACAATTCAACCTCTTTGGTTGCTCTAGACGAAAACGATCATGCCACCGGCACGGACCCCCATGCGCGATCATCGGCAAACAATCTGAATAGCAATGTTGGCAACGGGTCCGCACCATGGGGCCCAACCGGACGGGAAAACGCAATGGGACGTTTGGCAAACGGTGCGGGATCGTCGTTTGATGGATTATGCACAAGATGCACCAACGGGTGGGGCGCGATCTCGGTGCGGCTCGACATCACGTGCACCTACGACAACTATCAATGGATCGTGAGCGCGGGCTCGATGGGGATGACCCCCGTTCTCGGCGCATGCAGGGCCTCGCGGTATTGCGCCACGCAAGCCGCACGGGTAGCGGCATTTCACGGCTACGTCGACGTGTGCCGCCGGCTCCATGCCCCTCAAGACGCGGAAGTGCAGGCACAGTCCCCTGCAAACGTCGATAGCTTGGCCCTCGTGTTCTACGCTGTAAAGGGCCACGAGGAAGGTTACGACACCAAGGAGGTGCTCGACTGGATCGCGCGTGACCGGACCCACGTGTTGGCGCTGCGCGAGATCACCACTATGGTCATGAAGCCCGGCGTCACGTACGCGCTCATACGCCATCCGTCCCTCATTATCTCGCGCTGGCCCGAAGCGTTTGCGCAACCCGGAGTGGACGCGACCGACGCCAAAGGCCGACCGACCGATGCACAGAGTATCGTATCGCACCTGTTGCGCATGGCTCCGTGCTCTCATGAAGCGTTGCGAGAAGCGGAAACGATTATGGAGATCATGAGGCCCCATATGAGCCGCGATAACGCTAGTCTATGGGGCGTTTGCGTCGACATCCTGGCGCGCCCCAGCAGGATTCACAAAAAAGTGCTCTACAGGATAAGCACCAGCGTGGCCATCCTGTGCACCATCGCCAGGCGCTGTGGCGTTCTCACAGACAATCAGCGCGGTCGACTCGCCAACGCGTACGACCTATCGCGCGATGCTCCCTTCGCAGAAGCAGGTGTCGGATGTGGGACAAGAATCCACACCATCTGTCGTCGGGATGAACGTGAACGGATCGCGCTCTGGCGCCACTGGGCCGCCTCCATGCGACCGCTGGAGAGGCGGTTGATCGATGCGTGCCTCGCTATGCCCAGCTTGCGCCTGTATCGCGGCACGCCACAGTACCAGGATCTCGTTGCCGCCTTTGACGTCTTGGCCGAAATCTGTATGACACCCAAATAGAGGGGACCTGATTGCAAAGCCATAAATGATTGGCTCTTGTATGCGCGCATGTGATCTCCAAAAGGCACAAACGTTGGATGGGACGGATTACTTGGGGTGATCTAGTTGTAATAGGCGGTCTCTGGTGCGCCGTTTGGCTCTTTATGCTCGACAGGCCCATCAATTATCGGGCTACCGGCGACTACTCTGACGGCTACACCAAATGCATTCTGGCACGTTGCCTTGTCAGTGTCTGGTAATTGGGAGCAATTACGAGGTGCGCTTTTCCTCATTGGCTGGACTCTTTTAGAGCACATGCATTCATGTCCCCCGGTCCCTTTGAAGTTGTTGGTCATTTTGGGCACAGAAATGGCCAGGTCGGTGGCGGGCTCCGTCCATGGTTGCCTGCTTGCGATACAGTGCGCGTCCATGGCCGTATTTGTCGCGAATGTCATCTGCTGGGTGCCGCTTATCTTTGTGTACAAGGACTCGACCCTGATACCTGTATTGGGGTTCGGACTGGTGGCAGGCACCGTCGCGACCATCTCGGCCATTCTCTCTGGATTTTGCGGGTGCTGCTTTGCCGAGTGCATGACGCCCGAAGAGAGGGCGTCTGTCTTTGCCCCCATGGATACGCCCTACTATTCTGGAGGCTGGCCCTAATCCACATGTTTCTTTTATCACCGCGCTCTCTTGGTCGAGGATGAGACTCTTCATAAAGACGAATCCCTTTTCGCGGATGATGGCTCGACGTCGGGGGGGGGAGGGGGTCCGTGTGAATGGACCCCACTGCGAGCGGGTCCATCGGCCACGGGTGGATCGAGTGACTCTGCGCATGGCCCTTTTGTGCATGGCAACGGTGGTATTGTGCATGCCACGCTCTTGGATGCATCGATGGGTTTTCATCGGCGCACGATTCGTGTAACAAATACACTATAGGGAACGACTCTATCGATCGACTCCACCGAGTTACGGCCCTGGTCATTCTCATAGGCATGACGTCTATGCAACGGCCCTGACGCACTGTCGGTAGCATTTGTAAAAACCCACTGTTCCCACATGCAAAAGTTTGAAAAGACGAGAAAGAGTGGGGGGGGGAGAAGGGAGCACATGTGGCGTGGTCTACACAACCTTTTTCAAACTGCGATGCTTGCTGTCGGGTGGGATCGTATCGGGTTCTTTATGGGGTGCGATCAATGGGAAAGGTATGCAGCAAAGAACGATGAACATGAGGTTCCCTTTTGCCCTTGCCCTTTTGGTTGGCCTTTGCTATGCCGCCGCGGCCCGCGATGTGACAGACGACTCCTCGTCGACCAGAGGAACAGCGATGGGACCCCAGTGTTCGCCGCTGCCGGCGACAATGGTCGCGCAGACCGTAAACGGGCCCGTGCGCGGTCTGGTCCAAAAGGTGTCGGGCCTGCCCATCGCGATCTACAGGGGCATCCCGTTCGCCGTGCCACCTGTGGGGCCCCTCCGATGGAAGGCGCCCGTGCCGCTCACGACCACGTGGACGACGCCCATTGATGCGCTGGCCTATGCGCCCATCTGTCCGCAGGTTGTGGCCACACCGGATCCGCGCGGCATGTCTGAAAACTGCCTCTACACCAACGTGTGGGCGCCTTTGCCCCTCTATCCCGGCGAGACCTTTCCCGTCATGGTGTGGATCCACGGCGGCGCGTTTGTGTCGGGCGCGCCCGAGGATTTCGGCACGGGCAACTTTAGCATCCTAGCAGTCACCAAGCGCATCGTCGTCGTCGCCGCGGCCTACCGCGTGTCGGCGTTTGGCTTTTACTCGTCGGTCCTGCTGGGCGACTCGGAGCCCTATGCCCGCGGCGTGTTTGGCCTCCTTGACCAGCGCCTGTCGCTCCAGTGGGCCAAGGCCAATGTGGCCTTTTTCGGCGGCGACCCCGATCAGATGACCATCTACGGCCAGTCGGCGGGCGGCATCAGTGTGTGCCTCAATACGGTCACGCCTCTGAACGACGCGCCCGGCGGTCGCCTCTTTAGGCGCGCGATCGCGTCGAGCGGCTACGCCGACATCCTGCCGGTGACCAACAATTCGGCAGACACCACGCTGCAGGCCGCCCTCGGGTGCACGACCATAGAGTGCATGTACGCTGCGTCGACCGAGGCCATCACGGTGACCGCCGGCTCGGGCTTCCTCTCCTTCCAGCCCACCGTCGGCGGCAACGCCTTTCTGCCGGACCAGCCCATCTCCCTGATGGCCAGCCGCGCGCTCCACTGCCAGGCCTACGTGCAGGCCCACGGCGCGCCCTGCGACATCTTTATGCCCGACATCTTTGTCCAGGGGTTCGTCGCCAACGAGGGCACCTTTCTGCTCTACGACGTGTTTCCCACCTTGACCGTAAATGGACCCGACAATCCGGGCCCGCCGCAGGCCGCAGCCGATGCCGTCAACATCGGCTTTGGCAACTACACCCCGGAATACTATTTCACCAAGCTAGCGCCCATCTACTCGGCCGCGCTGAATCCGTCGATCGTGCTCTACCCGGGCAACACGGTCATCCAGCAGACCGACGACATCATGGCGTGCAACGTCAGAAACAATCTCTTTTACATGTCCATGGCCACCAAGGCCTACGGGTGGTACTTTGACTCGGCTCCGGCGACGCTCGAGTACCCACCATGGGTAAAGGTCTTTCACGAGTCGGACGTGTTCTTTGTCGCACGACGCTGCGACGGCCTCTGGTGCACCAGCCTCACCCCCGAGCAGCAGATCCTCGGCACCAAGATGGACGACTACTGGAGCGCTGTCATTCGGCAGGGCTCCCTCGATGCCAACGGCACGCTGGCCAAGCTACCGCCGTGGGTGCCCTTCAAGGGCCCCCTGGGTGGCACGGGACCCTATGTCATGCATTGGACGGCGAGCGGTGAGGGCAAGGGACCGCAACAATCGATCCTGTACAACACGATCGTGTCGGCCGACGGCGGGACCTACCTTTATGCGCCACGCTGCGACACCGTTGGTCCCATCCGCGCCGCCGAGTATGGCATACCCGCGCTCAGTCCGCCCATCCTCGGCGCGCGTCCTCATTTAATGCACAAGGGCATGATCCACGCGCGCAGACACCCCGCCACCATCCTCTAGACGTGTGCACGTCCGTCACTTTTATCCTCTTTTTGTCGTCAACCCTGTTTGTCAAGTGCACACGCATGGTATCACACCACGCATCTGTCTAAATAAACCACCCGTTGTTGCCGAAAACGATACAGACCCTAAGTCTAAGAGGCGCATTTCTAAGTGGGGAGAAACAGCGGCGATTACACGATTCATCGCAGGCAGGAGCAGACAATGGAGCGCGCGCAGGGCGAGACTAGACCGGCAGCGCGCGCACCAGCGAGCCGTCAAAGAAGCGCGTGCCCACAACCACGGTAAAGAGAGCCTCGCTGAGGGTGGGCTCAAACGCCGGCGTCGTAATGGTGGGGATGCTGTCGGACATGATGACGGTGAGCACGGCCGTGACCTGCGAGCCGGCGGCGAGGCGGAGGTCGCCCGAGGTCAGCACATTGCCCGTGATCTGCGTATTCGTGAGCACGATCGAGGCCGAAGTGACGGTGGGGACGCCGTCGACGTAAAAGGTGAGGGTAGCCACCAGGGCAAAGGGTTCGCTGAGCGCGGTCACCGCCAGGAACGCGCCCGCGTCAAAATGGTAGATGCCGCCAAAGAGGGCGACAAACCCGGACGTCGTTGGATCGTACCCGCCGGTGCCGACGCTCGAGATGTTATAGTCGACGATGCCAAATGTGAGGGGCGTGGGCACACAGTTGGTAACGAGGATCGACGCCGCGTCTGTGGCGCGAAAGGCGGCAAAGGCAGCCGGCGGAACGGGGGGGATGGGCCTGGGTATCACCGCCTTGCATGACGGCTTTATGATGGTGCACGAAGCGACGCAGGCGCAGTGCTCGCGCTTGTGGTGCTTGCGATGTTTGTGCCCGTCCGACATGGCCAACGTTCTTTGCGGTGTTTGGATATGGGCTTGTGAATAACGCAGAAAAGGAGAGAGGAAAGGGTGATAGTGATGTGTGTGTATGTATCCCTCTCTTGTTTCATGTGGTCCCCTGTTTTGCCCATCTAGATGATGAAAAGGCAGTTGCGTACGCTTGCTATGGCTCACACAAGGTAGGGCGAAAGAGGAGGGAAGACATAGGACCAGCCGCGCATGAACCATGGCTCGATAGAGTCGAGCCACTTTTGTTGCGCGTATCGCGCAATGGCGCATCCTATGTGGAATTGCCTATGCACCGCTGTGTCTCGCGTTGGAAACGGAGCGGAATCTGTGCGGTGGATGCTGGCCAATAACGATACGCTTTATTCGCGCACAAGGAATAGGGCTAATGGATACGGGTGTGCCCACGTTTGCCGCGCGATTCGATATCGTGTCTCTCATTTCCTGACAAAGGAATCTGTTGCCTCTCTGTCAACGTGTGTGTCCTTTCCTCGTGTGGCGCGCGCGCGAGTCCTCGCCCTCTCGCAGCGACCCAATCACAGGATCCCAATGCGGTTGGCTCTTTTGCAAAAGGGAACGCACGCACAGGCAAAGAGCACGCAGCGCGGCAAAACAGAACGCGATCAACAAATGGACACAATACCGCTGGAACTGGTCAACTGCATATTCGGCTGGACGGATGCCCTCTCGATGCACATGTTTCAGTTGGTGTGCGTCCAATGGCGCATCCTGGTCAATGCTCAAAGGGGGCGTGCCTTTGCAAACAATAACAAGATCGTGCCCGTGCACCTGGTTCATGGACCCGTGCCCGAGAGACACACCTGTAGGGACAGGTCCATGTGCGTAGCCTATCATGCCAGCCTTGTGATCGCTCGAGGCAGGTGGGCCATCCTTGACTGGATGCTTGATCAAAGGCCGAGCCTCTTTAAACGGATGGAACTCATTGCCGACTTTACCGACGTCTACGTATGCGCCCAACTGGCAGCACATGGCGATTTGGCACGACTGGGGCGAGCCCACGCGGCAGGCTTCTCGTGGATCAGCTGCGTGTGCTGTGCTGCCGCTCAGTGGGGCCACCTCGATGTGCTAAAATGGTTAAAGGCCTCTCAGTGTGGTCGAACCTGCCTTGTGTCCTCTTCCGCCGCGTACGGCGGGCATCTGCACGTGTTGCGATGGGCCCTGGCGGATAATGGATACGGATGGAACAGTACGGTGTGGAGACACGCCGCAGAACAGGGCCACACGCACATTCTCGAGTATGCGCGTGACTATCTAAAGTGCGACTGGCCAGGCTGCCTATGCAAGTACGCGGCGCGTGGCGGTCAACTCGAGACGCTCAAGTGGCTCAGGGCACGCGACGTTGTGTGGGGGATGAGGACGACCAAGGCCGCTGCGCGCCATGGCCACCTTGCCGTTCTCCAGTGGGCCGTAGCCAACGGATGCCCCTGGAATGAGTGGACCTGCACCGGCGCCGCCAAGGGGGGCCATCTAGAGATCCTGCAATGGGCCATCGACAATGGCTGTCCGTGGGATGGCAATGTGCGTGCGGTGGCGGAGCGGCACGGCCATGGGCACATTCTAGAGTGGCTCGATGCTCAATCCATCTAGTGATCCCCCCCCTCCTTCTTTAGGATGACAAACGATGTGGTCGCATGTGAACAAGGGCGAACCTTTGGAAAAGGAAATGCGTAAAGTACACACATACACACGAACCAATTGTTGCGGGAGGGGAGAGCCAAGTGCGATTTGTCGTTAGATGCATGCAGCAGGTGAGGTGGCGTACGTTTTGGGGGGTTGCGGGCACACCGCGGTCTGGGATTGGCCCGCGTTCTGTGGCGTCGCCTAAAATGTGGCTGAGGTGGGCCCAAGGCAAAAAGAAGACAAGCGTGCGGCCTTTCCAGTCATTTTGGGCCAGGTACAAGACACTGCCACGGAGGACGCGCTCCTGTCCGAGAAATGGAAACGCTGCCCGCTGAACTCGTCGATTGCATCTTTGGCTGGACGGACGCGCTCTCGTCTCACATGTTTCGGTTGGTGTGCGTTCAATGGTGTGCCCTCGTCGACGCACGCAGGGGACGCGCCTCCTTTGCAAACCCAAGCAAGGCCACGCCGGTGTTTTTACTCTATGAGCCCAAACTGCAACAACGCCACATATGCAGGAGTCGATCCATGTGCGCCGCATACCACGCAGACCTTTTGATCGCCCGAGGTCGGTGGACCATCCTGGATTGGATGCTGGATCGAAAGGATGACCTTTTTGAGCCGATGGACACTGTGCTTGATGCGACCGACATCCACGCGTGCGCCCAGCTGGCAGCGCATGGCGATCTAAGGAGGCTGCAGCAGGCCCGCTTGGCGGGCTTTTCGTGCAATAGCAAAGTATCCTACGCTGCCGCTCAGTGGGGCCACCTCGACGTGCTGCAGTGGCTTGACAATGTTGGGCGCGTCGCGCTGGCCTATGTGTCGTCTGCCGCAGCGTATGGCGGTCACCTCCATGTCCTGCAATGGGCTCTGGAGAACGGCGGGGAATGGGGCGAGTGGGCGTGGGCCCACATTGTGCGAGGCGGTCACATCCATATCCTCGAGTATGCGCGCGTCCACCGGAAAGGCGGCTGGCCAGGCTACCTGTGCGCAGAATCCGCACAAGGCGGTCATCTCGACACGCTCAAGTGGCTCAGGACCAACGGGAGTTCATGGGGCCCCAAGACATGTAGTACCGCTGCGCACCATGGTCACTTTCATGTGCTGCAGTGGGCCAGAGCCAATGGGTGTCCCTGGGACGAGTCGACGTGTGCCGGCGCTGCCAAGGGAGGCCATCTAGAGATCCTCCAGTGGGCCATCGATAATGGCTGTCCGTGGGACGGGAGCGCGCGCAAAAAGGCAGACCAAAACGGCCACAGGCATATTGTCGAGTGGATCGACGCTCGCGACTGTCCCTCGTAATGCTTTTACCATGTTTGGCACAAAATACATACCTCTCCAACCAAGTGCGCGCGCGCGCAAGTTAAATTGATGGAGGCATCTAGATGTGGGTCCTTTGAGAATACGCTGTCATTGGACCGTTGAGCGGGAGGGTACCGATTGCGATGGGTTTCTTTTGTCAAACCGATGGCGGATGGTGATGGACGGGCGCCACTAGCAATGCAATAGAGGTGCGGTTGCAGCGCACTACAGTGTGCCTATACTTTGGCATCGGTCCCTTGCATGTTTCCACAGCACGCGCCACTTGCCGAAAATGAACCGATACGCTAGGTGAGGGGCAGGCTCTAATGCAGGAAAGGTTGACGCGCCACATAGACGGGCCAGTTGAGGCGCACGGGAGAGAGTGTGACAGCCCACACTTTGCCCACAAGGAGAGTGGCAACAGCATTAGCCTTGTTTTAGCCACGTCTGGCATCATAGATACGCAGGCTGGAAAGACAGATCCAGCTATATAAAGTATGGCGACTTCTTTGCGTAACCTCTTGGTATGCAGTGTAGTCGGGCAACGATGATCTGTTCCAGACTATACTGAATGCATTGCTCCATAGCGGACGCCCGTCTTCATTTAGAGTCGACGAGCAGGACAGTCCGTTGCTGACGATGGCATGAAGGATTGCCGCATGGTGCACGCTGTCGACTCGATGCGCTCTATTGGCCTATTGCGTTCGACCGGGCCTCGGCAGGTATTGGCCACCCAGTTCGTTCGGTAGGCGGACCTTTTGCAGGTGCATACATTGCTGTCTTGGGCGCAATCATAAAAGTGAGACCAAACAGAAGGGGAGAGAAAGAAAGATGGAAACGCTGCCCATTGAACTCGTTGACCTCGTCCTGTGCAATGCGGGGGCCCTCCTGTGGCCCGTGCTCGGGTGTGTCTGTAGAGAGTGGCGTGGCCTCGTATCGCGCCGACGGTCTCCTCTGAAGCGCTTCCACGAGAACCGCGCTTATACCCGTCGGCGCTTCACGCCCGCGATCTACCGGCACCGCTGCACATCGGGCGAGATTTGCGCCGCCTTTTACATGTCGCGCTTGATCGACGCGGGTCACTGGTCGCTTTTGGACTGGATGATCAGTGCGTGCGCTCGCTCGGGTCACCCGGCAGACACCGACAACGTAAGGACATATGTATGCGCCCAACTGGGAGCACACGGTGATATCGACAGGTTGCGTAGATTGTCCGACCATCATGGATTTCAACGAGACGTTCACATATGCCACAACGCAGCACGTTATGGACACCTGGACTTGTTAAAGTGGGCGCGCGCCGACCTTTACGAAAGCACGCTGATATGTTCGTGGGCCGCGCGTGGTGGACACATCAATGTCCTGCGGTGGATGCACGAGATGCGCTCTGCATGGGGTCCTGGCACCTGCGCGAGCGCTGCCAGAGGCGGTCACCTGGACGTGCTCCAGTGGCTTCGTGTCGACAAAAAGTGCTCATGGGACCCCGCCACGGCCGCGAGCGCTGCACGAAAGGGTCAGCTGCATATCCTCCAATGGGCAGTGTCGAATGGGTGCCCCATGGACAGCGCCACCATACGTGCGGCCGCTCGCGGAGGCCATCTCCACATCATCGAATGGGCGAGGGCTCGCGGGTGCAGTTGGAGTATGAAAACCTATTATTGCGCTATCAAGCATGGGCATATGCATATTGTAGAATGGCTCCACGCGCAAGGCTGCCCATTTGCCGATACGGCATACCTCGTCGCAGCGCGCGTCGACAGTGTACGCGCTCTAGAGTGGTTGCGTGTCAGGGGCTGCGTGCTTGATAATCGCGTGCTCCTAGGTGCCGTCTATGCCAAACACTTGGACGTGATTAAATGGCTCGTGGAGGAAGGGCACTGTTATCCTGACGATAACGCCAACTTTGACGCAGCATGGACCGGCGATCTGGATATCATACGCTGGGTACACAACCACATGCCCACAAGATACTCTATCTGGGCATCCCACCGTGTCGCTCAAAAGGGACGCCTCGATACACTTCAGTGGTTGCACGCTAGTGGTCTCCCACTGGACAAGGATGTATGTGCGCTCGCCGCAGCATCGCGTCACTTGCACGTGCTCCAATGGGCGAGAGCACACGACTTGTCATGGGACACGGCCGTGTGCACTCACGCTGCTTCGAATGGCGACCTTAAAATGCTCCAGTGGGCGAGGGCCAACGGCTGCCCGTGGGACAAGCAGGTGACTGCCGAGGCAGCAAGAAAGGGTCACCTCCGTGTCCTGCAGTGGGCCCTGCTCAATGGATGCGCGCTGCACTGTAACGCACGCTTGCAAGCCATGAAATCACACCAGCGTCATGTGGTCGCATGGCTTGATGCCCGCCAGCCGTGACCTTGTATACTTTGGTCGGGGTTCTGGCTTTATATACTCTCTCTCTTTTGTTATGGACAAACATGTAATGGGTCTGCGAGTGACCTCTTGTATTGCAATACTTGATCAGCCCATAGGCGACCAAAAGAGCAAGTTCAAGCCTATCCACAACGTTGGACAGAGAGAAATGAACGGTATGTATGCGTGTGTGTGTATGGTCTATAAAGACCATTAAAAGGTGCACTATGGGTTTTCTTAAAACAGACGGCAGCATGTGGGTGTTTCTGGTAGAATGGGACTCTGTGCAGACATAGGGCCAGGCGGCACTCAAGATTTAGGATCACATGGTCCCCGTGACACACAGATGTGGCACGGCAACCTCTATGGATGTGGCCAATACGCATCGGCGCCTATTACATATTGGTCTGTGACCCATTCGTTGGACGCGCGCACATGAAAATCACAAAGAAAACACTGACCATTGTTATGCAAAGGACGTTTGGAAAGGCAACAATGGTGCGCACGCACCAAGTCGCCCCAGAGAGACTAAAAGAAGAAAGAGGCTTTGGTCCACCACAGCGCCGCTCGCCGTCTATTGTAAGAGGCAGACAAGGCGGCACAGCGCAACCCGTTGTAAGTAAAGGTAGGTACACAAGCAAGGACAAGCTAGGCATGAGCGAGACTCGCCCGGTCAAACGTTCTCGGCACGTGCACGCGGGTCCGCATCTCCATGACCTTCCGTCAGAAGTGATATGGGCGTGCATGTGGTGTGTGAGCATACGGGACCTGGTGGCACTGGCGAGCGTCGATCGGAGGTGCCGTGCGCTCTACGCGCTCATGTTTCGGTCGAGGGATTTCGCCGAGCGCGTCAACGAGTATATCGATGCGTGCGAGCCGCGTGCGCTGGTCCGGTTCGCCAAGCACTTTTCTGCGGCTTATGCGGTCCATACGGGCGGGGGGCGGTACCTACGCGATCAGCATCTTGTTGCGCATGTGTATGCGACTCCCAGCGACGGCGACTCGACCTTGGTCGTGTCCGTGGGCCGGTTCGAGCGTAATGCCGAGACAAGAGTGTGCAAGGGCTCGTTTACGATGCACGTGTGCTGCAATGAGAACGCAGCAACGGATACGGTCACGGTGCTCATGGACATTGTTCTCGATGTAGCCGCCGACTGCCAGCGCAACATCGACATTGCCGTGCGGCGCACGGAACTGTACAATGAAGATCACGCAGACGAAATCGAGAGGCTCGCCACCTACAAAGAGCACCCGCACGAGATGCGCATATGGGTGCGCCCTCGCATCCACTATCGTCACGACCAAACGGCCTGGACCCTTTTGCGTGCCAGTCGATGGCACAAGAATCAGGAGCCAGTGCTCGTGGACGACTTTCTCGCATACGCCAGTCGCTATTGTGCGTTTACACTCTACAACCAGCATATCCGACATAACGACAACGAGGGCGGGTCATACTTGCTGCACAATCTGCTCTGCACGGTTTATGAAATGCAAAAGGCAGGGCCATACGGCTGGGGCGTAGCGGTCACACCAGCGCGCTCATCCGATGACCTTCCGCGAGAGACCAATGGTGCAGCCTTGTGATGAGGGCGTGCGCGGCCTGCAAGGTTTGTGCCGACAATGAGCAGAAACGAGAGATGCATGCATGTGTACTTGTTTCTTTAGAGTGCAACAAACAAGTACATTTATGTGTGTGGGCGCACATGAGACGAGGGAGGGGGTCGGCAAAAGGACCACGAGTGCGGATGGGATGCGCAGCAAACATGCAAGAGAGGCACACACAAACGGAAAAGGCAAAAGGGATTAGAAAAGCATTTGCTGTGGGCGCGAATCATGTGTTGTTGCACAGGGACGAGGCGGCAGCAAGAGAACAAGGGGCGAGAGCGCAAGAGGATGGAGAGGGGCGGTAGGAGCACCGAAAGGACAAATGGGATGGAACGAGCCCCCAAGCTTTGCCATATATTCTGAGAAAATACCGAGAAAGAGAGTGTGTATTCAGCGAAAAACGGGCTATAGCGGGGAACGAGCCCCCAAGTGGCGGATGCGGGTGTTTCCTATGCGCAGCATGTAAAACAAGAGAGAGGCGCGCGCATCACTCGTTGCCAGCAAAAGGGTGTGCGCCAGAGGATGCGAGAGAGAGAGAGAGAGAGAGAGAGAGAGAGAGCGCGGGAGGGGGAGAAAGCGAGCATGGAAACGTTGCCCAGTAGGATTGTCGACCTGGTCTTGGCTAATGCCCGCATGCCCCTATGGGCCACCTTGATCTGGCGGTCCATTCTCGAGTGCAGGTGCCGCAAGAAGCGCTCTCACGAAAACAATGTCTACAGGCGGCACTACTTTACGCCCAAGTTGTACAGACACCGTTACACCTCGCACGCGACATGCGCGGGACGATAGGGTGGACCCTCGAGACGTGCGTTCCTCGCCCGTGCAAACAGACGCCGTTCGGGCACGCACGGCGGGCCAGATGCGAGAGCGCTCGCAAGACAGGGAATCATTCCAGTGAAGTGTTTTGATTGGCTTGCGTGAGCGGCGGATGCATGGCCAGACCTCTCGCAGTTGTGCTTGCCCACTCCCATCCTTTGGTCGGCGACCTGGCAACGTCCGTGGGGCAATGCAGATACCTGGGTCCACGCCCTTGGAACCAGCCAGCTAGCTACTGGCCTTTTGTCATTGTCTGACATGAACCAATCGTGGCAAAGGAGTATAATAAAGCGGAAAGAGGCATTATCGCCAAAGAACGCCTTTCAAACACTGCCAGAGCCTGGGGGGAAGCGAGCGCCGCGCAAACGCTATAGCCAAAGGGGATGGAAACGCTGCCGGTGGAACTTGTCGACGTCATTCTACAGAGCGCGACGGCCCTCGTATGGCCCATTCTGCGGCGCGTGTGCAAGCGATGGAACACCGTACTGCTGTCGTACAGGCGTAGGCCCCTGCGCTTTCTCAAGGACACGCCCTATAGGCGACGCTGCTTTATGCCCTCCCTGTACAAACATCGCTGCACGGCGCCCGAGTCGTGCGGTGCGTTTTACATGACGCGCCTCATCGATGCGGGCCTGTGGCCTCTCCTTGATTGGGCCATATCAACGCACCCTCGCGTGCGCTGTACAGTCATCAACAACCATGAGCAGATGTACGTGTGTGCCCAATTGGCAGCGCGTGGGTGTCTCGCACGACTGCGCACCCTGTACGAGGTCAACGGGTTCCAGCGCGACACACATGTGGCGGAAAACGCAGCGCGCTATGGTCATCTGGACATCGTCCAGTGGTTTTATAATAGGCATGGTGCGTCGTCCTTTCGGATCGTGCCGCCGCACATCCTCACCTGTGCCGTCAAGGGCGGCCACATGCACATACTAGAGTGGCTGCTCGATCGTCTGTCTGCATGGAGCATGAACGCGTGCACGGCCGCAGCTGAACGCGGAAACCTGGCCGCCCTTCAGTGGCTGCGAGACAAGGGATGCCCGTGGGGCGCCGGGACGGTCGACGGGGCCGCCAGGAACGGTCATCTACACCTTATCGAGTGGGCGACGGCAAACGGGTGTCCGCTCAGTGCCAGAGCCACCACGATGGCCGCCTCAGGGGGGCACATCGATGTGATCGAGTGGCTCTGCGCCAACGGATACCAGCTGCTCAGTGGCGCCTACGCGAGAGCCGTCAACAATGGGCACTGGCACATGGTGCAATGGCTGTGGCTCAAGGGGTGCCCCCTAGACGCGACGGCATACGCATCTGCTGCCGCGGCCGGCGATGTGCGCGCTCTCGAGTGGTTATCGGCGCACGGGTGTCCGCGGAGCCGCGACGCCATCTGTTATGCCACCCGCGCCAGACGTTGGAACGCGCTCGACTGGCTCCTCATCCAGGGGGGCCAAAGGTGCACCGATAGCGATTTTGCGATCCTAGAGGCGACGGGCGATCTGGGCGCGCTGCAGCGCATACGGGGGCTCGGTTTCGTGCCCACTGCGCGGACGTCCCTGTTTGCGGCAAAGTGCGGAAGACTGGATACACTCCAGTGGCTGCATGCAAATGGTTACCCTCTGGGCAAGAGTCTGTGCGCGCGCGCTGCCGAATGGTGCCATCTGCACGTCCTCCAGTGGGCCCGCATGGTCGGCTGCGCGTGGGACGCCATGGTCTGCGCCAACGCCGCCGCAAATGGCGACCTCGAGATGCTTCGGTGGGCGCAAACGAACGGCTGTCCATGGGACGAGAGGGTATGCGAAAAGGCAGCAGTCGGCGGCTACCTGTGTGTGCTTCAATGGGCCGTGGCCAACGGATGCCTGCTGGACAAGTCGGCACGCGAAAAGGCCAGGATATGTGGCCACGATCATGTTGTTGTTTGGATCGATACCTACACTTTGTAGATACCCTTTTGGACTGATAGTGCGTGTGTGTCCCATCAATGCTCTGTTTCCTTTTGTACAAAGAGCCCCCACATCCCAATGGCGCAGCTGACCAGCAATGGGTAAAAGGCGCGCGTTTACAGTGACTTAACACGATACTAAAAATGAACCAATCCAAAAGGCAGCGGAATCACCATTGGAAGGGCAACAAACCCAAAGCATCAAATGCATCAAAGGCCAGGAAACGATCAAACAAGATGGACACACTGCCAGCTGAACTTGTCGATCTCATTTTAGGGGATGCGGGCCCGCTCGTGTGGCCCGTCCTGCGGCGCGTGTCTACCCTATGGAACACCTTGGTGCTGCGCAGACGCCCTACAAAGCGCTTCTACGAAAATAGGGTCTACAGGCGACGCCACTTTATGCCCAAAGTGTATAGGCACTGGTGCACCTCGCCCCGAGAGTGCTGTACGTTTTACATCTCACGCCTGATCGACGCCGGCCACTGGACCCTCTTGGACTGGATCCTCGTCGATCAGCGCCGTATGCATCGCACGCAAGAGATCGTCCATGCGCAACGTTATGCATGCGCCCAGCTGGCGGCCCACGGTGACCTTGAGCGGCTCAATGTGCTCCATAGTACCCATGGGTTCCAGTGGGACGTTGACGTGATACGGGGCGCATCACGCTATGGCCATTTAAAGGTGATCGAGTGGTTGCACCGTGCCACATTGTCACAGTCGAACGTGTGCCGAATTTGCCCCAATGCTGCCCGTGGGGGACATGTGCACATCCTGCAGTGGGTCCTCCAAAGGGCCGGTGCTTTGATGGGACCGATCTGCGAGCAGGCTGCCAGAGGCGGGCACCTGGACGTTTTACAGTGGGCGCGATCAAATGGCTGCCCGTGGAACGCCGCCACGACCGCCGGGGCTGCACGAAAGGGCCACTTGCACATACTCGAGTGGGCTGTGTCCCATGGATGCCCGCTCGACCCAAATGTTATCGACGTGGCTGCTTCAGGGGGCCACATCAGTGTGATCCGGTGGCTCAGGGCCAACGGTTGTGCGTGGACCGGTGGGACCTGCTCCAGGGCGATCGAGCACGGTCACCGAAACGTGACCGAGTGGCTCTTGGATCGTGGATGCCCGTTGAATGGATGGGCGTGGGTTTCCGCAGCAAAAGTTGGCAACGTGCGCACCCTGGCGTGGCTGAGCGATCGCGGGTGTCCGTGGCATGACACTGATGCGGCCGTTTGGGCTGCCAGGGGCCACCACTGGGATTCCCTCAGATGGCTCCTGGACAAGGGCCACCCCTTTAGCCTATCCGCCCAGATGGAGGTCGAAAAAGCGGGCGACGTGTCTACGATCCAGTGGATGCACGCGCGCGGCTCGATGCTATTGAGCCATGCGGCCTTTTGGGCCTGTGAACGCGGGCGACTCGATACCCTCCAGTGGTTGCACGTCAACGGGCACCCGTTGCGGAGCGACCTGTGCCAGCAGGCCGCAATCAATTGCCACCTGCATGTGCTCAAGTGGGCGCGTGGCATCGGCTGCCCGTGGGACGAGTCGGTCTGTACCAACGCCGCAAAGAATGGAGACCTCGAGATGCTCCGGTGGGCCGTTGCAGAGGGCTGCCCGTTGGACGAAAAGGCGTGCGGCACGGCGGTCATAAACGGGCACATCCCTGTGCTCGAGTGGCTCATAAGCAGGGGCCATTTGTTGGCCGAAAACGCACTCCAGATAGCGCTGAGAAGCGGGAACAAGGGCGTTGTCGAGTGGCTCGGTACCCTTGCCCGGCCTCTTTTGCAATCCTAAAGATCGATTCTTCTTTTCCCAACAGAAATGCCCTATCGTTGCCGAGTCCGTCGTATGATTTCCCACCACAACACATCTGCCCTGCATATAAATACCCAAAACAGCAGTGGGGGGGGGGACGTTGTTGCGCCCACTGTCGCAGGGCGAGTTGGGGACCGCAGAGAGCATATTTTTGGGTGAATCAAAAAGGATGATTAGGGGCGCAACTTGATGGAGTTGATTTATTTCGTTGCATTCATGGCATAATAAGCGACGATATCTGAAATTGCTTGTTTGCCACTGTCTCCTACGCTGGAAACAGAAATGAATTTGCACAACAAGACGGTAAGTTGCTTCCAAAGAGTTTATCTCAATCAACTCCAGCAACTCCATCGAGTTGCGCCGCCAACCATTCTCTATGACTGTATTGCGCGATGCTCTCTGCCGTCGCCCCCTCCCTCCAAATCACAAATACACTCCTTTTCAGCCAAACGCGCATGTCCGATTACTGGGAGGGCCCGGGCGCGTGCAGTTGCCTGATAACGGCCATCCAATAGACAATGTCTACCAAGTCCGTGTTGGGCACTCCTTCTATCGCATCCAGACAAAGTCTCGTGTGCGGGATAATGTTGGGTCGTCGGACACAAGGCCTTTGCAAGTACGCTGGCGTTGGCCTGCTGAGCAAAAGGGAGCCAACTGCGGTCGGGTTTCTTTGGCTCGCCAAACTAATGGCATCCGAATCCAACGGCAATGCAATAGCGGCACCAGTGCATCGAGGGTACAGCACGCTCCAGGGATTGGTCTGTCTTTTTGCTTTCGAGGCATGGCTATCTTCTAAAAATGAAATCCAGTAAAGGCGCAAACAAGGCCCATCGCTTTCAGGGAGCGCACCGCCGAGGCTCAGAGAGAGAGGGAGACAGAGAGAGAGAGAGAGAGACAAACGGCGCACCGAAAATGGACACGTTGCCCGTCGAACTTGTCGATCTGATCCTATGCAGTGCAAAGGCCCTTGTGTGGCCTATCGTGCGGTGCGTCTGCAGGGCATGGTACGCCATCGTGTCGCGCCGGCGACCCATAAAGCGCTTCCACGAGAACCGCGCCTACAAGCGCCGTCGCTTTACACCCAAGGTGCACGAGCACTGCTGCACGTCGCCCACGGTGTGTGCGGCGTTTTACATGACGCGCCTGATCGACGCCGGCCATTGGGCCCTCCTGGATTAGATGATCGACACGCGCCTGTACACCTACAGGACGAAACGCCCCGAATACGTGCAGCGCTACGTCTGTGCTCAGCTGGCAGCCCATGGTGACCTTGCGCGATTGCGCAGACTGCGCGAGGTCCACGGCTTCCAGTGGGACTTTGACATGGTGCGGAACGCTGCGTGCTACGGCCACCTGGACCTGGTCAAGTGGGGGTGCCATGAACTGTATTGGGACGATAGCGTATGTTCATGGGCTGCGCGCCGAGGCCACATCTGCGTGTTGCAATGGTCGCTCGAAATGCGATTCGCCTGGTGCGATCGTGCCTGCGCATATGCCGCTCGAGGCGGCCACCTGCATGTTCTGCAGTGGCTGCGTGCCAACGGGTGTCCGTGGCACGCTGGAACGACCGCGTGGGCTGCGCAAAAGGGCCACCTGCACGTTCTCCAGTGGGCGGTGGCCAACGGGTGCCCGATGGACGCCACCACGATGGACAAGGCCGCTCAGGGAGGCCATCTGGACGTTCTCGAATGGGCCAGGGCCAATGGCTGTCCTTGGGGCGCGCGATCCTACCATGGTGCGATCGAGCGAGGACACGTGCATGTCATGGAATGGCTCCACGAGCAGGGATGCGTATTGAATGTCGTGTCACATCACGTTGTGGCAAGTGCCAGCAATGTGACTGTCCTAGAGTGGCTACGCAACAGAGGATTCTCCTTCGATGACACCACGCTTTGGCATGTGGCACGGGCCAGGCGTTTGAACATAGGCAAGTGGCTCATCCAACATGGCTGCCAAGCCGACATCGGTGCCCTGGCGACCACCGGCGATCTTGGCATCCTGCAATGGATGCACGCTCGCGGGCTTGCACTGCACCCCGAGACGGCTTCCTTTTGTGCTGCCACGCACGGCCGTCTGGACACGCTCCAGTGGTTGCACGCCAATAAATACCAGATGGACAAGAGCGTGTGTGTGCGTGCGGCACAGTCACGCCATCTGCATGTGCTCGCGTGGGCGCGCACCGTTGGATGCGAGTGGGACGAAACCGTATGCATCAGGGCCGCCGAGAATGGCGACCTGGAGATGCTCCAGTGGGCCAGGTCAAATGGGTGCCCTTGTGACGCTTGGACGTGCGAGAGCGCATCAAACAATCGCCACCCCGGCGTCCTGCAGTGGGCGGCGACCAACGGGTGCCCGCTGAATGAGAACGTGCAGCGGTGGGTTCCCCCCGCTGATAACGTCCCCACCGTCACCTGGATCGATGCTCATGCCTCGACGCAATAAACCCTGTTTCTTCCTTGATTTCTGACGGCCAACTCCTGGGGAGGAGAAGCGCGTTTGGACAAAGAGTCCCCCCCCCCATGTCATACATTACAAGGGACGTCTATGATGGACCGCCAAACCTCTGCTCAGCACCACAATAGTTGTAGTGCATATCGTGGCAGGTATATGTGTGTGCACATGCATTGGCACAAAGAGACCAAATAGAACCACTTTACTTGCCGGCATGGCCAACCAAAGGGGACACGGCGGGTCAGGCAGATAAAGGGACCAATGCTGACGCAGGGCAGACGATGTCGGTTTCCGGTTTGTCGGGCGCGTTCTGGTCATCATTAATGAGGTCCGAAAGAAGAAATCCAAAAGACACACACCCAGCACAGACAGGATGGAGACGCTGCCCCTGGAACTGATCGATCTCGTCTTGCGCGATGCGGGAATGCTCATATGGCCCGTCCTGCAACATGTTTGCAGGCAATGGCACGCGCTCTTGATGCGCGGGCGGCCCGTAAAGCGCTTCCACGAAAACAGGCCCTATAGGAGGCGCCACTTTACGCCCACACCATGCGAGCACCGCTGCACGCTCGCCAGCACGTGCGCGGCGTTTTATATGACGCGCCTCATCGACGCCGGCCACTGGGCCCTTGTGGACTGGGTTCTGGCCACGCACCCCTACGAGTACCGTACGAGGAGCATCAATTATACGCAGCGATACGTGTGCGCCCAGTTGGCAGCCCACGGTGATCTGGTGCGATTGCAAAAGCTTCACGCGGTCCATGGGTTCCAATGGGACACGGACATGATCCGCAATGCAACGCGCTACGGCCATTTGAGCCTGCTCATGTGGGTGCACGACAGACCGCAATGGCATTCGGTCGGCTCCCACATTTACTCGGACGCCGCCCGCAGGGGGCACGTCCATGTGTTGCAGTGGATGCGCAAACAGCAAATCGACTTGCATACGATGGCGTGCACGCAGGCCGCCAAGGGAGGACATCTAAATACCTTGCAGTGGGCCAGAGCCAACGGTTGTATGTGGAGCATCAACGCGACCGCATCGGCTGCGCAAAAGGGTCACCTCCATGTTCTCCAGTGGGCGGTGGCCAACGGGTGCCCACTGAGCGCCGACGCCATCGATATGGCCGCTGCGGGGGGCCACCTAGACACGATCCAGTGGCTCGCATCCATTGGGTGTAGGTGGACCGCCAGCGCCTACGCCAGAGCGATCGAGCACAGACGCTGGCACATTGTCGAGTGGCTCTGGGGCCAGGGCTGTCCCCTGGGCAAGGCGGCGTGGGATTCGGCGGCGAGCATCGGCGACGTGCGCACCCTCGAATGGTTGCGCGACCGCGAATGCCCGCGGAGCGATGTCGCAGCCCTCTGCGCCGCACAAGCCCGGCACTGGGACGCTCTCAAGTGGCTCATCGAGAATGGTCATCCGCGCGACTCCCGCGCGGACGCAAAGATGGAAAGCGCGGGCGACCTGGCCATGCTGCAGTGGATGCGTGCGCGCGGATTCGTACCGTCCCCTGAATCGTCTGTCGGGGCAACCATCCGCGGACGACTCGATACCCTACAATGGTTGCACGCAAAGGGATACCTGGTGCGCTACACTCTATGCCAGGATGCGGCCGCATCGTGTCACCTGCACGTGCTTCAGTGGGCGCGGCTGATCGGATGTGCGTGGGACGAAACGGTGTGCGCGCATGCTTCCACAAATGGCGATCTGGAGATGCTCCAGTGGGCCACATCGAACGGCTGTCCATGGGATGATCGCGTATGCAAGCACGCAGCGAGGGGCGGACACCTTGACGTGCTCGAGTGGGCCACTGCCAATGGATGCCCCAAAGGCAAGGAGGTGCGCAAGGCGGCACTGGACAGCGGCCACGACCATGTTGTCGCCTGGCTCGATGCCCGTTCTGTCTTTTCTTCTTCTTCTTCTTTGGAAACGGATTGAATGGTATGGCAGAGTTGAGACATCCATGCAGTGAACCATACGAAAACGATGCAATATAGGTCGTGCACCTGATCAACACACCTATTGTGTCTGTTGTTTTGCCCATTGCTGCGCTGATTCAGCAGCACAAAAACGATTAGTTCACGGCAAGTAGACACTGCGTGACGCTACAGTGTAGAGGACACTGTGGACACATTGTGCACACCAAATTCGTTGGTCGGTAAACATATGCGCCTGTGAGAGTGGGCCCGTGCCTCCATCAGTACGTGTGGTCGCATGCACCCTCTGTGTCTGCCCCGCACTCGCGATGAACCAAAGCATCATCCCTGCACGTCGTTTGTCGAGAGGTGGGATGGCCATCCGAGGAGCAGAGGGACGACAATGGTTTTCCTGCGGTCAGGTCGACAGGTATGCTGGATGGTGATTGGTCTATTATACAGGAATTCATAAATGTACAAGGCGCTGCAGGCCACAAGCGCACTGGCGGCGCGTTTGTGTGGTGGGACAATGTCGCGCAGATGTGGTGCGCCCTGGGGCAAAGCATCGTTGACGAGTTGGTCAAGTTACGCATCCCGATCGGTTTCAAAAGTGGCACAACAAACCAATAGAAATCATTATCGACAAAATGGCTTCGAAGCTGGCATCACAAAGAGGCCACTGAATTGAAAAAGAGGGGAAAAGAACGATGGACGCACTGCCCACCGAACTGCTCGCCATGATCACGGAGCGGACCGACCCCCTTGTGCTGCCCGTCTTGCGCTGCGTAAACGGTTGTTTCAAACATCTGGTCCTCAGACTGCCGAGGCGCGCTACTGGCAGACGCGGCAACCATCGATGCACACTGACGAGTTCATGCGCCGATCGCTATGGACGGCGCCTCATCGACCGCTGCCTCTGGTGGGTCTTGGACTGGATGATCGATCGCGCGGGTCCCTTTGGCGGGACAAACACTCTGGACCTCTGTGCGTCCGTCAAGGCGGCCACCTGCGGCGACCTCCCCGCGCTCACACGCATGGCCAAATGGGGCTACAGGATGGGCAACGAAACGGTCCGCTGTGCCGCCCGCGGTGGGCACATCGAGATACTCCACTGGATCGCGCACGAGAATCCCGACTTTCCGGTGGGTACATGCACGGACGCTGCCGAATCGGGCCGCCTCGACGTGCTGCACCTAGTCCGCTCCAAAGGGTGCGCATGGGACGCACGCACGTTTGCCAAAGCGGCAGAGCGCGGCCATCTGCACATGCTGCAGTGGCTCCGAAAGCATGGCTGTCCCAACGACTCTAGTGCGTGCAATCTGGCCGCGCTTGGGGGCCATCTGCACGTATTGCAGTGGCTCAAAAGCATAGGATGCGTTTTGGACGCAATGACCGTGGCCTGTGCCGCCAAGGGCGGACACCTGCACATTGTCGAATGGGCCATAAACAATGGGGGCCGATGGAGCGACAGAGCGATCACCAACGCGGCCCAGGAGGGCCATCTGCATGTGGTCCAGTGGGCCAAGGCCAACGGGTGTCCGTGGACGTATGCGACCACCGGGATGGCGGCGCTCAACGGTCACGCACACGTCCTCGAATGGCTGTTTGCCAACGGATGCTGGCTCGCACCGACCGTCTGCGATGATGCCGCCTCCAGGGGGCACTTTGATATCCTCCAATGGGCCCACGCGATGGGTTGCCCTCTGACTAGAAGCGCGTGTTCATCGGCAGCCCAGGTGGGACACCTACCCATGTTGCAGTGGCTCAGAGCGCAAGGGTGTCCGTGGGATGCTCAGACATGCATCAACGCTGCCGCGGGGGGCCACCTCGACATTCTCGTGTGGGCTCGCACCAACGGGTGTGACTGGAACAATGTCGTCATTCATCGTGCCATCGAGCAGGGCCACCTCGATGTGCTCCAGTGGGCCGTTGGCAACGGCTGTCCGTGGGTGATGAGTCGCCGCTGGGACACCACCATGCTTGAGAAAGCCGTCCGGTGTGGCCATCTGCATATCGTGCAGTGGCTCTACCACCACGGAGGACACACGTCATCGCAAAAGGACGCGATCCTATGCAGCCTCGCGGCCTCTTCCGACCACCTCACCATCCTCTGGTGGCTCAGGAGTCGGGGGTGTCCGTGGGACGCCCGCGTATGCGAGAATGCGCTCGCGCGCTGGAACATGCAACTGCTCGAGTGGGCCCTCGTTAACGGGTGTCCGTGGCAAGACTCCGACGAGGTCGAGCGCGCAATGCGGTCGCACCCCGATATACGCACATGGGCGTCTGGCATTGCCACGACCCTCTAGCGCAGCCTGCCCCCTTTGAGCGGTGCAGCACTCTTTTCTCCCTTACATTATCCATATAGACCTATTTCCTCATTTTCTTGAATAGACATAGGCGATCGCTGGGGTTTGATGTTGTTTTGGTAAACAGACCCACGCTTTGCGGAACCTCATTGTGTTGATGCGAGTTGTCCTCGCCCGGTAAAGCCTACCGAGGTGCTGGACGCCCATATTACGCCATCTACTCTGCGCGTTCCTTTGAATAATGACCAGGGCCGCACAACTCGATAGAGTTGATAGGGTTGATCGAGATAAACTGCTTCAACCCGTTTTCCAGCTTGTTTTACGAATTGCGTTCCATTTCGCAACGCACGGTATGGTGTTATACAAGCAATTCCGCATAGGGTCGGCCATTGCACTGTGCACGCAACGCAAGTCGATCAGCTTGATCAAGTCGCGGCCCCAGTCATCTTCTGGACTCGCCAAAGTCGACTGTGAGTGCCGAGTGGCGCTGTCCCACAAGAGGCCTCTCTAATGGCAGTCAACAATGGTCGACGGCGATCGTGGCGGACATAGGCCGTTCACGATTCGTGCGCGATTTGACATTTCCATTAAAGAACTGTCTACGATATATGCCTTTCCAAAAAGGGACTGTTACTTGCCGCGATGGGAGCGACCTTTCCTGTTCTCGGAAGGTCCACGCAGGCACATGCAGCCAACCATATGGCCATCATCAATGAGTGAACAATGTATGGGACACTGCCTCCCAATAACGAAAGAGGATACCAGAGTCGATGTGCATCTCAACCGCAACTATAAAACCCAGGCCGACCGCTTCCATTGTATCATCACCTCCAAGCAAACACCAAACGTACACACGCACAAGACCGACATGACCAACTGCTCTGGAGGAACCCTTGCGGCGATCATCGCCGCCCTACTGGCGCTCTCGTGGTGCCTGGGCTGCGCCGCCCAATTTGGCACCTTTCCGGCGACGATCTTCACGCCCTGCAGCAGCGCACCGACCAGGGCCCTGTCGGACCTGTGCCTGCTCAACCTGACCTTTACCCACCTGTACCTGGAGGAGGCCGGCGACTGGGACGGCGTGATGGACACCCTGGCCAACGACTCGTACGAATTCTACTCGCACACGATGATGGGCGGCATCAAGGCGGCGCCCTACGACAGTGATCAGTCGCTCTACTACATGTACTCGCGCATCAACTTTGTCGACCCGCCCGAATCGCTCCAGTACTATTACATCGCCGAGTCGATCGGCGCCAACACCATCGTCTTTGAGGCCGTCGTCGAGTTTAACCACACGAGCAGCTTCTGGCTTCTGCCCCTTGAGCCGACTAACGAACTCGTGTCGGTCTATATGGTGCTGTCGATTGGATTCGACGACGACAACAAGATGCTCTACGAGCGCGCCTACATCGACGGCGGTTCCATACTCACCCAGATCGGCATTCTCCAGGATGGCTATTCGACCTACAAGGACAACATTCCCTTGCCCCCGAAACACGCTGCCTGTCACTTCCCCCTGCCTGTACTCGGCGACGAGTTGGCCACCCTGATGCTCGACGGCGCCGTCGACAGTGGCATCGTTTTCAACCAGTTTTACGCCACCGCTGAACCGTCGCCGTCGCCCTCGCCCCACCGGCGCAGTCACGCCAACTCTGCGCCTGTCAAGCGCGACAAGGCCTATGGCTCTATGATCGATTGGGTCCACGCATCTATGGGACGCGCCGCTGACACTGTCGACAGGGAGGCCCGCTACCACGCAACCAAGGCCTAGACACTCGTCCACGCGCAACGGTGGGATTTCAAGTATGCACGAGTCTTTTGTTCCTTTTTTACATAAAAACCCGCATTTCCCGACCACTGTTTTGCGTCGTTCAACGCAATCTTTATCGCGCGTCCGGCCTCTATGCAAAAAGGCTGCCACAGGGAATCTATGCTTGTGTTAAACGAGAGTAGTATGAGACACCAAGGCGAGGACCATGCCCAGATAGCAGACACCAGAACACCAATGGACAGAGAGGGATGCCCATCTGTCCGAAGAGACTTTTGCATGATCATGGGCAGTCCTGTCGATTGGGAAAGGTCCACGTTGTGCACTGTGCCTTTTATAAGCGCATGACGTGATCGACACAGTGTGCGTGTTTGTGCCTTGGATTGCTGCCAATAGGGTGCTCCTCTTCGTTGCTAAAACAAGATTACAATGCCATCCCGACACAACCAGGCAATCCGTTGCCACACGATACAACAGCGCCATCGCCGACACTGCATGCCGGTTTCCGCTTGGCGACAGAAGGGACCAGGCCAACGCTTGCTCTGATAATTGGTCTATTATCTGCAGCAACGGCCAACCACATGGACCCGCATCCGGAGAGAGTTTGGAACGTTTCCAAACATGCCCGCGAGACTAGCGTGAAATTGTATGATAAAGAACTAGGGATGGACACACTACCTCTTGAACTCGTCGATCTCGTCCTCTGCAGGGCAAACGTATTGGTGTGGCCTGTCCTTTTGCGCGTATGCGTTCAGTGGTATGACCTCTTGACGTGCGGGCGCAAAACCACGCTTTCGCCCAAGGTCCATGATCCTTACAAACGGCGGCTTTTCATGCCCAAGCTGTACAAGCGCAGCTGCCCACCGTCGAGAACGTGCGCCACGCTTTACATGTCGCGCCTGACCGACGCCGGTCACCGGTCCCCCTTTGACTGGATGGTCGAATCGCGCCTCTACAACCCTCCTAACCCTTGCCGCGTCTGCTGTGTGCACGGCTACATCTGCGCCCAACTGGCAGTCCACGGTGACGGTGTGCGATTGTGCGCTCTCAATGAGAAACGCGGTTTCGAATGGGACTCGAACGCGATTGCCAATGCTGCTCGCTACGGCCATCTGCATCTGCTCCCGCCCATCTTCTATGAGCACGTACGTGATAACCGTAACACTATCTCGGTACATGCAGCGAGCGGCAGACACCTCAACGTTTTGCAGTAGCTGCTGGATAGTGGGATCGACCTGTGCGGTCATGTTTGCGAATACGCCGCCAAAGGTGGGCACCTCCATGTGCTCGAGTGGTTGCTCGCCAACGGCTGTTTGTGGGGCGCCGAAACGTCCGCTCACGCTGCAAGGGGGTGGCCACATGCACATTCTCCAGTGGGCCGTGGCCGACAGACACCCAATCCAGAGCACGGTGCTCGAGGCGGCTGCGGCGGGCGGTTACGTGGACGTAATCCAGTGGGCAAGGGCCCAAGGCTGCCACTGGAGCGACCGCTCCTATGACAATGCGATCGAGCGCGGCCATTGGCACGTTGTAGAGTGGCTCTGGATTCACGGGTGCCTGCTCAGCGACACTGCGCCCACTACTGCCGCGAGGGCCGGCGACGTACGCGCGCTAGAGTGGCTACACAAACACGGACGCCCATGGGACAACGATGCGATCTGGAGCGCGGCGTGCGGCGAGCACTGGAACACGGTCAGGTGGCTCGCCGAGAGAGGGTGTCCGCTGACCTTTGGAACGTGCGCCTTTATCGAGAGCGTGTCTGACTTGGACACGCTAAAGTGGACGCACGCTCGCGGCATACGTCTGTCAACCAGGGTAGCGCTCTGTGCGGCAAAGCGGGGTCGTCTCGACACCCTGAAGTGGTTGCACGCAAATGGGTATGCTATGGACGAGCAACTCTGCAAGGTCGCAGCTTCATCGCGCCATTTGAGCATGCTCAAGTGGGCGCGCTCGGTCGGGTGCCTGTGGGACGAGGCCGTGTGTGCAAGTGCCGCTTCAAATGGCCACCTCCAAATGCTGCAATGGGCTAGGGCGAATGAATGCCCGTGGGACGCCCGTGTGGCTCGGTTTGCGGCGCGCGAGGGCCATCTCGATGTCCTACAGTGGGCCGTGGCGAATGGGTGCGCGCTCGATGAGTGGGCACGCAAGGACGCACCTGGGAGAGACCACCATTACATTGTTGCGTGGCTCGATAGCCAAGTCTCGTGATTTCTGCCTCTTATGTTAATTCTCACTCACATATGCGCACACATGCGCGCATCTGGGTATGTTCCTTTGCTATGTGTAAATGCGATTCGTGGAACGTGGGCCCAA
>Ga0255334_1000438_pt1 | contig 33063 bp, 33 predicted proteins | sample EtOH5_35cm_T3_12_FD_202080 | JGI IMG/M metagenome (GOLD analysis project Ga0255334, IMG submission 202080) | Sandy soil microbial communities from University of British Columbia, Vancouver, Canada - EtOH5_35cm_T3_129 | ecosystem: Engineered > Artificial ecosystem > Sand microcosm > Unclassified ... | reverse complement strand
ATTAGATTCCGGCCACGACTTCCCGAATGAAATACTGCCTTTCCTGGGCCAGGTTGACGATCAAGTCCCCCACCTTCACCATCGGTCGGGTGGGATTGGAGCGGTCGGTAAAGATGATCTCCCCGATCCGGCCGTCGCTGATCTTTACCAGAGTTCCGTTGGTGAACTGCGTCATCCGTTCAATAAAGGTTCTGACCAGAGCCGGCTCCAGCTTGCCGAACGATTCCTGATGAAGCTGCTCAAGGACGAGATAGGGGGAATCGGCGCGCTTATAGGAGCGATTGCTGGTCATGGCATGGAAGACATCCGTTATGGCAACTATCTTGGCGTAAGGGTGGATCTTGTCCGCTTTGACCCGCATGGGGTAGCCGCTGCCGTCTTCGCGTTCATGATGCTGCAGGGCGGCGAGCTTGACGCCTTCATTGATGCCCGGAGCATTCTTCAACAGAACGTAGCCGTAGGTGGGATGCCTGCGAATCTCTTCGCGTTCGGCCGGAGCCAGGGTTGCGTTCTTCTCCAGGATGGCCGGATCCACCTTGGTGTTGCCGATATCGTGCAAGAGTCCCGCCAATGCCACCGGCACCAGATCCTTCTCGGAAAAGCCGTGCCACTTGGCAAGCAAGTAGGAGCTCAAGCTGACATAGATGCTGTTGTTATACAGATAATCTTCGCCGCGTACGGACGCCGGATCGCAAAAAAGCGGGTGATACCCCTCAGCCGCTTCGATCAATTGAATGAGCTTGGTGCGGATCTCGAGAATGGGAAGGGGCTGGCCGGCCGCCGGAAGCGGAAACGCTTTTCGCAGGAGATTTCTCATTTCCTTAAAGGCCAGATCGAAATCCGCTCTCCCTTGCAAAGTCACGGAGCCGTCGTCGCTTTCGGAATGCTCCGTTCCTTGTTCTTGATCGCCCGGATCGTAGATCATGACCGAAGGGATCAGAAACGCTTGCAGCACCTCTTTGTCCGTCTCTGAAAGCATCCTGCCTTTTTCAAACAGCAGCGTTCCCCGACGGGTCAATACATGTTCGGAAAGCCTGCTTCCCGGCTTTACTTGGGAAACGCCCACATTCTGCATTCCATCCGCCCCTCTTCCCCCGCCAGCATGAAATCTCTCAACCACGGTATTTATTGTAAAACAAAAAGAAGGGGCAGGAAAGCCCCTCCTTCGACGGAATTCCGATTAGGAGCTGCGCCAAAATAACGTATCTCGATTTTCTCGCCGACTGCCCGCTTTGCGTACGTTTTTCTTGTATTCTTCCGGCATGTTAGTTCAGCGCAGCTCCTTAATTGTCGCCTTCCTCCTCGGTCAGCTCGTCGGAATCCTCATTCTTTTCCACCCGGGATACGGTCGCCACCTCATCGTCTTCCTTGATGTTGATCAGGCGGACGCCTTGCGTATTGCGTCCCATGAGGTTGATGCCGTCCATGCTCATGCGGATGATGGTTCCCTGGGTGGTGATGATCATCAAGTCCTCGTCTTCCTTGACGACATTCAGGCCGACGACCGGCCCGTTCTTCGGCGTGATGTTCAGCGTCTTGATCCCCTTGCCGCCGCGGGACTGAATGCGGTAGTCATTCATCGGGGTCCGCTTGCCGAAGCCCTTCGAGGTGACGATCAGCACGCTATCGTCCTCATTCACCACGTCCATCGAAATGACCGCGTCGTCGTCGCCGATGCTGATCCCCTTGACCCCGGTGGCGGCCCGGCCCATCGGGCGAACATCCTGCTCAGGGAAGCGGATGGACATGCCCTGTTTCGTCCCCATGATGATCTCCCGCTTGCCGTCCGTCAGCTTGACGCCGACCAGCCGATCCTCATCGCGCAGATGGACGGCAATCAGACCGCCCTTGCGGATGTACTTGTAGTCGTCGAGCGGTGTCTTCTTGACGATTCCTTCGCGGGTCGCGAAGAACAGATAGCTTTCGCCCCCATCATCGGGAATCGGAATGACGGCCGATATCTTTTCTCCCTGCTCGATCTGCAGCAGGTTGATGATCGGCGTCCCCCGCGCGGTCCGGCTCATCTCCGGAATCTCGTAAGCCTTGAGCCGGTACGCCTTGCCTTTGTCCGTGAAGAACATCAGGTATTGATGGGTGTTGGAAACGAAGAGATGCTCGACAAAGTCGTCTTCCTTCGTGTCCATCCCGATGACTCCGCGGCCGCCGCGCTTCTGGGAACGGTAGGTGTTCACCGGCAGGCGTTTGACGTAGCCGGTATGGCTAAGCGTCACGATGACGTCCTCCTGCGGAATAAGGTCCTCGTCGAGGATCGAGTCGTCGCCGATCGTGATCTCGCTGCGGCGCTCGTCATTGTATTTGGCGCGGATCTCGCCGAGCTCTTCCATGATGATATCGAGCACGAGATTCTCGTTGCCGAGAATCGCCTTGTATTCGGCGATGCGCTCCATCAGCTCGGCGTATTCCGCCTCGATCTTCTCCCGCTCCAAACCGGTCAGGCGGGCCAAGCGCATGTCGAGGATCGCCTGCGCCTGCTCGTAGCTCAGCTCGAACCGGCTGATCAGGCCGTCGCGGGCTATTTCAGTCGTCGGCGACGTGCGAATCAGTTGGATCACTTCGTCCAGATGGTCGAGCGCGATCCGCAAACCGAGCAGGATATGGGCGCGCGCTTCCGCTTTCTTCAAGTCGAAGGCGGTCCGGCGACGAATGACTTCCTTCTGGTGCTCCAGGTAGTAATACAGCATATCCTTGAGGTTCAGGACACGCGCTTCCTTGTTCACCAGCGCCAGCAGGTTGATGCCGAAGCTCGACTGCATGGCGGTGTGCTTGTAGAGGTTGTTCAGCACGACGCTTGGGTTCACGTCGCGGCGCAGCTCGATCACGATGCGCATCCCGTTGCGATCCGATTCATCCCTGAGATCGGTGATGCCGTCGATCCTCTTGTCTCTTACCAGTTCGGCGATATTGGAAATCAAGCGAGCCTTGATGACCTGGTACGGAAGCTCATGGACGATGATTCGCGCCTTGCCGCCGACTTCCTCGATCTCCGCCCGTGCTCGCATGGTAACGGAGCCGCGGCCGGTCGAATAAGCTTGCTTGATGCCCTCGCGGCCGAGGATATACCCCCCCGTCGGAAAATCCGGACCTTTGATGTACTGCATCAGCTCGAGCGGTGTAATTTCCGGATTGTCGATCAGGGCCTTTAAACCGTCGATGATCTCTCCCAGGTTATGCGGCGGAATGTTCGTGGCCATCCCGACGGCGATCCCAGACGAACCGTTGACAAGGAGGTTCGGAAAGCGGGACGGCAAAACGTCCGGCTGGATTTCCTCACCGTCGTAGTTCGGGATGAAGTCGACGGTTTCCTTGTTGAGGTCCCGAAGGAGCTCCATGGCAATCTTGGACAGCCTGGCTTCCGTATACCGCATGGCAGCGGCAGAGTCGCCGTCGATGGAGCCGAAGTTGCCGTGGCCGTCGACGAGCGGGTACCGCAGGGAGAAATCCTGCGCCATGCGGACCATCGTCTCATAGACGGCGGAGTCGCCATGCGGATGGTATTTCCCGATGACTTCTCCGACAATTCTCGCCGATTTCTTGTGCGGCTTGTCCGGGGACATGCCGAGCTCGGACATCGCGTACAGAATGCGCCGATGCACCGGCTTGAGGCCGTCGCGGACATCCGGAAGAGCGCGCTGGACGATGATGCTCATCGCATATTCCATAAAGGACTCGCGCATTTCCGATCCGATGTCCCTTTCGCTGATTTGCGGATGCATTTCTTCCGCCATGATAGGTTACCCTCCTTAAGGCTTGACGCAGGATAAACGCGCGGGGGTCCCGCTCACGGGACCCGGCCGCAGTGCTGCTATGATTCCAATGGATTGCCGGCTTCCAGTCGATGAGCCGGTCAATCGCGCTATACGTCCAAGTTCTTCACATGTTTGGCGTGGGCGATAATAAAATCCCGACGCGGCTCCACGTTGTCGCCCATCAGCGTATCGAAGATCTGATCGGCGTCGATCGCATCGTGGATGTTGACCTGCATCATGGAGCGGGTTTCCGGATCCATGGTGGTCTCCCACAGCTGCTCCGGATTCATTTCCCCGAGGCCTTTGTAGCGCTGAATCGCCACCTTCGAATCCGCCCCGCCGAATTCCTCCTGCATGATCTGATCCTTCTGCTTGTCGTTGTAAGCGTAGCGGACGATCTTGCTGCGCTCCATCTTGTAGAGCGGCGGCTGGGCGATGTAGATGTACCCGGCTTCGATCAGCTTGCGCATGTACCGGTAGAAGAAAGTCAGCATCAGGGTGCGGATGTGGGCTCCGTCCACATCGGCGTCGGTCATGATGATGATCTTGTGATAGCGCGCCTTGGTGATATCGAAGTCGTCGCTGATGCCGGTGCCGATCGCCGTGATCATGGCGCGGATCTCGGCGTTGGAGAGAATCCGGTCGAGGCGCGCCTTCTCGACGTTGAGAATCTTGCCGCGCAGCGGCAGAATCGCCTGAAAATGCCGATCGCGCCCTTGTTTGGCCGAACCGCCGGCGGAGTCCCCTTCGACGATGAACACCTCGCTGATCGCCGCGTCGCGGGACGAACAGTCCGCAAGCTTGCCGGGCAAGGAGCTGACTTCCAGCGCGCTCTTGCGGCGGGTGAGCTCACGGGCTTTGCGCGCCGCTTCCCGAGCGCGGGAAGCCTGAATGCCCTTCTCGACGATGCGCCGGGCGACGGCGGGATGCTCGCCGAGGAACGTGTCCAGCTTATCGGCGAACATCGATTCGACGATGCCGCGCAACTCGCTGTTGCCGAGCTTCGTCTTCGTCTGGCCCTCGAACTGCGGCTCCGGCACCTTCACGGAGATGATCGCCGTCATGCCTTCGCGGACATCCTCGCCGCTCAGGTTGCCGTCGCTGTCCTTGAGGACGCCGGCCTTGCGGGCGTAGTCGTTGAGAACCCGCGTCAGGGCGCTCTTGAAGCCGGATTCATGAGTTCCGCCCTCATGAGTGTGGATATTGTTGCAGAATGAGAAAATATTCTCGTTATAGCTGCTGTTGTACTGCAGCGAGATTTCCACCTGGATGGCATCCTTGCTGCCGCTCACGTAAATCGCCGGATGCAGCGGCTCGCGGTTCTGGTTCAGATGCTCGACGAACGAGACGATCCCGCCCTCATACTTGAAGGTATGGCTGACGTCGGTCCGCTCGTCGATCAGGTTGATCTCGATGCCGCGGTTCAGATACGCCAGCTCCCGAAGGCGGGACTGGAGCACGTCGTAGTCATAGACCGTCGTTTCCTGGAAAATCTCGGCATCCGGCTTGAAGGTGATCTGCGTTCCGGTTTCGTCGGACTCTCCGACCACCTTCACGTCATACTGAGGGACGCCGCGGCGATATTCCTGCTGATAGATTTTGCCGCTCTGCCGGACTTGGGCGATCAGCACCTCGGAGAGGGCGTTGACCACGGAGATGCCGACGCCGTGCAGCCCGCCGGATACCTTGTAGCCGGAATCCTCGCCGCCGAATTTGCCGCCGGCATGAAGCACGGTGAGAACGACTTCCAGCGCCGACTTCTGCATCTTCTCCTGAACCCCGACCGGAATGCCGCGGCCGTTGTCGATGACGGTGATGCTGTTGTCCTTATGAATCAATACGTCGATCTTGTCGCAGACGCCGGCAAGAGCCTCGTCTATGCTGTTGTCGACGACTTCCCATACCAGATGGTGCAAGCCCCTGGAACTGGTCGAACCGATATACATCCCCGGGCGCTTGCGGACCGCTTCAAGTCCTTCCAGCACCTGGATTTTGCTTGCGTCATAGGACGAATTATGCTGAACGTTCATGGACTTTCACCTACTTTTTATCGAGTGATGGCCTTCTCCGGCCTCTGTTCGGCGCGGCGGCTCAATTGACGGACAAGTGGACGGCCCGCTTCTTGAGCGTCGCGGAAGAGATGGGGGAGTAGTACACCTTGTCGACGGTCACCACGAGCGATTTGCATTCCTCATCGCCGATGATCTCGATTTTTTTCTCCTTGGCCGCCTCGGTGATGAATTGCTTCGAGATCTTCGAATTTTTCTCGATGGACAAGTCAAAGATAGCGATGAGCTCCGACGAACGGATGATGCGTTCACCGCCCAAATGAATATACACCCTGGCGTCCCCCTCTTCGTACCCCAAGCGGGTCTTAAATTTCCTCATCAAGCACAAACGCGCCGTTCTTCACATGAAAAACAGCGGCATCCTGCAATTTGGACACGTCAATGCTCTCGGTGCCGGTCGTGGTGATAAACGTCTGCACCTTGTCCTGGAAGGTCTCGATCAATTGGGTCTGCCGGTTCCGGTCGAGCTCGGACAGAACGTCGTCCAGAAGCAGGATCGGATATTCCCCCGCTTCCTCCCGGATGAGCTCCAGCTCCGCCAGCTTGAGCGACAAGGCTGTGGTTCGCTGCTGCCCCTGGGAACCGAAGATATGCGCCTCTCTGCCGTTTATAGAAAAGACCATGTCGTCCCGATGCGGGCCGATCAAGGTCGTTCCTCTGCGCAAATCCTGATTTCTCACCTTGTTTAACTGTACCATAAAGTTGTCAAATAGAATAGATTCATCTTCCTTTACACCGGCAAAAGAAGGCTTGTACTCGATGACGAGCTCTTCTTGTCCGGCGGTGATTCCCGAATGAATCCGCTCCGCCCATGCTTGCAGCTTCTCTATAAAGCTTTGACGTTTTTTCATGATTTTAGTACCGTGTCGGGCAAGCTGTTCGTCCCAGATAGCGAGAAGGGTTTCATCCACCTTTTTGCCAGAATCCGCCTGCTTGAGAAAATTGTTGCGCTGCTGCAGGACCTTCTGGTACAGCATGGATTCGTAGAGGTAGGAGGGGTAGACCTGGCCGATCTCCATATCGAGAAAACGCCGCCGGATCCCCGGGGCGCCCTTGACGATCTCCAGATCCTCCGGCGCGAACATGACCACGTTAAAGGAGCCGATAAATTCACTTAGTCGGCGCTGCTCAAGCCCGTTGATGCGGGCTTTTTTGCCTTGCTTGGACAAGGCGAGGGAAAGCTGGACCGGCCCGTACCTCTTGTCCACTTCCCCGTGGATCACCGCTTCGTCCTGGTTCCAGCCGATCAGCTCGCGATCCTGATGGGTGCGGTGCGATTTGGAGAGCGCCAGCACGTAGATCGCTTCCAGCAGGTTGGTCTTCCCCTGGGCGTTCGGCCCGACGAAGAGATTGACTCCCGATTTCACCTCGAGCGTCAGCTGCTCGTAATTCCGATAGTGCGAAAGCATAAGCTTTTTGAGGAACATGGTCAGTCCTTCCTCACGATCCGGAATTCGCCGAAGCCGGCTACCTGCACCTGATCCCCGTCCACCAGCTTGCGCCCGCGCCGGTTCTCGGCTTCCCCGTTCACCCGAATCTCCGTCTCCTGCAGAAAATGCTTCGCCTGCCCGCCGGAATCGATGCAATCCGTCAGCTTCAGGAATTGGCCGAGCGTGATATAGTCCGTATGAATCTGAGCCGTTTTCATGGGCATCCTCAATTCGTCGTCCGATAGGGGAGAATGAGCTGAAGCACCTTCGTCTCGCCGAGCGGCTCGATGATGATCGGGCTCATCGCGCCGGTGAAGCTGAGGCGCACGCCCTCGCTGTCGATGACGCGCAACGCTTCCAGCATATATTTGGAGTTAAAGGAAATTTTCAGCAAATTTCCGGTCAGCTGCTCAACAGGAATGGTCTCGGTTACCTTGCCGAGCTCGCTGGAGCTGGAGGATATCTCCAGGGTGCGGTCCTCGTTCATGACCAGCTTGACGATGTTGGTCTTCTCTTCCCGCGACAGCAGATACGCCCGGTCGATCGCTTCCGTCAGCAGCTTGCCGCTCACCACGATCTCCGTTTGGAACTGCAGCGGGATCAATTTGGACGTGTCCGGATAGGTTCCTTCCAAGAGGCGGCTGTAGAACAGCAGATTGTCCATGCGAAACAGCACTTGATTGTCCGATACGACGATATCCGTAAAGCTGTTTTCGTCCGGAAGCACCTTGGAGAGCTCGTTCAGCGTTTTGCCGGAAATGACCACCCCGCGGAAAAATTGGTCCGGTCCGGCGGCGAGCGGGGTTTCCCTCTGGGCAAGGCGATGGCGGTCGCAGGAGATGAATTTCAGCCCGTTCTCGTCCAGGCTGCAGAGAACGCCGGTCAGGATCGGAGTGGTCTCACTGGTGGAAACGGCATAGGAGGTCTGCCGAATCATCGTCTTCAGGAGATCGCTCGGGACGGACACGACCTTCTTTTCCTCGATGAGCGGCAACTGTGGATACTCCTCCGGGTCGAGTCCGACCATCTGCACCTCGGAGCCTCCCGAACGAATGGTCGCGTGGAAGGGCGGGCGGATCTCGATCTCGATCTCATGCGACGGAAGCTTCTTGATGATCTCACCGAAAAACTTGGCTGGAAGCACGACACTGCCTGCCTGCTCCAAGCGGATGACCTGCACGCCGTCCTTTTCCGCCGGGATGAAGGACTGGATGGTGATGTCGGCATCGCTGGCCGTAAGCCGGACTCCTTCCTCGTCGGCGTCGAATTTGATCCCGCTGAGAATCGGGATCGGCGTTCGGCTGGTGATCGCTTTGGATACGTGGCTGATGGATTCGTTCAAGTGTTCTTTCAAGATGGATAATTTCACGGGGAAAACCTCCGGTTCTGAATTCGCAGCTTGGAGCATAGGCTGTAAGGAAAGGATCGCTTTCGACTGTCCCTTTATTATTAAAAGTCTTTATAAAAGATAGAATTCGTAGTAGGGGCCCTGAATATGTGGATATGTGGGAAATGACAAGATTCGCCGCGCTATCCACATGTGAATAGATTGTGCATAGGAAAGCGCCGTATCCACACTAAAAGGACGAGCCTTAGAGTCCGGCTTGCTTGATTTTGTCGGTGATGTTCTGCAGGATCCGGGCGAGCTCCTGATCTTCGCGCAGGTTCATGGCAATTTTCTCATGCGCATGGATGACCGTCGTGTGGTCGCGCCCGCCGAAGGCCTCGCCGATCTTCGGCAAGGAATAGTCCGTCAGCTCGCGGGACAAGTACATAGCGACCTGGCGGGGGAACGCGACCGCTTTCGTGCGTTTGCGCGCTTTGAAATCCTCCATGCGCAGCCCGTAGAATTCGCCGACCTTCTGCTGGATATCCTGAATGGTGATCACCCGCGGCCGGCTGGAGGGAATGATGTCCTTCAAGGCGTCTGCGGCAAGCGCCACCGTCACGTCCTCGTTCATCATCGAGGAGTAGGCCACAACGCGGATGAGCGCGCCTTCCAGCTCGCGGATGTTGGTGTCGATCTGATTGGCGATATAGACCATCGCCTCGCCCGGAATCTCCAGATTCTCGCTCTTGGCTTTCTTGCGGAGAATGGCGATGCGCGTCTCCAGATCGGGCGGCTGAATGTCCGTGATCAGACCCCACTCGAAGCGGGAGCGCAGGCGCTCCTCCAGCGTGGGGATTTCTTTCGGCTGCCGGTCGCTGGAGATGATGATCTGCTTGCGCTCCTCCTGCAGGGCGTTGAAGGTGTGAAAGAATTCCTCCTGCGTCTGCTCCTTGCCGGCCAGAAACTGGATATCGTCGATGAGGAGAACGTCGATGCTGCGGTATTTGTTGCGGAAGCTTTCCCCGCGGTTGTCGCGAATCGCGTTGATGAACTCGTTGGTGAACTTCTCGCTGGAAATGTAGAGAACCTTGGCCGCCGGGTTGTGCTGGAGAACATAATGACCGATCGCGTGCATCAAGTGGGTTTTGCCCAGCCCAACTCCGCCGTAGAGGAACAAAGGATTGTAGGAATTTGCGGGATCTTCCGCCACAGCCAGCGAAGCCGCGTGCGCAAACCGGTTGCCCGCTCCGATGACGAACGTGTCGAAGGTATACCGGGGATTGAGCATGCTGGCGAAATTCTCCTCGGTCTGCGCAGCGGGCTTGGCGGCAGCGGCAGCGGGAGCAGGCACGGCAGCCTGGGCGGCGGCAAGCGTCTGAGCCTCTTCCTCCAGCACGAATTGGACTTCCACCTGAAGCCCGAGCGTCTCGTAGACGGTGGACGCAATCAGCTTCGCATACCGGGACTCTAGCCATTCCCGGGCGAAGTTGTTCGGCGCGCAGATCACGAGCAGGCGGTCAGTGAACACACTGGCTTTGGTCGATTTGAGCCAGGTGTCGAAGCTAGGCTTGCTGAGGCGGGTTTGAATGGCGGACAGAACCTGCTGCCACAGGTCATTGACTTGACGATCCACTACAAGATTCACTCCTTTAAATAAGCACAGAGAAAAAAAGAGCCCCTTCGGACGGGAGGGAGAAGGTTCGACAGCATCCGACAGGAGCGACGCAAACGGCCCTTGCCCGACAACGAGATAAGGACATGAGCCGTTTTACTGGAGTTAAGTTATCCACAATAATAATCCATATGTGAGTATATTGAGCAGGGGAATGGTGAATTGTTAACATACTTATCCACAGGCTGTGAATAATCGCCCCCGATTTCCGGACTATCCACAAGGCCAAAGTAATAATAATATATCAAATCGAGCCTGTCGTTTCAACGAAATTTATCTTTTATCCACAAATCCCATAACTAGTGGCGAAAAATTGTGCACAGCACTACATATTGTTAATAATCTGTTTGCAAATCGACAAACTGTGCACGAAGCGTCGCTAGATTGTGCACAAGCCCTCCGCCGGCGGAAAATTCCCTGCTTCGCCTGGGAGCGGAAGGCCTATTGATAGTTCGTTCTTTTTGTTGACTTCCCGAATAGAAAATGGTTTAATAGTGAAAGGTATTTTCAAGGATGGATATCCTCGGGAGGTGCAAATAGATGAAACCGACTTACCAACCGAATACGCGGAAGCACAAGAAGGTGCACGGATTCCGCAAACGGATGAGCACGAAGAACGGTCGCAAAGTTCTGGCGGCCCGCCGGCTCAAAGGCAGAAAGCAGCTGTCCGCATAACCGGAAGACCACGAGTGTGGTCTTTTTTCTTTTCGTCTCCTGACGGAATTATATTTTGGCGGGAAGAAGTCAAAGCTGTAGCGAGAATCGACGGGAAGGAGCCGCCTGTGCAAAAGGAGCATCGCCTTGCCAAACGAGAAGATTTCAATCGGGTATACCGGAGAGGGAAGTCGGCCGCGAACCTCCAGTTCGTCCTCTACTTTCTGCCGCAGAAGGAGCCGGGGCCGTTCCGCTTGGGCGTGTCCGTGAGCAAAAAGCTCGGGAACGCCGTGATGCGGAACAGCATCCGCCGAAAGATGAAGGAGATCGTCCGGTTGGGCCGGGAGGATGTGCTGCCCGGGATCGACATCGTCATCATCGCCCGCAAGCCGGCGGCAGAGATGAATTATGACAATATGAAGAAGAGCCTGTACCATGTCATGAAGCGTTCCGGTGTTTTGCGGGACAAAAAGCGAAACCCGAACGGCCCTCGCACGTAACTCCTACGAAGGAGGCTGCGGGCCGGAAGACTCACGCGCCGGCTTGTTTATTTGTTACCGCACTTATGTTATATTTGAGGCTGTACATGCATTCGATAATGGCTTTTGGGAGGAACTCTTTTGGTACGACGCTTGTATAAACTATGGCCGCTGGCGCTCATTCTGCTCCTGGCCGGCTGTTCGACGACGAATAAGAACGGCTCGCCCCGGCCGATTGATCCCAACAACGGCATTTGGGACAAGTTTTTTGTAGGCCCTGTCTCCGACTTTCTCAAGTACATCGCGCATCTCACGGGTGGTTCGTACGGGATCTCGATCCTGATCATCACCATCATCGTTCGTTTGCTTGTATTGCCGCTTACCATCAAGCAATATAAGAGCAGCAAGGCGATGCAGGCTCTCCAGCCGGAACTCGCCAAGATCCAAGCGAAATACAAGGATGAACCGCAAAAGCAGCAGGAAGAGACGATGAAGCTGTTCACCGCGAACAATGTCAATCCTATGGCAGGCTGTTTTCCGATGTTCGTTCAGATGCCCGTGCTGTATGCACTCTATCATGCGATTTTCCGCACTCAGGAAATTCGTGACCACGCCTTCTTGTGGCTGCAGCTTGGAACTCCGGACCCGTGGATTCTGCCGCTCATCGCTGCGCTGACCACCTTCCTGCAGCAGAAGCTGATGCCCAAGCAGCAGACGGCGCAGATGGGGGCGATGGAGACCGTCATGCTGATCTTCCCGGTCATGATCTTCTTCATGTCCCGCAGCTTCCCGGCCGCTCTGCCGCTGTACTGGATCTATTCCAACATCTTTACAATCATTCAAAACCTCTTCATTTATCGGGACAGATCCGGCGGCACCGCGGTGGTGACGGCCGGAGCGGACTCCGACGGTACGGTTTCAAAGAAGAACGCGGGCCCCGTCTCGGGCGCTGCCAAGAAAGGGAACAAGAACGTGAGTAAGTCCACCGGCAAAACCGCGAAGAAACCATCTAAATAATAGGGGTGGTCCCGATATTATGAAGAAGGCTGTTTTTACGGGGAAAACGATTGACGATGCGGTAAGCGCCGGTCTTCGACAGTGGGGGCTCCCCACGGAGCGCGTGAAGGTCGCGGTGCTGGAGCAGCCCGTCAAGGGGCTATTCGGCCTGATCGGTGTAAGGGAGGCCAAGGTGGAACTGGAGAAGATCCCCGATCCGATCGAGGAAGCCGAGCTTTTCCTGGCCGAGGTGTTCCAGACGATGAAGCTTGAGGTGAAGGTCGAGCAGCTGAAGGATGAGGAGGGAACCCTGCTCAATCTGACCGGGCCCGAGCTGGGAATTCTGATCGGCCGCCGCGGCCAGACACTGGATGCGCTTCAATACCTCACCAACATCGTCGCCAACCGGTATTCCCACGTGCACATCCGCATCGTGCTCGACGCCGAGAATTTCCGCGAGCGTCGTAAGAAGACGATCGAGGATCTCGCCAGGCGGCTGGCTCAGCGTGTGGTCAAAACCCGCAAGGAAGTGGTCCTGGAACCGATGCCTCCCCAGGAGCGGAAGATCATTCATTCCTATCTGCAGAATCATGCGGGCGTGAAGACCTTTAGCAAGGGAGAGGAGCCGAACCGGCGGATTATCATCGCTTTGCGTTCCTAAGCAAGGACACGGACTCATTAGAGGGCGGTTGGCCCGCTTAATCGGAAAGTGGATAACAGAGGCGCAATGACTTGGGGATCTCGCGGGTCATTGTGCCTTTTTTTGAAAGATCAGAAAGTCTGATTTTACTCTTATCCTTTCTGATCTTTCATCGGTAAACGTCTGGCGTCATAATGACGCCGATAGGCGTTTATCCTTGAAAATTTATCCTTGGACTTAATAAGCTCAGGCAGGGGGGATTGACCGATGATGGAAGACACGATAGCCGCCATATCGACGCCGCTCGGCGAGGGGGGGGTCGCCGTCATCCGAGTGAGCGGACCGGAGGCGATAGAACAGGCCGGGCGCTTGTTCCGTCCCCCGGGCAGGCTGGAGCAGGCGGCAAGCCATACCGTTCACTACGGACATATCGTAGATCCGGACACAGGGGAAACGGTGGAAGAAGCGCTGGTGACAGTCATGCGGGCGCCGCGGTCGTTCACGATGGAGGATGTGGTCGAGATTGGCTGCCACGGCGGCCTCGTCTCGGTGAAGCGGGTGCTCGATCTGCTTCTTGCCGGAGGCGCGCGCTTGGCGGAACCCGGGGAATTCACCAAGCGGGCTTTCCTGAACGGCCGCATCGATCTCACCCAGGCTGAAGCGGTCATCGACGTCATTCGTGCCAAGTCGGACAAGGCGCACCGGGTAGCCCTCAAGCAGGTGGAAGGTTCCCTCTCCAAGAAGGTGAAGAAGCTGAGGCAGCAACTGGTCGAGGTCATGGCCCATCTGGAGGTCAACATCGATTACCCGGAGCATGACGTCGAGGAACTGACCGCGGCTTTTATCCGTGATCGGGGTGCGGATGCGATCGGCCAGGTATCGGCGCTGCTGAAATCGGCCAAGGAAGGAAAGCTGATCCGCGAAGGGATCACCACGGCGATTGTCGGCAGGCCCAATGTCGGAAAATCTTCGCTGCTCAATGCTCTCGCCCAGGAGAACCGGGCGATCGTCACGGACATTCCGGGGACAACTAGAGATGTCATTGAGGAATATGTTACGATGAACGGGATTCCACTCAAGCTGCTCGATACGGCCGGTATCCGTGAAACCGATGATCTAGTGGAGAGGATCGGCGTTGAGCGGTCCCTCGGCGCATTGGATGAGGCGGATCTGATTCTGTTCATGCTGAGCGGCAGCGAGCCGCTACACGAAGATGAGGTGAGCCGGCTGCAGGAGCTCAGGCACCGGCCGACGATTGTGGTCGTGAACAAGACGGATCTGCCGGAGTCAGCCGATCTGGAGCGGGTTGCGGAATGGTACCCGGCCGAGCGGATAGTCCGGATGTCCGTGCTCGCTGAGGAAGGCCTCGACCGTCTGGAAAAAGCGATCACCGACTTGTTCTTTCTCGGCGATGTGGAGAGCAGCGATTTTACCTATGTCAGCAATGTACGGCATATTCAATTATTACGGCAGGCGGAAGAAGCGCTGCGGGACGCGGTGGCTGCCGCCGATCAACTGGTGCCGATCGATATGATTCAGATTGATTTTCGCCGGGCGTGGGAGTTTCTGGGCGAGATCGTCGGCGATCAGATGGCCGACTCGCTGGTGGATCAAATTTTCTCCCAATTCTGTCTCGGCAAATAATCAGCAAATAAGCGGATAGGTTTAGGAGGTTAGCTCGTCATGGGATATGATGCGGGCGTTTATGAAGTCATCGTGATCGGCGCCGGCCATGCCGGCTGCGAGGCGGCCCTTGCCGCTGCCCGGATGGGATGCCGGACGCTGCTCCTTACCATCAATCTCGATATGGTGGCGTTCATGCCCTGCAACCCCTCGGTGGGCGGACCGGCCAAAGGGCATGTGGTGAGAGAGATCGATGCGCTAGGGGGAGAGATGGGGCGCAACATCGACAAAACCTACATTCAGATGCGCATGCTGAACACCGGCAAGGGACCTGCCGTTCACGCCCTGCGCGCGCAGGCGGACAAGTTCCTCTATCAGCACGCCATGAAGGAAACGATTGAAAAGCAGCCGAACCTGACGCTCCGGCAGGGGATGGCGGAAGAGCTGATCGTGGAGGACGGAGTAGTCCGCGGAGTCGAAACGAAGACGGGTGCGCGCTGCTATGCGCAAGCGGTTGTGCTGACGACCGGCACCTATCTCCGCGGCAAGGTGATTATCGGCGAGCTGATGTACGAGAGCGGACCGAACAATCAACAGCCGGCGGTGAAGCTGTCGGCTTCGCTGCGCAATCTCGGGTTTGAGCTCATCCGCTTCAAAACAGGCACTCCGCCCCGCGTGCACAAGGATACGATCGATTTCAGCAAGACGGAAATCCAGCCGGGGGATGAGCATCCCAAGTTTTTCTCCTACGAAACGACGGAGCCGGTACCTGATCAGCTTCCGTGTTGGCTCACTTATACCTCTAGCGAAACCCACGACGTGATCAACCGGAACTTGTACCGGGCGCCGATGTTTACCGGTCAGATCGAGGGGACCGGTCCGCGTTACTGTCCGTCGATTGAGGACAAGATCGTCCGTTTTGCCGACAAGCCGAAGCATCAGATCTTCCTCGAGCCGGAAGGGCGGAACACGGCGGAATATTACGTTCAAGGCCTGTCCACGAGCATGCCGGAGGAGGTGCAGCTGCAGATTCTCCGCTCCATTCCCGGCTTGGAAAAGGTAGAGATGATGCGCACCGGCTATGCGATCGAATACGATGCCGTGGTTCCGACGCAGCTCTATCCTTCGCTCGAAACCAAGCTGGTCGGCGGCTTGTTCACAGCCGGCCAGATCAACGGAACATCCGGCTACGAAGAAGCCGCCGGGCAGGGAATCATGGCCGGTATCAACGCCGCCCGCAAGGTGCAGGGCAAGGAGCCGGTCGTTCTCGACCGCTCCGAGGGGTACATCGGCGTGCTGATCGACGACCTCGTCACCAAAGGCACGAACGAGCCCTACCGGCTGCTCACCTCCCGCGCCGAGTATCGGCTGCTGCTGCGCCATGACAATGCCGATTCGCGGCTCACGCCCATTGGCCATGAAATCGGCCTGATCTCGCAGCAGCGGTATGACGCCTTTCTTCACAAGAAGGAGAGGGTGGCGGCCGAGCTTCAGCGCTTGAAAGAGGTGCGCATCCGGCCGGATGCGGCTTCCGCCTTACTCGCCGAGATCGGAACGGCTCCGATCAGCCAGGCGATCGACGGCATCTCTCTGCTGCGGCGGCCGGAGGTTTCCTATGAGCAGCTCAGCCTGCTTGCGCCCGCTCCCGAGCCTTTGACGGAGGATATGCAGGAGCAGGTGGAGATCCAAGTGAAGTACGCCGGCTACATCGAGAAGCAGCTGGCTCAGGTGGAACGGCTGAAAAGGATGGAGAAGAAGAAGATTCCCGACGATATCCGCTACGAGGAGATCCACGGACTAGCCTCGGAAGCGAAGCAGAAGCTAGAGAAGATCCGTCCGATCTCTATCGGCCAGGCCTCGCGCATATCGGGAGTGACGCCGGCGGATATCTCGATTCTGCTGGTTCACATGGAGCACTATAACAGAGTGAAGGCGGCCCGAAACGGATGAGCGAGAACAGCTTGGATCGGAATGAGGCCATTGAACAAACCTTCGTCCGTTTGTCCGCGGAGAAGGGCTTGGCCTTCAGCCCGCGGCAACTCGAGCAATTCGCCTTGTACTACCGCGAGCTGGTGGATTGGAACGAGCGAATGAACCTGACCGGCATCACGGAGCGGGAGCAGGTCTATATCAAGCATTTCTATGATTCTCTCTCTCTCGCATTCTTTGAAGATTTCCCGCATGTCCACTCGCTGGCCGATATCGGCTCGGGCGCTGGCTTTCCGGGAATTCCGCTGAAGATCGCTTTCCCCCATCTCAAACTGACAATCGTCGATTCGCTGGGCAAACGGATCGGTTTTCTTCGCCATCTGGCCGAAACGCTCGAACTCCAGGATGTTACGCTCGTGCACGGCAGAGCGGAGGACATTGCCCGGCTTCCCGAACACCGCGACCGGTACGACGCCGTAACGGCGCGTGCGGTGGCCCGGCTCTCCGTCCTGAACGAGCTCTGTCTGCCCTTTGTGAAAGTGAACGGCTGGTTCGCTGCGATGAAGGGAGCCGCCGTCTCGGAAGAAGTGGAAGAGGCGGCCTTTTCCATAAAGGAGCTGGGAGGAGAGCTCGCGGGGATCCATTCGTTCCTGCTGCCGCTGGAGGACGCGGCCCGTTATATGGTAACGTTGCGGAAAATCAAGCAGACCCCGAAAAAGTACCCGCGCAAAGCCGGCGTCCCGGCCAAGCTTCCCCTCAGATGAGCGGTTGCAAGCTGGAAGGGGGTAAGCGGACACGGGATAATCAATGTTTCACGTGAAACATTGGGATACGGAAATGATACATTTCTCCCGGGAGGAATTGGCAGGCAGGATGGAGAAGTAAGTAGAAGCACTCTCTTTGCCGCCAAAACCGCTTCAGCAGCGATGAACGCGAGGCTTGCGCCCCGTTTGTCACAGAATGTAGATGAGTAGGTGATTGTGCCCGATGAAAGAGCAACTGTCCAAGTTGTTTGGCTTGAACGAACGTAATTCCCCAGATGAGGTAAAGCAGATTCCCGTTGACAATATCGTGCCCAGTCCCTATCAGCCTCGGACGATCTTTGACGAGGAACGGATCGATGAGCTGTGCCAGACGATCAAGACACATGGCGTTATTCAGCCTATCGTGGTTCGGGTTCGCAACGGAAGCTTTGAAATCATCGCCGGGGAAAGACGTTACCGGGCTGTTCGCAAATTGGGAATGGAGACCATTCCGGCCATCGTGCGCGAATTCAACGATTCGCAGGCCGCGTCGATCGCATTGATCGAGAATCTCCAGCGGGAGGGGCTCACCGCTTTGGAGGAGGCGATTGCCTACCAGCAATTAATGGAAATGCATCAGCTGACCCAAGAGAGCCTGGCGCAGCGGCTCGGCAAAAGCCAGTCTACGATCGCAAACAAAATCAGGCTTTTGCAGCTTCCGGAAGCGGTCAAGCAGGCGCTTGCCGAACGTAAAGTCACCGAGCGGCACGCCCGCGCGCTGCTGTCGCTGGACAATGAAGAATTGCAATTAAAAGTATTAAGCGATATTATTACTAAAGAGTTGAACGTCAAGCAAACGGAAACCCGCATCGCCTTTTACAAGGAAGCCGCTCAGCTCAAGAAAAGCAAGAGACTCTCGTATACCAAGGATGTCCGACTGGCCCTTAACACCATTCGCCAATCCGTGGACATGATCAGCAATTCGGGCATGACGGTAAAGACGAAAGAGCAGAATTACGAGGACCGCTACGAGATTATCATTACGATTCCGAAAAGGTAGACGGAAGAACTGCACCGAACTAACATGCCGGAAGAACATAAGAAGCGACGGAAATTTCCTTCCCCGGACAAAAGGACGTTCTTGAGGCGCAGTTTCTGAGAGTGAAATGAATACGGATAAAGCCGTAAAACGGGGCAGACTAGTCCGGCTTTTTTAGCCGAACCGGGCAGCCGTTTTTCTTTCTTGTCTCCCTTTTTACGCTTTATCCGCAACCCGCATCGCACATCACGAAGAGACATGGAACAGCCCGTTATCCGCGCTTTCTTCTCCAAGCTTTATTTTGCTCGATTCATCGGGGATGCCGGCGTGCAAGGGGATAACGGACTGGATGGGAAGGACAAGCAGTTGAACACTTCGCATATGGAGAAACATCAACCCGCGGGCAAGAGGCTGGGAGGGCTCGGCCTTACCCTGACTCTGCTGGAAGAAGAGCCTACGGTCACAGAGGAACCGTTCAATATTGGCATTTCTAATTCTGGGGTGAACACTTTGTCCAAGATTATAGCTGTGACGAATCAAAAAGGCGGAGTAGGAAAAACCACGACTTCCGTCAATCTGGGCGCATCGCTTGCCTATCTCGGAAAGAAAGTGCTGCTGGTAGATATCGATCCGCAAGGAAACACGACGAGCGGAATCGGGATCAACAAGGCCGATGTGAGCAACTGCATCTACGATGTGCTGATCAATGACGTGCATCCCAAGGATGCCATTATGGAGACGGCCATACCGAACCTGAAGATCATACCAGCAACCATTCAATTGGCGGGAGCGGAAATCGAACTAGTCTCGACCATTTCCCGCGAGGTGAGGCTGAAGAAATCGCTGCAGCTCATCAAGCATCTGTTTGATTACATTCTGATCGATTGTCCTCCTTCCTTAGGTATTTTGACTGTCAACTCGCTGACGGCCGCCGATTCGGTGATCATCCCCATTCAATGTGAGTATTATGCCCTCGAGGGCCTCAGCCAGCTGCTGAATACGGTCCGACTGGTCCAGAAGCATTTGAACACCGGCCTGCAGATCGAAGGGGTTCTCCTGACCATGTTTGACGCGCGGACCAATCTGGGCATTCAAGTGATCGAAGAAGTAAAGAAATATTTTCAGCAAAAAGTCTATCAAACGATCATTCCGCGCAATGTACGGCTCAGTGAAGCTCCCAGTCACGGGCAATCCATCATCACGTACGATCCCCGATCCAAAGGAGCCGAAGTTTACATGGAACTCGCCAAGGAAGTGGTTCAATATGAATAAACGTTTGGGAAGAGGCTTGGATGCGCTCATACCATCTCTGAATATCAACGACGATGACAAGGTTTCGGAAATCCCTTTGTCCCAGCTCCGCGCCAACCCTTATCAGCCGCGCAAGACGTTCAATGAAGAGACGATCAAGGAGCTGGCTATGTCGATCAAGGAGCATGGCATCATCCAGCCGATCATCGTCCGCAGCGTGCTGCGCGGATATGAGATCATCGCCGGCGAGCGGAGGTTCCGGGCTGCGCAGGAATGCGGGCTGGAGACGGTTCCGGCGGTTGTCAAATCCTTCACCGATCGCCAGGTGATGGAGATTGCCCTGATCGAGAACATCCAGCGCGAGGATCTCAACGCGATTGAATTGGCCGTCGCCTATCAGACGCTGGCGGATTCTCTCCAGCTCACGCAGGAAGAACTGTCGGCAAAGGTGGGCAAAAGCCGTTCGCATGTAGCCAATTTCTTGCGGCTTTTGCAATTGCCGGAAGAAATCAAGCAATATGTTTCACGTGGAACATTGTCCATGGGACATGCCCGCGCCATCGCCGGCGTAAAGAGCGAAAAGATCAAGAAGCAGCTGGCCGATGTCAGCATCCGCGAGCAATGGAGCGTCCGCGAGCTGGAGGAAGCCATCAAGAAGCAGGAGCAGAGAAAGCCGAAGGAAGCCGAACCGGCCCGCAAGGCCAAAGGAAATCCTTATATTCTGCAAGCGGAAGAGTCGCTTCGGGAATACTTTCATACAACTGTGAAGATCAAGCACGGCAAGCAAAAGGGGAAGATCGAATTTTCCTATTTTTCGGAAGATGACCTGCAGCGGTTGCTGGATATGCTTCAAGGGTCGCCATCATAACCGGATCGGCTAGCAAGCATACCGGCGTGATTCCTTGAAAGATCAGAAAGCATAAGTTTGCTCTATCCTTCCTGATCTTTCATCGGTAAACGTTTGGCGTCATAAGGACGCCGAAAGGCGTTTATCCTTGGGGACGCGGTATGCTTCTTCATTTCCTTGAAGGAGGGGCGGCAAGTGGAATCGATCTATCTGGACTGGGCGGCTTCTTCCTGGCCCAAGCCTGCCGGAGTGGCGCAGGCGATGATGAGTTTCCTGGAAGCGAACGGAGCAAACCCGGGACGGGGCAGCCACCGGCAGGCGCTGGACGCGGCGCGCGCGCTATACGAATGCCGCGCGGAGCTGGCCGAGCTGTTTCATGTGGCCCGGCCCACCGACATCGCCCTGCTCTCCAGCACAACCGAAGCGCTGAACCTGGCGCTGAAGGGGTTGCTGAAGCCGGGCGATCACGTCATCACGACGGAGCTCGAACACAACGCCGTGCGCCGTCCGCTGGAGTGGTTGCGGGAAAAACAGGGGATCGAGATCACCTATGTCCCCGCCAGCCGGGAAGGCAAGCTTGATCTGAAGGCGGCGCAGGCGGCGTTTCGGCCCAATACTGCGCTGTTTGTATGCAGCCACGCCTCGAACTTGCTCGGCAGCGTGAATCCGCTCGAGGACATCGCCGAGCTGAGCCGGAAGCGCGGAGCAAAGCTGCTGGTGGACGCGGCGCAGACGGCGGGCAGCTTCGAGATTGACGTGGAAGCGATGGGGATCGACATGCTGGCTTTTCCCGGACACAAAGGCCTGCTCGGCCCGCAAGGAACAGGCGGTTTGTATGTCTCTCCCGACTTGGAGCTGGAGCCGCTCATGCAAGGAGGAACCGGCGGGAATTCGGAGGATATCCGCCAGCCGATGGTGCGCCCGGAAAGGTATGAAGCGGGAACACGCAACACGCTGGGAGCCGTGGGACTGAGAGAGGGGGTCCGCTTTGTGATGAAGGAAACTCAGTCGGCGATTCGCGAGCGGGAGCGGGATTTAATCGACCGGCTTTATGCCGGCTTGAGCACAATGTCGGGCATTCGCTGCCTGGGACCGGCGCGGGGCGAAGTGCGGGCTTCGCTGCTGTCCTTTGTGCTGGAGGGAGAGGACCCGGCGATTACGGCTTACCGGTTGGATCGGGAATACGGGATTGCCGTGCGGGCGGGCTATCATTGCAGCCCGCTTGGGCATCATACGGCAGGGACGGAGGCGACCGGAGCGGTGCGGGTGAGCGTCGGCTATGCGACAACGCCGGAGCAGATCGATGAACTGCTATCGGCCCTGCGGAGAATGCATCAGAGATAAGAGATAACGGAGCAGAGAAAAAAGGGGATGGAGTATCATGGGGTTGGCCGAGGGGACGCTTGGGCAAGCGGAGCTGTTTTTCGCGGGCGGCTTGGCGCTGTTTGTTCTGTCGCTGCTGCTGTTCGTGATCGTATGGGTCAGACTGGGACGGCTGAACAAGCGGTACAAAGCGATGTTGAACGGAAAATCGGGCGCCGATTACGAAGATTTGCTGATCGATATTCAAGAGCGGGTCAAGGGATGGGGAAAAGCAACGGAGGCGAACGATGCGGCGCTGCGCGAACTGAGGGAGGCGATAAAGCTTCATAAGACGAAGGTGGACGTCATCCGGTACCATGCCTTCGACCAGCAGGGCAGCGACTTCAGCTTCTCGCTGGCCATTTTGAACGATCTTCGCGACGGGGTGGTACTGACGGGGATCCACAACCGCGAGCAGACCTTCATGTACGCCAAGCCGTTAGTCAAAGGCGAATCCACGTATACCTTGTCTCCCGAAGAAAAGCAGGTCATCGAGCTTGCCGCGAACGGAGGAAGCAAGTAAGGAAAAGGAAACGAGACGATTCTCCGGCGACAAGTCCGACGGAACGGTAAAGAAACAAGCCCGCCGGGGCGCTGGTTGCGCGCCGGTCGGGCTCAGTATCGCTTAGAAACTGCGCTGAACTAACATGCCGAAAGAACACAAGAAGAACATACACAAATGGGCAGTCAGCGAGAAAATCGAGAAACGTTAGTTAGGCGCAGATCCTTCTTGGAATCGACAGGAGGAGGCATCCGATTCATTCCAATCCGGATGAGGCCTGCTCGCGGAAGAGAGTCGAATGCGAGAAGAGAGCAATTCGGCCGCAGTTGATCAGGGAAATGTAGATTCCCTTGGCGATGAGTTCGGCGAGATCCATCACGAGGCTCAGCCGGGTGTTCTGCAGGACGAAATATTCCATAAAGCCTCCGACGTTGACGATGCCGGTGATGTGCATGTCACCGACCTCCGGCAGCTCCTTGTTGACGCCGGCTCCTGGGCGCAGCGGGCCGGGGGAGAGCTTGATGCTTCCGATATGGGCCAATTGCCCGAGGCAGGCATCGACGCCGATGATGAACGGGTCATGGAATTCGCGCTTCACGGAGCACATGATTTCACCCAAGTTCATGGCGTGGACAGGCTGCTCCAGGGTGCCGTACAGGTGAATGTCGCTGAAGTTGTACTTGCGCAGCCGGGAACCGACCAGGGGCCCCAGGGAATCGCCGGTGGAACGGTCCGTTCCGACACAGATGAAAACGACCGGCCTTGATGCCGGAACCGTGCGAAGGCATTCGGACAGCTGCTCGGCGACGCGTTCGGCGACGCGGCCCTCCTCTTTGGAGAAAAGAACGGGAGTAAAGGATAACGGCTGGGTAGTTTCGGTTTCAGGCTTCATGGGACTCCTCCGCTGGTTGATTTTTTACTAGTATATGAAGAAGTTGGTAGTTTTATACGCGGTAAGAGAACGATCGGCCAAACGGGGAAAGAGGAGGAGGACATCATGCTGTTGATCGCGTTTGATTCCACCCAGCAGGCGCTCCGAACGGAAATGCTGCTGGAATATGCGGAAGTGGAGATCGACACTCAGCCGACTCCCAAGAGCATTACGGCTGGCTGCGCCTTATCCATCGGATTCCCCGAGGAGGAGCTGCCGAGAGTGCGAGCCGTTCTTAGATCGGAGCAGGTGGACATCCGCGGAATCTTCAAGCCGGATGGGGACGGGTATATACCGATAGAATGATAGAAAGAACGGGCAAAAAAACAAGGAGGAAAGCAACCGATGATGCTGGCAGCGCTTGTCGAAAGCTTGCAGAAGGCCGAGACTTACCTGGACAAGCTGCGGAATTTCTTTATGGACCCGGAAATGTGGTGGGGGGTGTTGGCGACCCTGCTGAAGGTCGCGTTCATCTTGCTGGCGGCCCGGCTGGTGAACCGGTTTGCGCGGAGCGCCATCACCCGCATGACCATCGAGAAGGACAACGAGCGCCTGCGCATCAACGCCCGGCGGTCGAAGACCATCGGGGTTCTGGCCGATAATGTCATCACCTACGCGGTCAATTTCTTCGCCATTCTGCTCATTCTAAGCCAGTTTAACTTCGATCTGAGGCCGCTTCTCGCCGGCGCCGGGGTCGTGGGCCTCGCCATCGGGTTCGGCGCGCAGAGCATCGTCAAGGATATCTTCACCGGATTCTTCATCATCTTCGAAGATCAGTTCGCCGTCGGCGATGTGATCCAGACGGGAATCTACCGGGGAACGGTGGAATCGATCGGCCTCAGGGTGACGACCATCCGCGCCTATACCGGGGAGGTTCACATTCTCCCGAATAGCACGTTCACGGCGGTGACCAATTATTCCGTGGGCAATCCGGTAGCGGTGGTGGATCTGTCCTTCAGCTATCAGGACGATGTCGAGAGAGCCATTCAGGAGCTGCAGCCGATTCTGCAAAAGCTGTTCGAGACCAATCCGAACGTGGTGAGTCCGCCGCTCGTGCAGGGCATTCAGGCGCTCGGAGAGAATAATGCGGCGGTGCGGATCAGCCTGGAGTGCCGGCCGAACACGCGGCAGAACGTCATTCGCGAGTTGAACCGCGAGATCGAGCGGAAGTGGAAGGAAGCGGAGCTGCCGCCGGTCAAAGGAGCGACCTATCTGCCGGAGGAGAAGGGGTGAGAAGATGGAACGGAAGCAGTTTCAACTGGGCGATGTCGTCATGATGAAGAAGCCGCATCCTTGCGGCGTCAACGAGATGGAGATCATCCGGATGGGCATGGACATCCGGGTGCGCTGCACCGGCTGCAAGCACAGCGTGCTGATTCCGCGGGCGAAGTTCGAGAGCAAGATGAAGAAGGTGCTGCGCTCGAACCCGGCGATGGCCGCTCAGGAGCAGGAACGAAGAGCAGGTGAAGGGATGGAGGAACCGTAAGGAAGAAGAAGGAAGGAAGAGCGTGGACGATCCGAAAGAGTTTTCGGTAGGGAAGAGATTCCCTTTGCCAGATTGCGGCAGCCGGCGGCTTGGGCTGGTCGAGAGACCGGCGGCGACCGTTGAAACAGGTGTTGCATGAAGGGAAGGAGCTATGATACAATAACGTTCGTGTCACCTGTATGGAGAGGTACCCAAGAGGCCCAAGGGGGCTGACTCGAAATCAGCTAGGCGTGTCACAGCGTGCGTGGGTTCGAATCCCACCCTCTCCGCTGGAAATGAATGAGGAGTCTTCTACTTTTACGGAGTAGAAGACTTTTTCTATAAATTTCAGAAGTGTAGATGTCGTTGTTGCTGCATCCTTTCTGAAATTTCACCGGTAAACGTCTGGCGTCAAAAAAGACGCCGATAGGCGTTTATCCTTGGGTTGGCCAGTGGGCGGAAATCGGACAAGAAGCGAGGCGGAAGCGGCGTGGATCGGGAAGAACAGAATCGGGCGGTGTGGAACAGCGGCACGTATGCGGCGTGGCTGGAGCGCTTCGGAGCTCCGCGCGAAGCGGCGGCGAAGATCGCTCAGGATCCGCGCAAACGGATCGGTACCGTGCTCACGGAGATGGGAGAGTCGCTCGGCGGCAAACGCATCGTCAATCTCCTCGGGTCCAACGGCAACAAAGCGGTCGCTCTGGCCCTTCTGGGAGCAGACGTGACGGTGATCGATTTTTCCGAGGGCAATGAGCGCTATGCCCGGGAGCTGACGGAGGCGGCAGGGGTATCCCTGCGGTATGTGCTGGCCGATGTTCTCCGGCTGCCGGAACGGGAGTTTGCTTCCCCTTATGATATCGTGTTTATGGAATTCGGGATTCTTCATTATTTCATCGATCTCGACCCGCTGTTTCGCACGGTTCGCCGCTTGCTGAAGCCGGGCGGGATACTCGCGCTTCAGGATTTCCATCCCGTCTCGACCAAGCTGATTTCCTCGCGGGGCACGACTGCCGCCATTCGCAAGCACAAGGTGACCGGAAATTACTTCGACGAGTCTCTGGAGGTGAAGGAAGCGGCCTTCGCCAAATTTCTCCCCGAGGAAGCGAAGGGCCTGGAGATGCCGACGGTTGCGCTGCGCAACTGGACCCTGGGCGAGATTGTGACCGGCGTCGCGCAAGCGGGGCTGTTCATCCGCAAGCTGGAGGAGCTTCCCAATCAATCCTCCGACACCTTCGACCGGGGAATTCCCAAGACCTTCACTCTCATTGCGGAGAATCGGCCGTAGGGAAGGAAGCGCACATCTTCGGGAATGAGGGCAAGCAGGGAAGGCGCAGAGGAGCGCATCCGAAGCCGCATCCGAAGCCGCATCCGAAGCCGCATCCGAAGCCGCATCCGGAGCGAAAGAAGTGTGCAACGGGCGCCAAGAGGAGAAGAGGGCATTCTCTCGGCTATGGAACGTGCCGGGGGAACGCCCTCTTTTACATGGAAATTCTGCCGAACATCAATTCTCAGAGCTGCGGTGCTTGCGCGTCCACTTGCGGTTATGGTTCGATGGCTCGGGGAATTCCTCGCCAGCCTCCAGATGGATGGTCTGCGGGTTCTGAATGCCCATGATCCGGTCGTTCTCGCCGATTTCCATATACGTTCCGGTATTGGGAGCTTTCTCGCCGGCCTGGAACTCGGTTTTCTCGCCCATGAGATCACCTCCGTTTCGGTATAGTTTGGCTTGGCGGAGGATTCTCATGACAAATAGCGCATGGAAATAAGCGGAAACAAAGGTCGAATGAGGCCCGTTTCCGGGGTGTGGGCCGGGAGAGCGAGTGAATGAAAAGACGGACCTCTATGGAAGCGACGCGGACAGCGCCGGGGCGAACCCGGGGCGCCGGGGCGAAAATGCGCACTTGTGTTTGCCTGGTCAAAATGCTATAGTTAGAAAGTGCGAGTTTTGTTAACCCTTATCTCGCTCCTTGCTCCTTCGGCATCGTCTGATGCCCTTATGCCCAAGAGGGAGCCGCCAAGTCCATAAGGAGGTGAATCAAGAATGCGCAAGTACGAAGTCATGTACATTGTTCGTCCCGATGTGGAAGAGCAAGCTTTTCAAGCAGCGGTTGAAAAATTCCAAACCATCATCACGAGCGGTGGTGGCGAAGTAACGAAAAGCGAAGTCATGGGGAAACGCCGTCTCGCGTATGAGATCAAGAAGTTCCGCGACGGACTCTACGTCCTCGTCAACTTCAACGCAGCCCCTGCGGTTGTCGCTGAGCTGGAACGCGTAATGAAGATTTCCGACGAAGTCATTCGTTACCTGATCATCAACGACGTCGCCTGATCGTTGCCTTAAGCCCACTGTTTAATTGCCGTTAGGAGGATTCCGATGTTAAATCGTGTGATTCTGATCGGAAGATTGACCCGTGACCCCGAGCTTCGCTATACGCCTGCCGGTGTCGCCGTAACTCAATTCACCCTGGCGGTGGACCGGCCCTTCACGAATGCCCAGAAGGAACGCGAAGCCGATTTCATACCGATTGTCACCTGGCGGCAGCTGGCGGAAACCTGCGCAAATTACTTGCGCAAGGGCCGTTTGTGCGCCGTGGAAGGCCGCATTCAAGTGCGGAACTACGACAACAACGAAGGCCGCAAGGTGTATGTCACCGAAGTGGTCGCCGACAATGTGCGATTCCTGGAATCCCCGAACCGCGAAGGCGGCGGACGGGCGGAAGGGAACGGGGGAAACCGCGAGGAACCGGCCGGCAACCGATACGGCGGAGGCAGCGGAGGCGGAGGACGAGATCATCAGGATCCCTTCGCAGACGACGGCAAGCCGATCGATATATCGGATGATGATTTGCCATTTTAAACCGGAAGGAATGAAACAAGGATGAGCATCAACAAACGCGATGGCGGCGAAGACCGCGGCGAACGCAAGTTTAGCGGCCGCAAGGGCCGCAACAAGCGCCGCAAGGTATGCTACTTCACCGTCAATAAGATCAAATATATCGATTACAAGGACACCGACACGCTCCGCAAGTTCATCAGCGAGCGCGGGAAGATTCTTCCCCGTCGTGTAACCGGTACGTCCGCGAAGTACCAGCGGATGCTGACGACCGCGATCAAGCGCTCCCGTCAAATCGCTCTGCTTCCGTACACCACGGAATAAGCGGGGACAACTATCGACAGCCGGGCCCATGCCTGGCTGTTTTTGATTTAAATTTCCGATAACTGCATCCTTTCTGAAATTTCACCGGTAAACGTCTGGCGTTATAAGGACGCCGACAGCCATTTATCCTTGGCCGTTCGCCTGTCGTTCGCCTGCGTCCGCCTGGAGCGTTTCTATTCCGCCGGCGGATTGTTATGCTATAATGAGGAGTAAGTCTGAACAAAGAGAGGTTGAGTGGGACCGGGTGAACCGTAAGCTTCCGAGCATACGGATGTCGCTTGTCTGGAGCGTCGTCCATTTTCTTTTATTCTTCTCCCTGATCGTGCCCGGAATCAATCTCCTCACGATCCATTTCATGATGGCGGTCATCCTCTACCTGTATCTGAAGCTCGATCTGAAGCAGTTTATTCCCCTCTACGCGGCGAATCTTCTGCTTGTGGGGCTGGTAGGGGGCGGACGGGGCTTCGTGCTGCTGCTGTTTCCGCTCATTTTCCTGCCCGGGGCCGTCGTCATGGGCATTCTATACAAGCGCAAATGGACGGCATATCGAACGATCGTCGCCGGCGCCCTCACCCTGGTCGCGGAAATGATTCTCTGCCTCGTCGCCGTGCGGATCTCCGGCCGGGACCCGTTTGAAGTGTTGAAGGCGATGGCGCAGCAGAGCCTGGCCGGGCTGCCCGAGAAGATCGTGGATTTGTCTCAGCTGAATTCCTTGTTCTATACCCTGCAGATGACATCTCCCTTCGTCATGCTGGCGATCGGCTTCTACTATGCGCTTGTCACCCACGGGCTTTCCCGCGCCTTCTTCGGCAAACGGGATGGTAGCATTTCGGCCTTGCCGCCGCTCAGCAAATGGCGGGTTCCGCGTGTGACGGCCGTTTATTTTGTTATTGTCATGACGGTCAGCCTGTTCGTCAACCAGACCGATGGCTCCGCCTTGGCGATGATCGTGCTTAACCTGCTGCCGCTCTTGTCGGTTCTGCTGAGCATTCAGGGTCTGTCGTTTCTCGCGTTTGTGTGTAAGAAATATCGTTGGCCGAGAGCCGTTCCCTGGATTGCCGTCGCCCTCATCTTCATATGGAACGCGGGCATGTACATCGTGGTCTTCGTCGGGGTCCTGGATCTGCTGTTCTCGCTGAAGGAAAGGCTGACAGATAAAACTTGACAAGCGGAGGCGTACTGGAATGCCGAAGAAATTGCTGAATCGCTGGCACGGGCGCCATGTGTTCGGGGCGCTCGCCGGACTCGTCCTGCTGTCCTTCCTGCTCTTCCAGCAGGATTGGCGGCTCGCAGCGGCCGGGCTCGTCCTGACGGCGATTCTCGGGTTCTATACGGTTCGGGCGGAGAAGGCGTTCCGCATGGACTTGAACCGCTATGTGGCCACCTTGTCAAACCGGATCAAGAAGGCTGGAAACCTGGTGCTGCAGGAGATGCCCATCGGCATCCTACTCTACGACGAGGACAAACGGATCGAATGGCATAATCCTTTTATCGGCCAGATTGTCGGCAAGTCATCGGTGATCGGTGAGCCGCTCGGCGAAGTGGTGCCCGCCATGAAGAAGAAAGACAAGGACGCGCTCATGGAATTCCTGATCGACGGCAAGATCTATCAGGGGCTGATCAAGGAGAACGAGCGGCTCATCTTCATCCGCAACATCACGGAGGAGGCGGAGCTGCGCCAGAAATACGAGGACGAGAAGCTGGCCATCGGAATCGTGCTCCTCGACAACATGGAGGAAGCGACGCAGGGGATGGACGACCAGACCCGCAGCATCCTGCTCGCCAAGGTCACCAGCGTCATGAACGAATGGGCGCAGCAGAACGGCATCTATCTGCGCCGGCTGTCCTCGGAGCGCCACCTGCTCCTGATGAACCAGCGCTCCCTGCAGGAGCTGGAGCACGACCGCTTCGGCCTGCTGGACGACGTGAGGGACATGACCGCCGAGCAAAAGGTCCCGATCACCCTCAGCATCGGCGTGGCTTCCGGGTCGGAGAACATCACCGAGCTAGGCCAACTCGCGCAGTCGAGCCTCGACATGGCGCTCGGCCGCGGCGGCGACCAGGTGGCGGTGAAGGTCGGAGACAAGACCTCCTTCTATGGCGGGCGCACGAACGCGGTGGAGAAGCGGACGCGGGTGCGGGCGCGGGTCATCGCCCACGCTCTGCGCGACCTCATCAAGGAGAGCGACAATGTGGTCATCATGGGCCACAAGCTGCCTGACCTCGATTCCATCGGCGCCGCCATCGGCGTGCTGAAGGCTGTTCAGGCGCACAAGAAGGAAGGCTTCATCATCGTCGACTGCGTGAGCCCTTCCATTCAGATGCTGATGAACGAGCTGCAGGAGGAGAAGCAGGCGAGCCGGTTCATTACGCCCGAGCAGGCGACGCAGATCACGACGGCGCGAACGCTCGCCGTGGTCGTGGATACCCACAAGTCATCCATGGTCGCGGAGCCGCGGGTGCTGGCGCAGACCAACCGGGTGGTAGTGATCGACCATCACCGCCGCGGCGAGGATTATCTGCAGGATGCCATGCTGATCTACATGGAGCCCTATGCCTCCTCCACCTGCGAGCTGGTGACGGAGCTTTTGCAATACATTCACGAGCGGCTCACGCTGGGCGCTCTCGAGGCGACGGCGCTGCTCGCCGGCATGATGATGGATACGAAGAATTTCAGCCTGCGGACCGGCTCGCGGACATTTGACGCGGCATCCTACCTGCGCCGCAGCGGCGCCGATCTCGGGATGATCCAGCAGTGGCAGAAGGAAGACCTGAGCACATACGTGAGCAAAGCGGATATCATTAAACACGCGGAGATCCTCTACGACCGGATCGCCATCGCGGCGGCGGAAAAGGGCAAACGGCACAATCAAGTGCTGTTCGCTCAAGTGGCGGATACGCTGCTCAACATGTCGGGAATCATCGCCTCCTTCGTCATCGGCGAGCGCACCGACGGCCTGATCGGCATCAGCGCCCGGTCGACGGGAGATATCAACGTTCAGCTGGTCATGGAACAGATGGGCGGCGGCGGGCACTTGTCCAATGCGGCGACGCAGGTGGTAGGCGAGATCGGCGAAGTCACGGAACGGCTCAAGAAGATACTAGCGAAAATGATGATGGAAGAGGGGCTCGCGGAATGAAGGTCATTTTTCTGAAGGATGTCAAGGGACAGGGCAAGAAGGGCGAGATCAAGGAGGTATCCGAGGGCTACGCGAAGAACTTCCTGTTCAAGCAGGGAGCGGCGAAGGAAGCCACGGACGGCAACATCAAGACCCTCGATCTGCAGAAGCAGTCGGAAGCGAAACGGAAGGATCGCGAAAAGGAAGAAGCCCGGGCGCTCGGCGAAAGGCTCTCCGGCATCACCCTGACGCTGAAGCACAAAGCGGGAGAAGGCGGGCGGCTGTTCGGCTCGATCACGACCAAGCAGATCGCCGAAGAGCTGGAGAAGACGCACAAGATCGTCATCGACAAGCGCAAGATGGTGCTGGACGATCCGATCCGCACGGTCGGAACGATGGACATCCCGGTTAAGCTGTACCCTGAGATCACCGGAACCTTTAAGGTTCACGTGACGGAGGAATAGGGGAAAATGGAGGGGGAACTGCTGCTCGAGCGCATCCCGCCGCAGAACCTGGAGGCGGAGCAGGCGGTGCTCGGGGCCGTCCTGCTGGATGGCGAGTCGCTGGTCACGGCGATGGAGCGGCTCACCGGCGACGATTTCTACCGGACGGGTCACCGCTACATCTTCGACGCCATGATCTCTCTGGCCGATGGGGATGAACCGGTCGATCTGGTCACGCTGACCGCCAAGCTGCAGGGGCGCGGACAGCTCGACGAGGTGGGCGGCGTCACCTACCTGTCGGAGCTGGCCAACGCCGTTCCGACGGCGGCGAACATTGACTATTACGCACAGATCGTCGAGGAGAAATCGATGCTGCGCCGCCTGATCCGGGCAGCCACCCAGATCGTAACCAACGGTTATGCGAGCGAGGATGACGTCGGCGGTCTGCTCAGCGAAGCCGAGGCGCGCATTCTCGAGATCTCCAACCGCCGCGGCGGCAACGGCTTCATCTCCATCCGCGACGTGCTGATGGAGGTCTTCGAGAAGGTGGAGTTCCTCTCGCAGAACAAGGGAGGAACGACCGGCATCGCTTCCGGCTTCCGCGACCTCGACAAGATGACTTCCGGCTTCCAGCGCTCCGACCTGATCATCGTGGCGGCTCGCCCCTCGGTCGGGAAAACGGCGTTCGCGCTCAATATCGCCCAGAACGTCGGAGTGCGCGAGAAGGAGACGGTCGCCATCTTCAGCCTGGAAATGGGCGCGTCGCAGCTGGTCCAGCGCATGATCTGCGCCGAGGCCAATGTGGACGCAACGCGGCTCAGAACCGGCTTCCTGGAGCCGGACGACTGGGAGAAGATGACGATGGCCATCGGCTCGCTGTCGGAGGCCAATATCTATATCGATGATTCGCCGTCTGTGACGGTCAGCGACATCCGCGCCAAATGCCGGCGGCTCAAGAAGGAGCGCGGGCTCGGCATGATCCTGATCGACTACCTGCAGCTCATTCACGGCCGCAGCAAGAACGGCGAGAACCGCCAGCAGGAAGTCTCCGAGATCTCGCGGACGCTGAAGCAGATCGCTCGCGAGCTGGAGGTGCCGGTGATCGCGCTGTCGCAGCTGAGCCGCGGCGTCGAGCAGCGGCAGGACAAGCGGCCGATGATGTCCGATCTGCGCGAATCGGGTTCGATCGAGCAGGACGCCGATATCGTCGCGTTCCTGTACCGGGACGATTACTACAACCAGGAATCGGAGAAGAAGAACATCATTGAGATCATCATCGCCAAGCAGCGCAACGGCCCGGTGGGCACCGTCGAGCTGGCGTTCTTGAAGAACTACAACAAATTCGTAAGCCTCGACCGCAGCCACCAGGGGGCGGCCGGATAAGCGGAACAGCCGCCTCTTCGGGAGGCGGCTGTTTGCCGTGCTGCCATAGCCTGGCAGAGCCGGGAATGAAAGCGGCAGGAGCGCGAGATCAACCGATGAACAAGGGATGAACAAGGGATGAACAAGGGATGAACAAGGGATGAACAAGGGATGAACAAGGGATGAACAAGGGATGAACAAGGGATGAACAAGGGATGAACAAGGGATGAACAAGGGATGAACAAGGGATGAA
>Ga0255334_1000437_pt1 | contig 33297 bp, 28 predicted proteins | sample EtOH5_35cm_T3_12_FD_202080 | JGI IMG/M metagenome (GOLD analysis project Ga0255334, IMG submission 202080) | Sandy soil microbial communities from University of British Columbia, Vancouver, Canada - EtOH5_35cm_T3_129 | ecosystem: Engineered > Artificial ecosystem > Sand microcosm > Unclassified ... | reverse complement strand
TGGAAACCACATGAAAATTCTGATCGTTGGGCCCAGTTGGGTCGGTGACATGGTGATGGCGCAGACACTGTTTCAGTGTCTCAAGCAACGCCACCCGCAGTGCGAAATCGACGTGCTGGCCCCCGAGTGGAGCCGGCCGATTCTTGAGCGCATGCCCGAAGTTCGCCAGGCCTTGAGCTTTCCGCTTGGCCACGGTGCCCTGGAGTTGGCAACGCGTCGGCGCATCGGCAAATCCCTGGCCGGCCAGTACGACCAGGCGATCCTGCTGCCCAATTCCCTGAAGTCGGCGTTGGTTCCGTTCTTCGCCGGCATCCCGAAGCGCACCGGCTGGCGTGGCGAATTCCGCTACGGTCTGCTCAATGACGTGCGCACGCTGGACAAAGAACGTTACCCGCTGATGATCGAGCGTTTCATGGCCCTGGCTTACGAGCCTGGCGTCGAACTGCCGAAACCGTATCCGCGGCCGACCTTGCAGATCGATCCGGTGTCTCGCGAAGCGGCGCTGGCCAAATTCGGTCTGGCCCTCGACCGTCCGGTGTTGGCGCTGTGCCCCGGTGCCGAGTTTGGCGAGTCCAAGCGCTGGCCGTCCGAGCATTACGCCAAGGTCGCCGAAGCGAAGATTCGCGAAGGCTGGCAAGTCTGGCTGTTTGGTTCGAAGAACGATCACGCCGTGGGCGAAGACATCCGCGCGCGGTTGATTCCCGGCCTGCGCGAAGAGTCGGTGAACCTCAGTGGCGGCACGTCCCTGGCCGAGGCTATCGACCTGATGTCCTGCGCGGATTCGGTGGTGTCCAACGATTCCGGCCTGATGCACGTCGCCGCGGCGCTGAATCGCCCGTTGGTGGCAGTGTACGGCTCGACGTCGCCGGGCTTCACGCCGCCGCTGGCCGAGCACGTCGAGATCGTGCGCCTGGGCATCGAATGCAGCCCGTGCTTCGATCGCACGTGCCGCTTCGGTCATTACAACTGCCTGCGCCAGCTGATGCCGCAAGCAGTGAACGAAGCCTTGCAGCGGTTGCAGGGCACTGTGGTCGAGGTCAAATAGTTTGCGGGTTCTGCTGATCAAGACTTCTTCGCTGGGCGACGTGATTCATGCGTTGCCGGCGTTGACCGACGCGGCCCGGGCGATTCCCGGCATCACGTTCGACTGGGTGGTGGAAGAGGGTTTCGCCGAGATCCCGACCTGGCACCCGGCCGTGGGCAAAGTGATCCCGGTGGCGATCCGTCGCTGGCGCAAGAACATCTGGCAGACCATCAAGAGTGGCGAGTGGAAGCGCTTCAAGCAAAGCCTTCGCGCCACGAAATATGATCTGGTGATTGACGCACAGGGCCTGTTGAAAAGCGCCTTGCTGACCCGCTACGTCAAGGCGCCGGTGGCGGGCCTCGATAAAGGTTCGGCACGGGAGCCGATCGCCGCGCGTTTCTACGATCGACGGCTGGCGGTTGCCCGTGGCCAGCACGCGGTCGAGCGAGTGCGCCAGTTGTTCGCCATCGCGTTGGGCTACGACTTGCCCAAAGGCCTGGGCGACTACGGCCTGAACATCGAGCGCCTGGTGGAACTGCCGCGCAAGAACCCTTACGTGCTGTTCCTGCACGGCACTACGTGGGACACCAAACACTGGCCCGAAGCCTACTGGCGCGAGCTGGCCGAGCGTGTCGGCTATCTGGGCGTCGGCGTGAAACTGGCGTGGGGCAATCCGGCGGAGAAAGCCCGTGCCGAGCGCATCGCCAAGGACATGCGGCACGTCGAAGTGCTGCCCAAACTGAATCTGGCGGGCATCGGCAAAGTGCTGGCCGGCGCGCAGGCGTGCGTGGCGGTGGACACCGGTCTTGGTCACCTTGCCGCAGCACTCGACGTGCCGACGCTGTCGCTGTTCGGCCCGACCAACCCGGGCCTGACTGGCGCCTACGGTAAGGCGCAGATCCACATGGCCAGCGATTTCCCCTGTGCACCGTGCCTGCAGAAGAAATGCACCTATCAACCGACGGCCGAAGATGCCCGTCGGTTCGACCTGAAACGCGAGTGGCCGCTGTGCTTCACGCGTCTGAATCCCGAGCGTGTCGCGACCCGACTGAGCACGTTGTTACTGGCTGAGGAGCTGCGCTGATGCAATTGGCATTCGTCTTGTACAAGTACTTTCCATTCGGGGGCTTGCAGCGCGATTTCATGCGCATCGCCCTGGAATGTCAGCGGCGCGGCCATCAGATTCGCGTCTACACGCTGATCTGGGAGGGCGATATTCCGCCGGGTTTCGAAGTGTTGGTGGCGCCGGTCAAGGCGTTCTTCAATCATCGCCGCAACGAGAAGCTCAGCGAGTGGATGGAAGCCGATCTGGCCAAGCGCCCGGTGGATCGTCTGATCGGCTTCAACAAGATGCCGGGTCTGGACGTCTACTACGCTGCTGACGGCTGTTTCGAAGACAAGGCGCAAAACCTGCGCAACTCGCTGTACCGCCGCTGGGGCCGCTACCGCCACTTCGCCGAGTACGAGCGCGCGGTGTTCGCCAGGGACGCCAAGACTGAAGTGTTGATGATCTCCGAAGTCCAGCAGCCGCTGTTCATCAAGCATTACGACACGCCGCTGGAGCGCTTCCATTTGCTGCCTCCGGGCATCTCTCAGGACCGTCGCGCGCCGGCCAATGCCGCCGAGATTCGTGCCGAATTCCGACGTGAGTTCAACCTGAAAGACGATGACCTGTTGCTGGTACAGATCGGCTCCGGGTTCAAGACCAAGGGTGTGGATCGCAGTCTCAAGGCGCTGGCCGCGTTGCCCGCCGATCTGAAGAAACGCACCCGGCTGTTTGTAATTGGCCAGGATGACCCCAAATTGTTCCAGATGCAGAGCGCCACGCTGGGGCTCGGCGATAACGTGACGTTCCTCAAGGGGCGTAGCGATATCCCGCGTTTTCTGCTCGGGGCCGATCTGTTGATCCACCCGGCGTACAACGAAAACACCGGGACCGTGTTGCTCGAAGCGCTGGTGGCCGGGTTGCCGGTGCTGGTGAGCGCGGTCTGCGGTTATGCCCATTACATCGCTGAGGCCGACGCTGGCCTGGTGCTGGATGAACCCTTCGATCAGGCGCAACTGACGCAATACCTGACCGGTATGTTGAACGACGCTCAAGCACGGGCGGCCTGGAGCCGCAACGGTCTGGCCTTCGCCGAGACGGCCGACCTCTACAGCATGCCGCAACACGCGGCCGATGTGATTCTGGCGGAGCACGCTTAATGAAGTTGATGCTGGCTGAACCGTTCAAGAGCCTTTGGGCCGGACGCGATCCATTCGCCGAGGTCGAAGGGCTTCAAGGCGAGGTGTACCGCGAGCTGGAAGCTCGTCGCACGTTGCGCACCGAGGTGAACGGCAACGGGTTTTTCGTGAAAATCCACCGTGGCATTGGCTGGGGCGAGATCTTCAAGAACCTGCTGACCGCCAAGCTGCCGGTGCTTGGCGCGGGTCAGGAATGGAAAGCCATTCAACGCCTGCAGGAAGTCGGCGTGCCGACCATGACGGCGGTGGCCTACGGCGAGAAGGGCAGCAACCCGGCGGACCAGCATTCGTTTATCGTCACCGAAGAACTGGCGCCGACCGTCAGCCTCGAAGACTTCAGCATCGACTGGGTCAAGAACCCGCCGGAACCAACACTCAAGCGTGCGCTGATCGCCGAAGTCGCGCGCATGACCGGCATGATGCACCGCGCCGGGGTCAACCACCGCGACTGCTACATCTGCCACTTTCTGCTGCACACCGACAAGCCGGTGACGGCTGATGACTTCAAGCTCTCGGTGATCGACCTGCACCGCGCCCAGACCCGCCCGGCGATCACCCGTCGCTGGCGCAACAAGGATCTGGCGGCGCTGTACTTTTCGGCGCTGGACATCGGCCTGACCCGACGCGATAAGCTGCGTTTCCTCAAGGGTTATTTCCAGCAACCCCTGCGCCAGATCCTCGGCGAAGAAGCCGGGTTGCTCGCCTGGCTCGAGGGCAAGGCCAATAAACTCTACGACCGTAAACAGCGATACGGGGATGCGCTCTGATGTCGGGCTGGAAACTGGAACCTGCTTACAGCGACCTGGCCGACGATTTCGGCAGCCTTGAAGCAGTGTTTTCCCTCGAGGGCGAGCAGTTGACCCGCGACCCGTTGTCCGAGGTCGTCCGCGTCCAGCGCAATGGCGTCAACTACTACGTCAAGCGCTACGTGGGTGCTGGCAAGGGCTTGCGCCGCTACCTGGGCAAGCCGCGGGTGAAGATGGAATGGCAGAACCTCAAGCGCTTTGCCAAGTGGGGCATTCCCACGGCGCAAGTGGTGGCCTGGGGTCTTGAGCGGCGCGGTGCAGCCTACGCTCGCGGGGCGATGATCACCCGTGAACTGCCCAATACCGAAGACCTCAATGCCCTGGCCGAGCGGCGCGACCCGAAATTGAAGGACCGCGCCTGGGTCGATCACATCAGTCGACAGCTGGCCGGTTACACCCGGACCATGCACGACAATCGCTTCACCCATAATGATTTGAAGTGGCGCAACCTGCTGGTCGACGATCAGGCGCGACTGTTCCTGATCGACTGCCCCAACGGTGATTTCTGGAGCGGCTTCTGGCTCAAGTACCGCATCACCAAGGATCTGGCATGTCTGGACAAGGTCGCCAAGTATCACCTGTCGGCCACCCAGCGCCTGCGCTTTTACCTGCAATACCGCCAACGGACACGGCTCAATGCGGCCGATAAAAAACGGATCCGGCACGTGGTGAGATTTTTCGAGGGGCGCGAATGACTGATTTTCTGGCCGCTGAAGACCGTGCGCTTTTAGAGCGTCACGGCCTCGGCACCTTCGATGCACTGTGGGCCCGGCAGCTTGAGGCTGTGGATGAGCCCAACACCGCGCGCGGTGGCTGGAGCAGCGTGTTTCGGCTGGATCTTGAAGGTCACGGCTTCTACCTCAAGCGCCAAAGCAACTACCAGATGCGCACCCTGCACGCGCCCTTTGGCGAGCCGAGTTTTGCCCGCGAGTTTCGCAACATTAGCCGTTATGAAAAGCTCGGCATTCCGGCGTTGAAAGCGGCGTTCTTCGGTGAGCGCAAGGTCGACGGCGAAGTCCGGGCGGTTTTGCTGACCCGCGCGCTGGACGGCTGGGATGACCTGGATTCGCTGTTGCAGCGCTGGTCGGATCTGAGCCCGGCGCAGCACTCGGCGATTTTGCAGGCGTGCGGGCAACTGGCTCGGCGCCTGCACGGCGCGCGTCAGGTTCACGGCTGCTTCTACCCCAAGCACATTTTTCTCCAGGCCACCGGCGACGGTTACATGGCCCAGCTGATCGACCTGGAAAAGACCCGGCCCCTGCTGTTCGGTCAGCGTGATCGAATCAAGGATCTGGAGCCGTTGACGCGGCGTTCGCCCCAGTGGAACGACGCGCAATTGCGCGAGTTGTTGGCCACCTACCTGGATCAACCGCAGGACAGTTCGCTGATCGACAGCTGGCTGACGCGATTGACCGCGCGGCGCAGCTACAAGAGGTCGACCTGATGCGTTTGTCCGAACTGAAAGAGGCGGGTCGCCAACCGCGCCTGCCACTGAGCATCTCGCTGGCCGATGCCGCCGGGCCAGCCGAGTTGCAATTGTTGAGCCTGTTGCGAGTGTTGCCAGGACAGCGCTATGTCGGCGCCGGTGTCTGGCGTGGCCGGCCGGTGTTGGCCAAGTTGTTGGTCGGCAGCAAAGCGGCGCGGCATTTTCAGCGTGAACTGGACGGCGTGCGTTTGCTCGCCGCCCAGGGGCTGACCACACCGCAGCTGTTGGCTGATGGCCTGAAGGACGGCGAGGGTGGCTGGCTGCTGTTCGATTTCCTTGAGGGTGCCGAAAGCCTGGGGGATACCTGGAAACAGGTCGAGCATTTGCCGGTGCTCGCGGATGGGCAAGGGGCTGTGTTGGCCGAGGCGCTGGGCGCGATCGGCCAGATGCACCGCAAAGGGCTGTGGCAGGAAGACCTGCACCTGGACAACCTGCTGCGCCAGGGCGGTCGACTGTATTTGATCGACGGCGCTGGAATCTGCTCTGAAACCCCTGGCCAACCGCTGTCGCGACAGAAAGTCCTGGAAAACCTCGGGGTGTTTTTCGCCCAGTTGCCCAAGTCACTGGAGCCCTTCATCGAAGAGTTGCTGGTGTATTACCTTCTGAGCAATGGCGAACATGCCTTGCCGATGGAAGCATTGCAGAAGCAGATCGACAAGGTGCGCAGTTGGCGCCTCAAGGACTTCCTGATCAAGGTCGGTCGTGAATGCACACTGTTCAGCGTGCAGCGCGGGGCGTTCGGTTTGCGGGCGATTCGCCGCGAGGAAGAAGCGGCGATGCTGCCGGTGCTGGAGCAGGCCGATGCCTTGCTCGATCAGGGCCATCTGTACAAGACCGGCGGCGCGGCGAGTGTCGGTAAAGTCGAGGTGGCGGGTCGTACGCTGGTGATCAAGCGCTACAACATCAAAGGGTTCGCCCACTGGCTCAAACGCTTCTGGCGCCCGAGCCGTGCCTGGCATTCCTGGCGCGAAGGCAATCGATTGGCGTTCCTGGGTATCGCCACGCCGAAACCGTTGGCGGTACTGGAAAAACGTTTCCTCTGGTTGCGCAGCAGGGCTTATCTGGTAACCGAGCATTTGCCGGGGCCGGACATCATCGAACGGTTCGCGCCGTACGTTGACAACGGTGAAGCGCCCGAAGCCGAGCTGGTGGCGCTGGATCATCTGTTTGCGGAGCTGATTCGCGAGCGGATCAGTCACGGCGATTTCAAGGGCCACAACCTGTTCTGGCAAGAGGATCGCTGGGCGCTGATCGATCTGGATGCGATGTGCCAGCACCGCTCGCTCGGCAGCTTTGCCCCGGCGTATGCGCGGGATCGGGCGCGGTTCATGCGTAACTGGCCTGAGAGCAGTGCTTTGTATCAGGTTATTGATCAGCGTTTGCCCAAAGACATCTCTGGCGCTGCCTGAATCGGGTCTTCGACCCTATCGCGAGCAAGCCCGCTCCCACACTGATCCGGGGTGTACGCAGATGATGCGCAAAGCCCGGAAACTGTGGGAGCGGGCTTGCTCGCGAAGAGGCCAAAACAGCCTCCCGAGATTAAGGGACAAGTTCTTATGAAATGTCCTACATGATCTCCAGACCCCATGAACTGTGCCCTGAGTAGTCACGATGCTAGTTTGCCTGACGACCTCGGAGGGCAGATTTTGACTATAAAAGCAGCAATCATGCTGGGTGTGTGCTCATTGGCGCTCTCCGGCTGCGGAACCGTTCATACGGTCCTGCAAAATGACGAAGACGCGGCGCGCAGCCTGCGAAAGCAGAAAACCTACTGCCAATCCATTCCACGCATCTACAGTGGCCTGGCCTACGATTTCTGTGTATTGAATGCCCCGCCGGATCCCACGGGCTTTCTCGTACCGCTGGTCCTGCTGGATCTGGCGCTGTCGGGTATTGCCGACACGATGTCCTTGCCGTACACGATTTACCGTCAGGCCAGCGACGGCAATCTCACTATTTACTGGCGAGTAGGCCGCGGGTAGCAATTTGCCGTCTCAACAGTTCTTTCTTTTTGAAAACGAAAGTGAATCCGAAGCCGGCATTGGTGCGAAAAAAACTGTTACCTCCGACCGGGAAGTTCAGTGACTTCGTCATTTACGTTGACGAGAGCGGCGATCATGGGATGCAAACACTAGATCCAAACTATCCAGTGTTTGTGCTCGCTTTTTTGTGTTTTTCAGAAAAGACACTACTGCGAGAAGGTTATTCCTGCCCTTCAGAAATTTAAATTCAACCATATGGGGCACGATCTGATCGGTCTGCATGAGCTGGAGATTCGAAAAGAGAAAGGAGCGTTCTCAAGCCTGTTCACCTCCCGGCAGCACAAGCATGCCTTTCTCGATGAGTTGACGGGCATCATTGAAGCGAGCAATTTCGTGCTGATCAGTTGTGTGATCGACAAAGCCTCTCTTCGCGAAAAACAAGGTCCTGTTCACAATCCTTATCATGTTGCCCTGGGCTTCTGTCTGGAAACGCTTTATGAATTTTTACAGGAAAAGGATCAGCAAAGTGCGTTGACTCATGTGATTTTCGAGCGTCGAGGGAAACGGGAGGATAACGAGCTTGAATTGGAGTTTCGTCGCATGTGCGATGGCGCGAACAAACTGGGCATTCAGCTGCCGTTCGACATCGTCTTTGCTACCAAACAAGTGAATTCCACGGGGTTACAGCTAGCGGATCTTGTTGCAAGACCCATTGGTATGAGCGTTTTGAGGGCCGGGCAAGAGAATCGTGCCTTTGATGTACTCAAGCGTAAATTCTATTGCAGTGGTGGTCGCTGCCATGTGGGGGAGGGATTCGAAAACTGGGGTTTAAAAATTTTCCCGCCTTCAGAAAGCGAAAAGCCCCGGTGAAACTCACCGAGGCTGCAACGCCGACCGGGATCCCCCAGTCCATTTGCGCAGGAGTCTATGTCGAGAGATCTTCTACTGTCAACGCGCGAGCCGGCTGTATCCGCTAGAGGTTTGCAGCTGCTTTTAAGCTATAATCCCGCCCTTTAGCTGTCTCTCGCCCACTTGCGAGGGCACATTCATTTTGAGGCGCCTTGCGCCTGCATGCAGACTAAAGAGGCTAGACCCCTGTGGCATTGACGATTCTTGGCCTGTCCGGCGCCCTTAGCCATGATCCTTCCGCAGCCTTGTACATCGACGGCAAGCTGGTCGCGGCGGCTGAAGAAGAGCGCTTCGTGCGCGACAAACATGCAAAGAACCGCATGCCTTACGAATCGGCGAAGTTCTGCCTCGAGCAGGCGGGCATCAAGCCGTCCGACGTTGACGTGGTCGCCATTCCGTTCGCGCCGATCAGCCTGTTCGGCAAGGCGCGCTGGCACTACGCCAAGCGTTACTGGTACGCCCCGGACCGCGCACTTGACGCGATCCTGATGGGCAACCGCCGCTACAAGCGCTACCGCAACAAGATCGTCTGGTGCCTCGAGCAACTGGGCTTCGATCCGAAAAAGATCAAGATCGAGCCGGTCGAGCACCATTTGGCTCACGCCTCCAGCGCTTACCACTGCTCCGGTTTCAAAGAGAAAACCGCGATCCTCGGGATCGACGGCAAGGGTGAGTACGCCACGACGTTCTTCGGCTACGGCGAAAACGGCAAGATCCACAAGATCAAGGAATTCTTCGATCCTGACTCCCTCGGCGGCCTGTACGGCGCGATCACCGAGTTCCTCGGTTTCGAGATGCTCGACGGCGAGTTCAAGGTCATGGGCATGGCGCCGTATGGCGATGCCAGCAAGTACGATTTCTCTCGTCTGGCCTCGTTCGAGAACGGCGAGTTGGTGATCAACACCGACTACGCCAACGTCATCGGCCTGCGTCGCTATAAAGAGAAGGGCAAGGGTTTCTACTTCTCGCCGAAGCTGATCGAGTGGCTGGGTCCGAAGCGCGAAGGCGACATCGCCGACGAGCCTTACATCCATTACGCCGCGAGCATGCAAGCGCTGTTCGAGAAGCTGGCGCTTCAGATGATCGACCATTACCTGGGCGACGTGCTCAAGGAAACCGGCAAGCTGGCCTTCGCCGGCGGCTGCGCGTTGAACGTCAAGCTGAACCAGAAAATCATCGCCCGCGACGACGTCAAGGAACTGTTCGTGCAACCTGCGTCCGGCGATGCCGGCACCGCGGTCGGCGCGGCGGCGTATGTGTCTCACGCCCGTGGCGTGCCGGTCGAGAAGATGGAACACGTCTACCTCGGCCCGTCGTACAGCAACGAAGATGTGCTCGCCGCGTGCGCCCGTCACCCGAGCAAACCGGTGTGGCGCAAGCTCGAGAACATGCCGGAAAACATCGCCAAAATCATGGTCGACGGCAATCCGGTGGCCTGGTTCCAGGGCCGCATGGAGTTCGGACCGCGTGCCTTGGGCGGTCGTTCGATCATCGGTTGCCCGAGCGCGACCGGCGTGGCTGACCGCATCAACCACCAGATCAAGTTCCGCGAGCGCTGGAGGCCTTTCTGCCCGTCGATGCTCGACACCGTCGCACCGCAGATGATCAAGATCGATCACCCTGCGCCGTTCATGACCTTCACTTTCGAAGTGGCAGAAGAGTGGAAGACCCGCGTGCCGGAAGTCGTCCATGAAGACGGTACGTCCCGAGCCCAGGTGCTCAAGCGCGAATACAACCCGCGCTACTACGACATGATGAAGGCGCTGGAAGTACTGACAGGCAACGGTGTATCGCTGAACACCTCGCTCAACCGTCGCGGCGAACCGATGATCTGCTCGCCGACGGATGCCCTGAACATGTTCTTCGGTTCCGACCTACAGTATCTGATCATGGAAGATATCCTGGTGGTCAAAGAGGGCGCGGACGCATATGACACGCTCGGCTGAACGCCATGTGCTGCAGTTCTGTCACGGCTATGACGGTCCGTTTCTGGACTGCGCCCGGCAGTACGCCAGTCTGTTCGCGGGGACCGGTTATCGAGTGACCACGGTGTTTCTGACCGGGGTTGCCGATGCCCGAGTCGCCGAGGCCTGTGCCTCCGATGAAGTGCTGTTCATGGAATACAGCTCCAAGGCTATTCGTGGCCTGAAGCTGGGTGCCATCGGCGATCTGCGCAAGATCGCCGCTTCGCGCAATTTCAGTTTTTGCATCGCTCACCGTTTCAAGCCGATCTACATCGCCTTGCTTGGCACGTCGTTACCGGTGATCGGTGTGCATCACGCGTTTGACGACTACAAACGCGGTACTCGCAAACTCTTTGCGAACTTTTTCCGCAAGCGTTTGAGTTTGCTCGGGGTCTCCGATGCCGTGCGCGACGATATGCGCAGCTGCCTGCCGAAATGGCCGGCTGACCGGATTCAGACGCTCTATAACCGCATCAATGTGCAGGCCTTGCAAGACAGTCACGTGTCGGTTCGCGAAGCTCGGGAAACCCTGGGTTTGTCCATGGATGCGTGGATCATCGGCAACGTCGGCAGGCTGCATCCGGACAAGGACCAGACTACATTGCTGCACGGATTTGCCGCGGCGTTACCGGGTTTGCCGGAGAACAGCCAGTTGGTGATCCTCGGTATCGGTCGGCTGGAGCACGATCTCAAGGCCATGGCCCGTGAGCTGGGAATCGGCGACCGCGTGCTGTTCCTCGGCCAGGTACCCGAAGCCCGTCGTTATTTTCGTGCCTTCGATGTGTTTGCCTTGAGCTCCGATCACGAACCGTTCGGCATGGTGCTGCTGGAGGCCATGGCCGCCGGCGTGCCATTGCTCGCAACGGCATGCGGCGGTGCGAAGGAAGTGGTCGAGGGCGTGGGCATTCTGTTCCCGCTGGGGGACGCCGAGCGCTTGGCTCAAGGGTTGCAACATCTGGCCGCGATGGATGATCAGCAACGCCGTCAGTGCGCCGAACTGATGCTCGACCGCTTGCGTGAGCGCTTCTCCGACCGCGCGGTGCGCGATGCTTTCTGGCATTTGCCCACCGTCACCGAACTGGCGGCGAGGGGTTGATGCTCAACCGATTTCAAGGGTGGCGCGAGCGTGGCTGGGCGGTGATCGACGCCTCGACGTACACCGAGGCCTGGCACCGTTATGGCGGTAGCGTCGCCACTCATCCAATGGTGGTCGAGCGCCTGTCGCAGTTGGCCGATATTCCGGTGCGTTACCTGGCCTGGGCGCCGAATGGCGAAGTCCAGGCTGCGATTGCGACCTGGGGGCGCGACCTTGCCTTGTCCAAGGACGTGCTCAAGCGTAACGGTAAAAAAGGCCTGTTCGACCTCGGCAATGCTGAGTTCATCCTGCCTGCCGCCGCTGATACGCAAGCGCCCCTGCGCCATCGTGCACGTTACTTGTCCGCGCTGAATGAAGGCCGCTTCAGCGGCATCAGGCTGCAGGCAGAACAACTGGCCATGGCGCGCACGCCCGAAGAACTGTCGAAGAAGTTTCGCTATAACCAGCGTCGCGAATTGCGTTTGCTGGAAGAGGCGGGCGGCGTGGTGCGTCCGGTCAGCGAGTTTTCCAGCGGCGAGCTGGCGGCGATCTACTGCGACTTGTTCCAGCGTCGCTGGGGTTTTCCCGCGACCGGTGCCGAGCGCATGGCCGAGGTGATCGAGTTGTTGCGTGACTTGCTGATCGGCTCGGTGATTTTCCTGAACGATGCGCCGATTGCGATTCAACTGGTGTACCGCGTCGAAGCGCCGCAATGGATCAGCGTCGAGTACATCAACGGTGGCGTCGATCCCGAAACCCGTGAATTCAGCCCCGGAAGCGTCTTGAGTTTTCTCAATACTCAAAGCGCCTGGGAGCATGCACGTGCGCTGGACAAGCCGCTGCGCTTTTCCTTCGGTCGCGCCGACCGTGAATACAAGGACCGCTGGTGTAATCCTGTGCCGGTCTTCACCGTATGAGCGAACCCATGAGTCGTAAACAGCAACTGCTCAAGCGCCACCGGCGCAACAAACGCATCGGCCTGCTGATTGCCTTGGTGCTGTTGATTGTCATCGGCGTACTGGTGGCCTGGTGGCTGCCGCTGGTGCTGGCGGTGCTGGGCTGGATCGCTCATGAAGCCTGGTTCGCCGACCATTTGTTTTATTCGCCCAAGGACAATTACGCGTACAGCTTCCCGCCTTATACCCCGCAACCCAAGATTCACCTGGACGGTGAGCGTTTACGCCTGGATGACGGCGTCATGCTGGTGGATGACGCTACGCTGATACTGGCCCTGCGGGTCAAAAGCACCTGGCTGGGACGCTTTATCGACCCGGCTGTCGAGTTGTCCGGTGGTGATAATCCCGATCGGCAAACCTTCGAGCGTGGCGTCAACGGGCTGCGCTACCTCAACCTCAGTGGTCAGGCGCAAGTGCTGTCGCGAGGCGAGTTGCGTCTGCGCGGACGTTTTTGCCGAGTGCTGGGCGAACCCGTGCTCTGGGCGTTCGAACAACCGGATTACCGCCGTCAGCGGGTGATGGTCATCGCCCCTCATGCCGACGACGCCGAACTGGCGGCATACAGTCTGTACAGTCAGGCCGACGAAGCCTGGATCGTCACCCTCACTGCGGGCGAAATCGAAGCAGAACATTATCAGCAGATCGGCTTGAACAAGGTCGAAGCAGCGCGCCTGAAGGGGCGGCTGCGGGCCTGGGACAGCATCGCCGTGCCGCGCTGGGCCGGGGTGCCCGAAGCCCATTGCGTGCAGCTGGGCTATTTCTGCCTGCAGCTCGCGGCGATGCAGGCAACACCGTCCCGGCCAGTGGGTTCGCGGGACGCGGAGATGGACGACACCCGTTTGTTCCGCCAGTTGAACCCCTTTGCACTGCCGGGTGACGCCGATGGTGCACCGACCTGGAACAACCTGTTGGCCGACCTGCGCGAACTGCTGCTGCGGGCCCGCCCTGAAGTCATTGTGTTGCCGCACCCGACGCTCGATCCGCACCCGGATCACCTATGCGCCCAACAAGCGGTCCTTGAAGCACTGCGGGGCCTGGAGTGGCAGCCGACCACGTTGCTTGGTTATGCCAACCATTTGCATGACAACGATCGCTGGCCCATGGGGGATGCCGGCCATGGCATCGCGCTGCCGCCCGCCTTCGATGCGTCGGTGCCGATGCAGCCTTGCTGCCTTCCGGTTTCCCCGGAACTTCAGCGTGATAAAGCCATGGCGCTGGGGATGATGCATGACCTGCAGCCACGCATGCCATTCAAACGGCGACTGCGTCGGTTGATACAGTGGCTCTTGGCCAGTAGAGTGCCGCCCCTCTATGGCGAGAATGAATTCTTTCGCAAGGCGGTCAGACGCCAGGAACTGTTCTGGCTTCTGAAGCACGGCGAAACACCTGCGAAGCAGAACTGAAGTACAACCCTGCCTAGCATGGCAGCGCTCCCAGCATTGACAGCGAGTAATCCGTGATTAATCCATGCCCGCGTATTTTGTTTCTGATGCCTTATTTCGGCAGCTGGCCTTTCTGGATGCCGTTTTTTCTGGAGAGCTGCCGTCGCAATCCCGACATCGACTGGTTGTTCTTCACGGACTGCGGGGTTCCCGAGAATCTGCCGCCCAACGTGACCATCGAAAGCATGCTGTTCAGCGATTACTGTAGGCTTGTGTCCCAGCGGCTGGGTATCGACTTTGCACCGACCCAGGCTTACAAACTGTGCGACATCAGGCCCGCGTTCGGACTTATTCATGCCGATCGCCTGGAGGGCTATGATTTCTGGGCGTTCGGCGATATCGACCTGGTGTATGGCGACCTGCGCAGTTACTTCACTGCGGATCGGCTCGCCTCATACGACCTGTACTCCACCCACGAGCGGCGAGTGGCCGGGCATCTTTGCCTGATCAGAAACACCGCCCGCAAGCGTGAGTTGTTCAGGCAGATCAAGGACTGGGAAGCGCGGTTCACGGATCAGAAGCATCACGCGCTGGATGAGGGCGCATTCAGTCGAATCTTTCTCTGGCGCAAGAATTTCCCCGATCCCTTGTTCAAGCTGGTGGGCAAGTTCAACCCGTGGCGCCGCCGCAGTGAATTCACCGAGGCCTTCAGTACGCCGGGTGGCTGCATCAAGTGGCATGACGGGACCGATAATTTCCCGCACCAATGGTTTTGGCGCGACGGCCAGCTGACCAATGATCGCGATGGCGATCGCCGGTTTCCGTATTTCCATTTCGTTTGCTGGAAGCGCAACGAGTGGCCACGGTTGCCTCAACCCGATCCGGCGGAGATCAAGCGCCTCGCCGCTGAACCCGCCTGGGTCATCGACGCGACTGGTTTTCACCGGGGAGAGTTATGAGTCAACGGTCAAAGGTTCTGCAGTTGCAGCCTGACTACAATGTCAAAGCCCATGACTTTGCCGACCTGGCAGAGCAGATCGTCAAGGCTTTGCCGGATGATCGCTATGAGGTGACCGCTGCGTTTCTGCGCGGCAAGCCAGGGCCGGGCGAGGCCGTGAGCCGTGCCGCGCGTTCCGTTTATTTCGAGTTTTCCGACAAGTCGCTCAAGGGCATGCGCCTGCGTGCCATGTGGCGGTTGTATCAGTTTTGCCGCAAAGAAAAATTCGATGTGGTGATCTGCAACCGCTTCAAGCCGGTCAACATGATGCTGACGCTCAACCGCTGGTTGAAAGTGCCGCTGTGCATCGGTATCTCCCACGGCTTTGGTGAGTACGACCGGTTCTACCGACGTCGCCAGACCCAGCGCCTGATCGATCGTCACTGGCGTTTTGTCGGGGTGTCGCCGGCAGTCAAACAGTACCTGCTGGACTGTGACTGCGGTTTCACCGATCAAAACACTTACGCCATTACCAATGCGATCGATATCGAACAGGCCGAAGGCTTGCAACACAGCCGCGAACGCGCCCGTGAACTGCTTGGCATCGATCCGTCGGTGCGACTGATCGGCGCGTTGGGCCGGTTGGTGCCGGTCAAGGGGCACACCTATCTGTTGCAGGCGTTCGCAGCTCTCAAGGACAAGTACCCGAACACCCAGTTGGCGATCATCGGTGCCGGCCGCGAAGAGTCGCGCCTGGCCGCCGAGATCGAACGTCTGGGCCTGAGCGGGCGTGCACACCTGCTGGGCTTCAAGGAAAACGCCTTGCAGTACGTTCGCGCCTTTGACATCTGGACCATGCCATCGCTGGCCGAAGGTCTCGGGCTGGCATTGCTCGAAGGCATGAGCGGTCATCTTCCGGTGATCGCCTCCAATGTGCCGGCGATGCTGCCGCTGATCGAGGGCGCAGGTGGTCTGGCGATTACGCCGAAGGATGTGTCGAGCCTGGTCGCAGCGCTGGATACCTACCTCGAGCTACCGGATGACGCGCTCAAGGCCAAGGGCGAACAAGCCTACCGTTATCTCCAGGAACAACACGATATCGAGGTGTTCCGCCAGGAGTACCTGAACCTGATCGACTCCGGCTTGAGCAAGGCCCGCAAGGAACATTCATGAGCGACGCACAACCCATCGTCACGGTCATTATCGCGTCGTATAACCACGGTCGCTATATTGAGGAGAGCATTCTCAGCGTCCTCAACCAGACCTATTCGAACATCGAGTTGCTGGTGGTCGATGATGGCTCCAGCGATGACAGCGTCGAGCGGATCAACGCCTTGCAGGCGCAACACGGCTTTGATTTCCGTGTTCAGCAGAATCAGGGGCTGACCAATACCCTCAACGGTGCCATTGCGCGCGCAAAGGGTAGCCTGATCGTGCCCTTCGGTTCCGATGACATCATGCTGCCCGAGCGCATCGCCACGCAGGTGGCTTACCTGGATGGCAAGCCCGAGGTCGGCATCTGCGCTGGCAACATCGAACTGATCGACGCCGACGGCAAGCCGTACCCGGAGTCGCGTCAGCGCCGCGATGTGCCGTTCCGCCGTCTGGATTTCGATGACATGTTCCTGGAGCGCAAACCCTATCCGCCGGCACCGACCCTGATGATCCGTCGCGAAGCGCTGGATAAGGTCGGCGGATTCGATCCGAACATTCGCCTGGAAGATTTGCTGATCGAGCTGAAGGTGACCCATGCCGGTTACTTCATCGATGGCTTGAACGTGCTGATGGCGCGCTATCGCAAACACGCCACCAACTCCTACAAGAATCACCGCTTCATGATCGACAACATTCTGCGTACCTATGCACTGTTCAGCGATCATCCGCTGTACGAGCACGTGCGCTACAAGTTCCTCAGTTCGATGTTCCTGAAGACCGCCAATCGAGACCGCAAGCTGGCGCGGGAGCTGCTGGCGCAGATACCGTTCAAGGCGTGGAACAAGAAGACCTGGCGTGGCCTGGGACGCTTGTTCTTGCCGTTGGAGAAAGATTGAGCCATGGGCTGGATTCAACGCTATCGGGAAAAACGCGCAAAACGAGCGATCAGAAAGCTACCGAAGTTTGAGCGGGGCATGGCGCGTTTCAAGGCGCAATATCCGGACTACGCCTTTGGCCGTGGCAGCTATGGCTTGCCACAGGTCCATGACTGGAAGGAAGGCTCGACGCTGAGCATTGGTGCGTATTGCTCGATTGCTGAAGGCGTGCAGATTTTTCTCGGTGGCCACCATCGTGCCGATTGGGTCACCACGTTCCCGTTTCCGGTAATGGTTGCACAGGCCGCCCATATCAGCGGTTACAGCGGCACCCACGGCGATGTGAACATCGGCAACGATGTGTGGCTGTGCTCCAACAGCACGATACTTTCAGGTGTGACGGTGGGAGATGGTGCAATCGTTGCCGCGGGTGCGTTGGTGACTCGCGATGTCGAGCCCTACGCGGTCGTCGGTGGCAATCCGGCGCGTTTCCTGCGTTGGCGCTTCCCTGAGGAGCAGCGTCTGCTGCTCCTTCAGAGTGCCTGGTGGAACTGGCCGCAAGCCGAGTTGCACAGTCTGGGTGACAAACTCTGCAGCGATGACATCGAAGGCTTCCTTGCCTACGTGCGTCAGCGTACGCCCGTCTGATCGTTCAAGTTTGACGAGCCGAGCGGGCGAGGGTTTCGGTCATACATGAGCCCGCTCGGGCTGATTGGCTGCCAGTACTTGCCTGTGCAGGTTATCCACCGCGGATTTCGATGCCGTCACGGCGTAACCCTGAAGCAGCGCCTGAAAATGATCTTCGAACAACCAGCGATGATCGACGGTGTAGCGCTGCATATGGCGCAGGTTGCGCTGACGCAGGGACAGGCTCAGTGACGAAGGGTAAAGGCGCAGGTCCGCTACGTCGATAAGGCCGAACTCGCCGTCCTCCAGCACCAGCACGTTACCCAGATGCAGAGACCGGAAATACACCCCCTGCTCGTGCAGTTGCGCCATGAATTTGCCGAATCGCTCGACCAGCGCCTGTCGCACGTCCGGAGCCGTGATCGCTTGCAGGACCTGGCGCAGGGTATTGCCCGGCAGAGGCGTGTAGTGCACGGCGCTGCTGCCGTCCTTGAGGCGGTACAGAGCCAGGATCTGCGGCGTCGGGATGCCCATTCGGCGCAGCCGCTCGCTGTTGATGGCAAAGCGTTCGGAATACGGATCGAAGCTGCCCGAGGTGTACCAGCGGCGACGACGGAACAGCTTGAGGAAACTGCCATCGACCAGGCGCAGGACCTTGGGGCCCAGACCATCTTCCTCGATCACCTGGGCGTTGGCCGTCAGTTTTTCCAGGGCTGCTTGCGCCAGTTGCTTGATCGGCATGGCCAGCAGGCGGCCAGCGCGCTGGTTGATACTCAACGCGGCGATCAGTGCCAGGGGAATCCAAAGCAGGAACCAGTGTTCCTTGGGGCGTGAAATGATCCCGCCGCCTTCGGTCAGGCCCGCACCGATACCGAACACCAGCCAGGTCGAGGCGACGATGAACAGCGGTTGCACTCGATGGCGCCAGCTGCTCAGCAGGCTCCAGGCCTGGAAGAACAGCCACGGGATAAAACCGAAAATACCGACATAGTAGAGAACGCCCAGGGCGAAACTGTGGGGTTCTGCCAGCGTGTAGCCCACGCCAGGATCGACGTTCAGGCTGGCGTCATAGCCATGGCCGATCCAGGGGTGCTCGGCGATTTTTTGCAGGACCATCTTCCAGATTTCGAAACGATAGGAATCGCCTCGTCCGAAAATCATGTTCGATAAAAGCGCAATCACAGACGCTCCGCCGACGAGCATGATGCCCAGCAAAACGATGGACCGGCGGTTCCAGCAGATGAAGCCCAGCCACAGCGCTGCCAGCGTCAGGGCAACCAGCGGTGTCCGGGAGCCGGTGGCGATCACGGCAATGAACATGATCGCCATTGCCGGAATGCTCAACCAGAGTATCTGCGGGCGCTTGCAGGTCATGCTCAGGCTCAGCCAATAGGCGCAGAAGAAACCGAACAAGTGCGAGCTCAACAAGGGATTGTCGAACGCGCCGCCACCAATCAGGCGCCGGCCCGGCTCATAGACGTGGGCAAACGTGTACAGGTTGTAGATCGACGCGATCAGCCCGACTATCGCGGCGCTGAACAGCAGGGGCTGGACGACTTCACTGCGGTAGCGCACCAACAGGTAGCACCCGACAAACAGCATCAGCGTGTGGAGCGGTGGCTTGAACTTGCCGGAAAATCCTTCATCGCCCGGGCTCCAGCTCAGACTCAAGAGCGCCCACCCGGCAAACAGCAGCACCGCAATGAAGATCGGCTCGCGCAGCAACTCTTTGAGTTCGCGCGGACGCAAGCAAAGCGCTATCAGCGCTGGAATGCTGAACAAACCGTAGTAGAGCTTGTGAAGCAGGCTACGGTCCGGCAGGAAGAACAGCGAGCACAGAAGCAAAAGATAGCCGAGTGGAAGCATCCACAGGCAAATGAAATCGAAGACTCGATTGGACGTACTGTTGAAACCGCTGAGTTGCATGCTGAGAAATTCAATCCTGAAGTTGATCGGCCATTCCGGTGATGGCTATATGATACCGTTTGCGTCGTCTAACAATAACAGCCTTTATGCGATTGCCAGAACCCTGAGGAAGCTGTGTTAAAGTCAGCGTCCTTTTTATCGACATTCGCGTGATATGACCGACTCCAGTCTCTCCGCAAGCCCCTCGAGCTTGAAAATCTACTTCCGCCTGCTCGGTTATGTCCGGCCGTACATCAGCCTGTTCCTGATCAGCATCGTCGGTTTTCTGATTTTCGCTTCGACGCAGCCAATGCTCGGCTACATCCTCAAGTACTTCGTCGATGGCCTGTCCAATCCCGAGGCGGTGCTGTTTCCCAGCGTCCCCTATCTGCGTGACCTGCAACTGCTGCAAGCCGTGCCGTTGCTGATCATCCTGATCGCTGCATGGCAGGGGTTGGGATCTTATCTGGGCAACTACTTCCTGGCCAAGGTTTCTCTCGGGCTGGTCCACGACCTGCGAGTACAGCTGTTCAATAACCTGCTGGTTCTGCCCAACCGCTATTTCGACAAGCATAACTCCGGTCACCTGATTTCCCGTATCACCTTTAACGTGACCATGGTCACGGGGGCGGCCACAGATGCGATCAAGGTCGTAATCCGTGAAGGCATGACAGTCATCTTCCTGTTCGCCTCGCTGCTGTTCATGAACTGGCGCCTGACCCTGGTCATGGTCGCGATCCTGCCGCTGATCGCCTTGATGGTCCGTACCGCGAGCAAGAAATTCCGCAAGCAGAGCAAGAAAATCCAGGCGGCCATGGGCGACGTGACGCACGTGGCGTCGGAAACCATTCAGGGCTATCGCGTGGTGCGCAGCTTCGGTGGCGAAGTCTACGAAGAGAAGCGCTTCTTCAATGCCAGCCAGGGCAACACCGACAAGCAATTGCGCATGACCCGTACCGGCGCTATCTATACGCCGTTGCTGCAGTTGGTGATCTACAGCGCCATGGCCGTGCTGATGTTCCTGGTGCTTTTCCTGCGTGGCGATGCGTCCGCCGGTGACATGGTGGCTTACATCACTCTGGCAGGCCTGTTGCCCAAGCCGATCCGTCAATTGTCCGAAGTCAGCTCGACCATCCAAAAAGGCGTGGCGGGTGCCGAAAGTATTTTCGAGCAACTGGACGTTGAGCCGGAAGTCGATACCGGAACCGTCGAGCGCGATGCCGTGACCGGGCGTCTGGATGTGCGGCATCTGAGTTTCACCTACCCTGGCACCGAGCGCCTGGTACTCGACGACATCAGTTTCTCGGTCGAACCCGGGCAAATGGTGGCGCTGGTGGGGCGTTCGGGCAGTGGCAAGTCGACCCTGGCCAACCTGATTCCGCGCTTCTATCACCACGACAAGGGCGAGATCCTGATCGATGGCGTCGAGGTGGAACAGTACAAACTGCTGAACCTGCGCAAGCACATCGCCCAAGTCACCCAGCACGTGACGTTGTTCAGCGATACCGTGGCCAACAACATTGCGTACGGCGATCTGGCCGGGGCGCCCCGTGAAGACATCGAAAAAGCGGCGAAAGACGCTTATGCGATGGACTTTATCGCACAACTGCCCGAGGGCCTGGACACTCAGGTCGGCGAGAACGGCGTATTGCTGTCCGGTGGCCAGCGTCAGCGTCTGGCGATTGCCCGCGCGCTGTTGAAGAATGCGCCTTTGCTGATTCTCGACGAAGCCACCTCGGCCCTCGACACCGAATCGGAGCGGCATATCCAGGCAGCTCTGGATCAGGTGATGAAAGGCCGGACAACCCTGGTGATTGCTCACCGTCTGTCGACTATCGAGAAGGCCGACCTGATTCTGGTCATGGATCAGGGGCGTATCGTCGAGCGCGGCACGCATGCCGAGCTTCTGGCGCAAAACGGCTATTACGCCCGCCTGAACGCCATGGGCCTTGATGCCCCGGCTGAAGATATCGCCTGATCCCTGTCGACGTTCATTTCACATGAACGACTGAAAAAAGTCGCAGTCTGAAGTTTTCGAACTTGCACAGGCTGCGATTTTTTTGCTTTTGGCACCCTCGTTCATGCCATGCGCAAGCCCTGCGCCAACCCTGTGCTAATATCCCGCCCTTGTTCATTTTGTATGTGGGTTGCTCCATGAAGTTGTCCATGCCGCGATTCGATCAAGCCCCTGTATTGGTGGTCGGCGATGTCATGCTCGACCGCTACTGGCATGGCGGTACCTCACGGATTTCCCCTGAGGCGCCGGTACCGGTGGTCAAGGTCGAGCAAATCGAGGACCGCCCGGGCGGTGCCGCTAACGTTGCCCTGAACATTGCCGCCCTCGGTGCGCCGGCCTCGCTGGTCGGTGTGACCGGCGACGACGAAGCTGCCGACAGCCTGGCCAATAGTCTCCAGGGCGCAGGTGTGCGCGCATTGTTTCAGCGCATTGCGCACCAGCCGACCATCGTCAAGTTGCGGGTCATGAGTCGTCACCAGCAGTTGCTGCGTATCGACTTCGAAGAACCCTTTGCCACCGACGCCCTGGCGCTGGGTGAGCAAGTTGACGAGTTGCTTGAAGGCATCAAGGTGCTGGTGCTCTCCGACTACGGCAAAGGCGCGCTGAAAAATCATCAGGTACTGATCCAGGCCGCCCGTGCCCGTGGCATTCCGGTGCTGGCCGATCCCAAGGGCAAGGATTTCTCGATCTACCGGGGAGCGAGCCTGATTACCCCGAACCTTAGCGAATTCGAAACGATCGTCGGCGGTTGTGCCGATGAGCACGAGCTGGTGAGCAAGGGCGCGCAGTTGATGCACGATCTTGACCTCGGCGCGTTGCTGGTGACCCGTGGCGAACACGGCATGACCCTGTTGCGCCCGGATCATCCTGCATTGCACTTGCCCGCCCGTGCGCGGGAAGTGTTCGACGTGACCGGCGCCGGCGACACGGTGATTTCCACCCTGGCGGCTGCGATCGCGGCTGGCGAAGAGTTGCCCCACGCGGTGGCGTTGGCCAACCTCGCGGCGGGTATCGTGGTCGGCAAGCTCGGTACGGCGGCCATCAGCGCTCCGGAGTTGAGGCGTGCCATTCAGCGTGAGGAAGGCTCCGAACGCGGTGTGTTGGGCCTGGAGCAGTTGCTGCTGGCGGTTGACGATGCGCGTGCACACAAAGAGAAGATCGTCTTCACTAACGGTTGTTTCGACATCCTGCATGCGGGTCATGTGACCTACCTCGAGCAGGCACGGGCCCAGGGGGATCGTTTGATCGTCGCGGTCAATGACGATGCATCGGTAAGCCGCCTGAAAGGGCCGGGGCGTCCGATCAATAGCGTCGACCGTCGCATGGCTGTGCTGGCGGGCCTGGGTGCTGTGGATTGGGTGATCAGCTTCCCTGAAGGCACTCCTGAAAACCTGCTGCGCGAGGTCAAGCCGGACGTGCTGGTGAAGGGGGGCGATTACGGGATCGATCAAGTGGTCGGTGCAGACATCGTGACAGCCTACGGCGGTACCGTGAAAGTGCTGGGACTGGTGGAAAACAGCTCGACAACAGCGATTGTCGAGAAAATTCGCAGCCATTGATGAGATTAATGAGACCCGTTTCATACTGAGTATGAACGGGTTTTTCGTGAGCTTATAACCGTTTACGAGGATGTTGACGGGTATGACCCAATGCGCTTGCCTGCTTTGTCTCGTGGTAAATGATCTATGAAAGTCATGCTCCTGGTGATGGACGAGCAACGTGTGATTCTGGATCGATTGTATGAAATCGTGCAGCAGAACTGCGACGAGTGTGTCGTTTATCGCCTGAGCAAAAAGCAGCAAATGAAGTTGGGTCCATTTCTCGCCTCCGTCAATTACCAGAACTTTGATAGGGTCGTGATTTTCTCCAGGGTCAAACGCCTCGTCCCTCAACTAAGGGTTCTGAAATGTATTCCGGGCCTGGTGTTTCTCGAGCACGACGCTTATCAAAATTACATGCCCGAGAGTAAATACCTGCGGGTTTACTCGCGTCTATACAGTCGCCTTCCAAGCTCGCGCGCGCTGGTTTCCGGGGCTGTCGTTGCGCGTCGGATGCAAGCGGAAAACATTGATGCAGTGTTCGTCTCGAAGGGATATGACGAACAAATGCTGCATAACACCAACAGTGTCCGGGACGTTCCGGTGGCTTTTCTGGGCAGTCTGAAAAGTACTGAATACGCGCAGCGCAGGGCGCTACTTGAGTCCCTTTCCCAGCGTACCGGCATGTTGGTGGGCCGCACCAAGTCGGGCGCCGAATATCTCGAAATGCTCAATCGCATCAAGATTTTTGTGAGTGCCGATATCGGCATGAATGAATTCATGATCAAGAACTTTGAAGCGATGGCGTGCGGCTGTGTATTGCTGGCCTGGAGTCAGGGTGAAGAAGACCAATTGCTGGGCTTCCGTGATATGCACAATACGGTTTTCTATCGCTCTGAAGATGAGGCCGTGGAAAAACTCCAGCTGTTGCAGAGTGATCCGTTGCTGACCGCTCGCATTGCCAGTAACGGCCAGGCGTTCGCCGAGAGCCAGTATTCCTTTGCTCGTGTGGGGCGCACACTCGCTGCCGAGATTCAGCGTGAAATGCGTCCCTGGCAGCCGCCTTCAGTATTCACTCGCCTGTGGGTAAAGCTGCGTTACGGTATGCAGGTTCCAGAATAATGGAAAACCAACCGACTCAAGCCCATGAGCCAATGGCGCTGGACGCACTGCCCGGTGGTCATCAGTCTGTTTCTGACGGGCTGCCGCAGGCGCTGAAGGAGTGCCTGCGCAGGGCGCCCCGGGTGCTGCTGGTTGCCAATAATCCAGCCATTACCCGGGACGATTTGCAGGCGCTGAATATCGGCACCGATGATGTCGTCGTCAGCTTCAACAACTGTGTGCTGGCGACGCTGCTTTCCCCACAAAGCGTTAATCTTTTCGTACATGGTTTCAATTCGCCGGACGCCTACTTTTTTGGCCTTCCCTACGGGCCTGAAGTGCAGCGACTTTCCAGACAGAGTGGCGCACGGTGTTTCACGATGCTGGTGGGATGCACCGGGGCCATGTGCCCCTTGCCAGAGGTGGCGCTCTACTGGGAGCGTATTCCGTTGCCGGCATTGTGGAACTATCCGGTCGATCGTCCAGACGGTAAACGCTATGTCGGACCTTCCACCGGTTTCAATGCGCTGGTGTTGTTTGACTGGCTGCGTGGACAAGCAGGATATGACTACCAACTGCTGACACTGGGTTTCTCCAACGAGGCGGGTAAACGCTGGAGCGGACATGCCTGGGATTATGAGCGGGACTGGTTGCATAAATCAGACGTCATCGTGATACCTCTGCGACGTCGCCGCTGGTGGCAGAAGTTGTTTCGACACAAGTGAATGTTGACTTGTCGCCGGTTGCCAGCGGGGCACCGCAAGATAAGCCCGATTATTTTTCAAGGGGTGCTGTCGAGTGTTGAATATTGCGGTGGCTTTTTTTGGTATCCCGAGAAATTCGCAGATCTGCTTTCCTTCCATTCAAGAAAACGTCCTGGCGCTGCTTCCGTCCGACAGCAATGTGAAGTGCTTTTACCACCTGTATAAAATCGACGAAGTGCAGAACTCGCGCTCGGGCGAACAAGGTGAGTTGAAGGCTGACAACTACGAGCCCTTCGAAACCATGACCGGTCGACTGACTTCGACCGAGGGTGTACTGGAGCGCTGGAACTTTGAACAAGTCAAAGCGCTGGGCGATACCTGGGCTGATGATTACGCCTCACTCAGAAACCTGATCTATCAACTCAATTCGCTGCACACCGTCACGACCATGATGGAGTCGTTCAATCCCGATTTCGTCGTCTTCGTGCGGCCGGACATTTGCTTTCACTCACCGCTTCCCGCGTATGTATTCAAGCATGCCGAAGCCCGCCGGCTGATTACCTACATTCCCGACTGGCAGTGGTGGGGCGGGTTGAATGATCGTTTTGCCATTTGTGGTCGTGACACATACGTCGCGTACGGCAAAAGGATCGAGCGCATTTTTGACTTCAGTAAAGCGACGGGAAGGAAGTTGCACTCCGAGCGGCTGCTCAAATTTTCACTGCAACAGGCCGGGGCGAAAATCTGCACTCTGGACACCAAGGCTTCGCGTGTTCGTATCAACGGAGCCTTTGCCGAAGAGTCGTTCTCACCCAAGCGCGGCATGGGCAAGCGCGAGAATCGCTATTTCCATTTTTTTGCGCAGTTGCGCACCTTGATGGACAAGCACCGAGCCGGTTAGGTCGCCCCTGGCTTATTTGCGCAAACTTCCACTGACCAACCGAACCAGGCGCAGGGCCTTGACGCTCAGTTTCTTCAGTCCCCGTCGCGGGGCTTTCGGTGCTTGCAGCCCTTGTTGTGCAACCCAGTCCTTCCAGCGAATGCGTTCCTCGCGGACAGTCCAGCCTTCCTGGATAGCAAAGCTCTCCGCCAGATAAAGTCCACGGGTGCTGGCGGGTAGAAGTTTGTCGCGCTTGAGTGTGTACAACTCGGGGAGCGGGACGCCCTCTTCCAGAGGCATCAAGTACAGGTCCGGCCGCTTGCGGTCCAGGCGGGCCACCAGTTGGTCGCCTTCCAGTCGTTCGTCGACATGAAACAAACTCAGGGACTTGGCTTCCTTGGGCACGTCCAGGCGCAGGTCATAGATCAATTGCAGCGACGCTGTCGGCAAATGCACGTAAGCCCGCGGACGCTCGATCAGTTGCATGTTGGCGCAACGCACCGGCCGCGCCGAGCCGGAAAAAGGGGTGAGGCGAAACGGCAAGGCCTCGCGATAGTGCAGCGCAGACGAGTAGGGTGCTGGCAGCCAAGTGTCGTTGAAACGTCCGCCGAGCCAGCCTTCCGGGGTTTCCAGCAGGCACTCTTCGGCAATTTCCTGAATTGCCGTGTGCAGCGGCAGGTTCAGCTCGTGGGCCGGCACGTATCCGGAAATCAGTTTGAGCACCACGTCGCCACGGTCCTGCCGACGCTGGCGTACCAGCACCCAGTAGTCGCGATTCTGCCAATGCAGGGTCAGGCGCACCGAGACCCCGAGGTTGGCCAGCTCAAGTGCGAACCGCTCGTTGTCAGCCACCGTCACCGGACGGCGACGCTGCAGGGTCTGGGAAAAATTGAGCGGCATCCCGACGCTCTGGTAGCTCAAGCCTTCGGGAGTCGCTTCGACGAATAACGGCAGGGTCTTGAAGTTGCTCGGGTTCTTTCTAATGAGCGTACGCGGCATGTCGACTCCTGCTTAAGGCCGCGTGGGCGGCATCAGTTGCTACGTAGGACCTGGGCAACGGTCGCGACGTTGTGGGCGAGGTGCAGCGGATTGATGGTCCCGACAATAGCACTGGCCACACCCGGATGTTCAAACAACAACTCGAAGCTGGCGCGCACCGGGTCCACGCCCGGGCTCAGGCAGACATGACCGCTGGCCAGGGCTTTTTTGACCAGGATGGCTTTGCCGTGTGCAGCAGCATAGTCAATGACCGGCTTCTCGTTCTGTTCGTTCAGATTGTAGGTGACCATCGCGCAATCACCTTGCTCCAGAGCCTTCAAACCACCTTCGACCGTTTTACCGGAGAAACCATAGCCGCGAATCTTGCCTTCGGCCTTGAGCGCGGCGAGGGTCGCGTAGACCTCGCTGTCGTTAAGGATCGCCAGGTCGTTGCCGTCGGAATGCACCAGCACCAGATCGATGAAATCCGTTTCCAGGCGTTGCAGGCTGCGTTCCACCGACAGGCGAGTATGCGCGGCAGTGAAATCATGGCGGGACTGACCGTCGGCAAACTCTTCGCCGACCTTGCTGACAATCACCCAATCCTGACGTTGGCCCCGCAGCAACGGGCCGAGGCGTTCTTCGCTGCGGCCATAGGCCGGCGCGGTGTCGATCAGGTTGATGCCCAGGTCGCGGGCAAGTTTGAGCAGCATGCGGGCCTCGTCATCGTCGGGAATCTGGAAGCCATTGGGGTACTTCACCCCTTGATCGCGACCGAGTTTGACCGTGCCCAGGCCCAGCGGTGAAACCATCAGGCCAGTGCTGCCCAATGGGCGATGCAGATCGTGCAGGGTGGGTTGGCTCATGGCAGCAGTTGCTCCCAGACCGGGACGCCCATCGACGGTTTTGGCAATTCGGGTAGCGGCGCCGGATGGCCCGGCTGGATGCCGTCACGTTGCAAGGCGTTGATGACGCGATCGGCGAAGTCCGGCGCCAGGGCCAGTTTGGTGGGCCAGCCGACCAACAGTCGACCTTCTTCGGCGAGGAACGCGTTGTCCGGACGGGTCAGGCCTGACTGCAGCGGCTCGGCGCGGTCCACGCGCAAGGTCGCCCATTGCACAGTGCTCAGGTCGATCCATGGCAGCAACTGGCCGAGTTCTTTCTGCGCGGTGGCGATTTGCTCGGCGGGCTCGCGGGCAACCCCTTCGGCTTCGGCAATGTCGCCACCCATGTACCAGACCCATTGGCCATCGGCGGCCGGATGGGTAGTGACCGTGATGCGCGGTTTGGTGCCGCCGCCCAGGCAGTGGGCGTACAGTGGTTTGAGGCTCGGGCCTTTGGCGATGATCATGTGCAACGGTCGGCGTTGCATGGCAGGCTGGCTCAGGCCCAGTGCTTCTAGCAGCGCCGCGGTGCCGGCACCGGCGCTCAGGACGATGCGCTGGGCGCGGATCTCGCGCCCGTCGATCTTCAGGCCCACCAGAACGCCACCGTCCAGCAGCGGCTCGATGTTCTGACCGGCGAGCAAGCCATCACCCGCCAGATCGGCCAGGCGCTGGATCAGGCTCGGCACGTCGATCACCAGTTCCGCCAGGCGATAGACCTTGCCCTTGAAGCGTTTGTCTTGCAGGGCCGGCGGCAATTGGTCGCCCTTGACCTGGTCGACGCGGCCACGCACGGCTTTGCTGGCGAAGAAACTGGTGAGGTTGCCGGCGATCGTGCCGGGAGACCAGAGGTAGTGGGCCTCGGACAGCAGACGCACACCGGACAGGTCCAGTTCGCCGTCGCCGGCCAAGGCTTCACGCCAGCGACGCGGCATGTCGGCGATGGCTTCCGAAGCGCCGGTCAGGGCACCATGCAGCGCGTATTTGGCGCCGCCATGGATGATGCCCTGGGATTTCACGCTCTGCCCGCCACCGAGCGTGGCGTTTTCCACCAGCACGGTCGAAAAACCCTGGCGACGCAGGCGCGCATTCAGCCAGAGGCCGGCGACACCAGCGCCGACAATCAGAACGTCGGTGGAAATAACGGATGGCATGCAGCGACCTCAGTGTTCAAGACGAGGGCGCAGTATACAGACTCGAAGAAGAGGGGATTTGTTGGATCAATCAGGGTGTACGCAAAACCTGTGGGAGCGGGCTTGCTCGCGAAAGCGGTGTGTCAGGCCACAAAGATGTCGACTGACACGGCCTCTTCGCGAGCAAGCCCGCTCCCACAATGAATCGTGTTTCGGCTTCAGTGCCCCGCGGTTTTGGAGAAGAGCTGGATCACCACGACGCCCAGCACAATCAACGCCATCCCCAGCATCGCCGGCACATCCAGCTTCTGCCCGTAGATAAACAGCGCCGCAACGCTGACCATCACGATCCCCATGCCGGCCCACACCGCGTAAGCCACACCCACCGGAACGCTGCGCACCACCAGCGTCAGCATCCAGAAGGCGATGCCGTAACCTACGATCACCAGAATGAGTGGCAGCGGCGTACTGATGCCTTTAACCGCTTTCATCGAAACAGTCGCGATCACTTCGGCGCAGATGGCGATGGCCAGGTAGTAGTAAGCGGTCATGGGTGCATCCTCGTGTGAAGTGTTGCTTTCTGAGGTCGGCATTCTAGTGATTCCCCAGATGCGGTAAAGTCATTACCTATCTGTTTGGGAGATGGGATGGTCATGAACGTTCAATGGAATCTGGAGCAGCTGCGTTTGTTCGTCAGCGTCGCCGAGCAGCGATCGTTTTCTGCCGTGGCGCGGGATCAGCGCAAGGCGCAATCGGCGGTCAGCAGTTCGATTGCGCTGTTGGAAGAGGACTTGGGCGTGAGCCTGTTCGACCGCAGCAGCGGCCGTCAGCCAAAACTCACTGAGGCCGGCAATGCCTTGCTGGATGAGGCGCGAGAAGTGCTGCGTCAATGCGAACGGCTCAATGGTCGGGCGCTGGCCATGATGCGCGGCCAGGAGGCCCGTCTGCGCGTGGCTCAGGATGAGGCGATGCCCTATCAACCGATCATCGAAAGCTTCGAAGCACTTGCCAAGCAATTCCCCAGCCTCGAAGTGCAATTGACCAGCGCAGCCCAGGGCGATGTGGCGCGCAAGCTGGTGGAGCGCCGGGCCGATCTCGGTTTGTTGTTCTATCACGATCAGATTCCCGAGGCGCTCGAACGGCGCGTTCTGGGCAGCGTCGAAATGGTCACGGTGTGCGGTGTCGGGCATCCATTGGCGACGCAGGCTCACGTCGATTGCCAGCAACTGGCGCAGCATCGGCAACTGCTGATGTCGACTCAGTCCAGTGTTTATCCCGGCAGCGAGCCGGCCAGCCCACAGGTCTGGCGTGCCGACAGTTTCTATGTGATGGCCGAATGGCTGATTCGCGGTCTCGGCTGGGCCTGGCTGCCACGGCACGTGGTGCAGTATCCGGCGTATCAGGGGCAGATGATCGAACTGGTCAGCGAATGGACACCGCCGGCGCTGGTAGTGGAACTGGTCTGGCGCCGCGACGAGCCCCTTGGCCCGGCAGCCCGTTGGCTGGCGGAACGTTTTGCCGTGCACTTGCAGGCGATCGGCGAGAAAAGCCGATAAACTCCGCCGCCATGAATAGAACTCTCTACACCGCGCTGTTTTACCTGGGGCTGCCACTGGTAGCGATTCGGCTGTGGCTGCGCTCGCGCAAGGCGCCGGCGTATGCCAAACGCATCGGCGAGCGTTTCTCCCTCGGGCTGCCGGCGATGAAGCCGGGCGGCATCTGGGTGCACGCGGTGTCCGTGGGCGAAAGCATCGCGGCGGCGCCGATGATTCGCGCGTTGCTGCAACGCTATCCGGCGCTGCCGATCACCGTGACCTGCATGACGCCGACTGGGTCTGAACGCATCCAGGCGTTGTTCGCCAGCGAGCCGCGCATCCAGCACTGTTATTTGCCTTACGACTTGCCGTGCGCAGCGGCTCGATTTCTGGATCGGGTCAAGCCAACACTGGCGGTGATCATGGAAACCGAACTCTGGCCCAACCATATTCATCAATGCGCCAAACGTGGGATTCCCGTGGCGCTGGCCAATGCGCGGCTGTCCGAGCGTTCGGCCAAAGGCTATGGCCGTTTCGGCAAGCTGACCCAGCCGATGCTCGCCGAGATGAGTCTGTTCGCGGTGCAGACCGAAGCCGAGGCCCAGCGCTTCCGTGATTTGGGTGCCCGTGCAGAAACCGTTGAAGTGACCGGTTCGATCAAGTTCGACCTGACCATCGACCCGCAACTGCTCCAGCGTGCCACCGAGCTGCGCGGGCAATGGCAGGCTCAGGAGCGTCCGGTGTGGATCGCCGCCAGTACTCACGACGGTGAAGATGAAGTGGTGCTGGCGGCGCATCGTCAGTTGCTTGCCGGTCATCCCGATGCGTTGCTGATTCTGGTGCCGCGTCATCCGGAGCGATTCAATTCGGTGTTCGAGTTGTGCAAGCAAGAGGGCTTCGCCACAGTGCGACGTTCCACGGGTGAGCCGGTGACCGCAGGGACTTCAGTGTTGCTCGGCGACACCATGGGCGAGTTGCTGTTTCTGTACGCCCTGGCTGATAGCGCGTTTGTCGGCGGTAGTCTGGTGCCGAACGGTGGCCATAATTTGCTGGAGCCCGCCGCTCTGGCGAAACCGGTACTCAGTGGGCCGCACTTGTTCAACTTCCTCGAGATCGCCGCGCAGTTGCGCAGCGCCGGGGCGTTGCAGGAAGTGGAAGATGCCGAGGGGCTGGCGCTGGCGGTGCAGCGATTGTTCGAATTGCCGCGCGATGCGCAGCGAATGGCGGAGGCGGGGTTGAAAGTGATGCGCACCAATCAGGGCGCGTTGCAGCGGTTGCTGGATGGGTTGGGGCGGTTGCTCAACCGCTAATCTGTAGGCGCCCGGCTTGCCGGCGATAGCGTCTTCGGAATCGCCATCGCCAGCAAGCCGGCTCCTACAATGAATCGCGTCGAGCGGTTTAGTGTGCCGATATCCAATCCCTGTAGGCGCCCGGCTTGCTGGAGAAGGCGTCTTCGGAATCGCCATCGCCAGCAAGCCGTGCTCCTACAAGTTTTGCGTCAAGGGCGGGCTTTTAGTTGCTCCGCCGCAGCCTTGGCCAGGTCCGGCGGCAAGAAGTCCTTGTCCGGGTTGTAGTCAGCCTTGAGATAGCGCTTCAGATCCTGCAAATCCCCCGGGTTCAACGTGCCGGCGGCCTGCTTCAGGCGCAGGTTGTCGAGGATGTAGTCGTAGCGGGTGTTGTTGTAATTGCGCACCGAGGTGTACAGCTGACGCTGGGCATCGAGTACATCGACGATGTTGCGCGTGCCCACCTGATAACCGATTTCGGTCGCTTCCACCGCGCTCTGGTTGGAGATGATCGACTGCTTGCGCGCCTGCACCTGTTCCACATCGGTGTTCACCGCGCGGTGCAGGTTGCGGGTGTTTTCCACCACTTGCCGGCGCAGGCCTTCACGCTGTTGTTCAGTCTGGTCCAGGCGTGAGTACGACTCGCGAACCTGGGAGCTGGTCAGGCCGCCGCTGTAGATCGGGATGTTCAGCTGCAAGGCCAGGGTGCGCTGCTCGACAGGGCCGCCATAAGACTGGCCGAAGGCATTCGGGTTGCTGAAACCAAAGGCGTCGTTGTCGCCTTTCTCATATTTGGCGACCGCATCCACCGTTGGCGCGTGGCCAGCCTTGCGCTGCTTGAGGGTTTCTTCAGCGGCGCTGACCGCGTAGTTGCTGGCCAGCAGATTCAGGTTCTGTTTGGCGGCGGTGTCGACCCAGGCCTTGGCATCGTTCGGCGCCGGCGGCAGGATCGGCAAGGTGTGGACGATGCCCTGAATCGAGTTGTACTGACGGTTGGTCAGGGTGATCAACGCTTCAAACGCATCATCCACCTGGCGCTGGGCAACGATCCGGTTGGCCCGTGCCGTGTCGTAACTGGCCTGCGATTGCAGCACGTCGGTCTTGTCCGACAGGCCGACGTCGAAGCGTTCATTGGATTGATCGAGCTGGCGTTTGAACGCCGCTTCCTCTGCCTTGGTCGAGGCCAGGTTGTCCTGGCTGCGCAGCACGTTGAAGTAGTTTTCAGCGGTTTGCAGAATCAGGTTTTGCTCGGTCGCGGAGAGTTGCAGCGCGGCCTGCTCGTTGACGTCCTTGGCGGCCTGATACTGGAACCAGCGATCAGCACGAAACAGCGGCTGGGCCAGCGTTGCCTGGTAAGAGTTGGCGCTGCGGTTGGCAATGGCCGCTGGTTGATCGATGTCGGTACGCACATTGGCCACCTGGGCGCCACCCGAGATATTCGGCAGCAGGCCGGCGCGGGCCTGGGGCACGACTTCTTTCTGGGCGCCGTATTGGGCGCGGGCAGCGGCCAGGTCGGCGTTGTTGTCCACCGCTTCCTGATAAACGCTGACCAGATCGGTCTTGGTCGATAAGGGCGCTTCTGCTGCCCAGGCCATTCCATTGGACGCACAAGACACGGCAACGGCCAGTGAGAGTTTGCGCAGCATGAGGCGATCCCTAAAATTACACTGATAATTTGAGCGCCAAAGGTACGGCGCAGCCCGCGTAGCGTCAATGCGCGACATGGCCGTTGCGAGTGTAGTTGCGCATACGTGCGGCAACAATCGTCTGATTACGCCATTCATCATGGTGTTTACTGCGGTGTTGGCGTTCTTTGCCAGTTGTGTCTAGACTGGCCGGGTTCTTGTCGGGGTGCCTTGCTATGAGGCTGAGATCGAATAATTTCGGATCCCGTTGAACCTGATCAGGTTAGCG